>Ga0302309_10002178_pt1 | contig 16692 bp, 2 predicted proteins | sample III_Palsa_N1_1_FD_200453 | JGI IMG/M metagenome (GOLD analysis project Ga0302309, IMG submission 200453) | Peat permafrost microbial communities from Stordalen Mire near Abisko, Sweden - III_Palsa_N1_1 | ecosystem: Environmental > Terrestrial > Soil > Palsa > Peat permafrost | place: Sweden... | reverse complement strand
CCATATCACCGCTCCGGTAGATCAACTCCCCGCTACGATAAGGATCCGACACAAACTTCGCCGACGTAAGCTCGGGCTGGTTCATGTACCCCCGGGATAATCCTGCTCCCCCGATACATATTTCCCCTGGACAACCGACCGCCTGCAACCGCTGGCAATCGTCCAGTATATAGATACGGGTATTGGCTATCGGCCGCCCGATCGGGACACTATTCCCGGATATATCATTCCCGTCACTATTCTTAAAAATGGTTGCACAGATACTGGACTCTGTTGGCCCGTAAGCATTGAAGTAAGTGCCAAAATCGGTAAAAAGCCTAGCCTTACTCACAATAGCAGCTTCTCCGGCGGTAATCAGTTTCCGCAGTGACTTAATTTCTTCAATTGGGATCAATCTCAGATAGGCAGGTGTAAGAGTGGCCATAGAAATTTTATTGACGCGAATAAAATCTGCCAGTCGATAAGGTTCTTTTTTATCCTGTTCACTTACCATATATAACCTACCTCCTGCTATGAGAGATACGAAAATTTCGGATACCGAGGCATCAAAAGACGATGATGAAAACTGCAATCCTCTTTCACCTTCTTCCACCTCAAAGACTTCCCTTTGTGAATAAATAGTATTGATGATTGATCTGTGTTCAATCATGACTCCTTTAGGCTGTCCGGTAGAACCGGAGGTATAGATCACATAAGCCAGGCCCGCAGCATCTGCATGTCCGGTTACCGGGGACGATGCATACTTCTCTATAGAACTCAGGTCATACTGGTACTTATGCCGGCCCGATGACTTCACCGGTGCCGCTTTATCAACCCATAGCAACGCATCGTAACGATATCCGGTCAACTCATTGGATATACTATGGATCTTCTCACTATAACTGGTACCCGTAATCCCCATTCCCGAAACCGACAGATCATCCAGGTAAGAGCGGCCTATAAATAGCTCCGATGACCAGTCCGTCTTTGTCCGGTAACCCGCTTCCGCATGTGCCTGACGGAATGACCGCAGGTCGGCTATCAGCGCATCCCGTTTTTCTTCATCCATGATATCCCCGATAAACAACAAGCCCTTATCCTTTAACTTCCCTATCGCCTGGCTCAGCACATCCCGCAGGTAATTATGACCGTTAAATGCCTGGATCACACTATTGATGATCACAATATCGAAATCACCTTCCCCTATCTCCCCAATCCGGTCCGCCGGAAGGCAGCGTAAACTGATATGATCATAGCCCTCCGATACGGCACGCGCCGAGGTCTTCGACAGAATGCGCTCTGACAGATCCGTGCCATAGTAATGGCCTACTTCTCCGGCCAGCCGGAACATCGTCAACCCCGAAGAGCATCCGATCTCCAGGATACGTGTGGTCTTACTCAGATAGGGCTGTAGCTTCAGATAAACATTCTCACTATATTCTGACATCTCTGCCTCGCTCAGATATAAGCCTGTATAACTGCTCATCCAGCCACCACCGGATATAGCATCCGTTGAGGTTTCGCCTACGTGATCCCACAAGTCTTTACGCATCAGCTCATTCTGCAACACTCCCCGCTCTCGGTAATAGTCAGAACTGTCTATACATACCGTATGCTGCAGAACCGGGCTCCGCCACTGCAGCCGGTTACCATACTCAATCTGATCCTTCTCTACCAGTAATACCGAAACGCCGGCATCTGATATCATATATAACAACCGATCCTCCGGATAATCACTGTCCAAAGGAACATATGCACATCCTGCCTTAAGAACACCCAGCATCGATACAATGCTTTCGCAGGAACGTGATTGCAACAGTCCGATGCAGCATTCTGCTGAAACCTTAAGCTCTTCTAATAGAAAACGCGCCAGCCGGTTGCTCCGTTCTTCCAGCTCCTTATAGCTTAATGATCCTTTTGCATCGGTTACAGCCATATGGAAAGGAACTCGTTGAGCTTGCGCGGTAAACAACTCATCCAGCGTAAGTCCCGTTGGATAAACTGATTCCACGCCGTTTACATAATCCCCAAGCAGCATGGCCTCTTCCGATGCTGATACCAGGTCTACCCTGCCGATCAGGGTCTCAGGGACTTCCAATAGCTGACTTAGCAGCTGCTGGAAGTGACCCGCCATACGGACAATCGTAGCCGTATCGTAAACCGATGTATAGTACTCTATACTCAGCGATACTTCTCCTGCTGATTCTGTCACGAACCAGGTCATATCAAACTTCGAGGTACTCTGACCAAGTCCCGGATCATAGGCCATATCCGTTCCGCTGCCCAGTAATACCGAACTGTCCACAACCTTGCGTTCATAGTTCTGTACCACCAGCGCCACATCAAATAACGGGTTACGCGACGGGTCCCGCTCTACCTTCAGCATATCCACCAGGTCCTCAAACTGAACGTCCTGATGCTCATATGCGGCTAAGCTCGATTGAACAACCTCCTGATAAAAAGACAGGAATGACTTTTCCCCCGATGGATAATTACGCATGGCCAGTGAGTTGACGAACATCCCCACGATCGGCTCCAGGTCCGCATGACGGCGACCCGCTATACCGCACCCGATCACCATATCTTCCTGGCCGGTATATTTGTAAAACAGTACGTTCAGCACCGATAACAGGCTCATCTGAAGCGTTCCCCCATGGCGACGGTTAAAAGCCTGAAGTCTTAATGAGAGATCTGATGCAAGTGAAAAGCTGTACAGATCACCCTCAAATGTAAAGACCCCGGGGCGAAGACGATCCCCAGGCAAGTTCAGCCGCGGTACGCCATCCGCAAAACGCGTTTGCCAGTAAGAACGCTGACCTGCCAATGGTTCTCCCGACAGCTCCCGGTTCTGCCACTCTGAAAAGTCACGGTACTGCAAACGCAGCGCCGGTAACTCCTCACCCTTATAGAGCTTTACAAAATCATCTATCAGTATCTGATGGGAGGTCCCGTCCGAGATAATATGATGGATGTCTACTACCCATAAATAGCCGACTCCTTCAACCTCCAGCAGTAATGAACGCATCAGCGGAGCTTTACCCAGGTCAAAGGGCCGGATATAAGAACGGATATAAGCAGCCGATTCCTCTTCGCTGACACGCGCCTCATCCAGAACAAAGCCCACATCGGCATGAATATGCTGGTAAGGTACGCCGTCACGACGCTCAAACGAAGTCCGGAAACTCTCGTGGCGGCTGATCAGTCCCTGCAATGATGATTGCAGCCGCTTGCCGTCTACTTCTTTCCCAAGGTAATTCACCATGGGCATATTATACCCTGTGCTCTCCGGAGCAAACTCCTGCAGGAAGAACAAGCGCTTCTGCGCCGATGATAGTAAATAATACGGGACGTCTTTTACATGAACAATGGCCCGGTAGCTCTCCGCTTCCGAATGCACGAAACCTAATTGAACAATCAGGTCCGCCTGTTCTGACAATACCGGTTTGGTAAAAAGATCTTTTAAAGGTACACGAACCCCAAACTCCTTGTGAATCCGGCTCACCAGCCGGGTCGCCTTCAGACTATGGCCTCCCAGATCGAAAAAGTTATCGGCTATACCTATCCCTTCACGGCCAAGCAACTCCTCCCACAACGATACCAGCTTTATCTCTGTCTCGTCCCGCGGAGCAATATACGTCACCCCACTTCCCAGACCCAGTCCCTCAGGAGAGGGTAAGGAACGTTTGTCTACTTTCCCATTCGGGGTCAGTGGCAACTGTTCCAGATGTACATAATAGCCCGGAACCATATATGAGGGGAGCTCACCCATCAGCTGGCTCCGAAGTTCTGACGACTGAAGCGCCCTGCGGCTAACTACATATGCCACCAGTTCCCGGTCACCCTGCTCACCAAGATCACGAACCATTACTACGGCCTCTTCTATCCCGTTAACCTTCCGCAACGCACTCTCGATCTCCCCCAGCTCAATCCGGTAACCACGGATCTTTACCTGGTTGTCCTTCCGCCCCAAATACTCTATCGATCCATCTGCCAGCCATTTACCCATATCACCGCTCCGGTAGATCAACTCCCCGCTACGATAAGGATCCGACACAAACTTCGCCGACGTAAGCTCGGGCGCACGGTGATATCCACGGGCCAGGTTCCAGCCTCCTATGTATAATTCCCCCGGAACTCCGATGCCTACCGGCTCCATATGCTGATCCAGGATATAGATGTATGTATTATCAATAGGCTTCCCTATGGTCGATTTTTCAGGAATTGGCCCCGAACTGATACTATAACTTACCCCGCTTACCACATGTGTCTCTGAAGGCCCGTAAAAGTTGAATATCCTTACCTGGGGGTGTGCAAGCAGAAAAAGCCGCAAGCCCCCGCTGATATAGAGCTGCTCTCCGGTTGAGATGATCTCCCGTATACTATGCCCCGCGAACGACTCCGGATGCAGCTCACTGAACATTCCCTTTAATGCCGCATAAGGCATCGAAACCGTCGAAATGCATTCGCTTATAATATAATCTTTTAAACCATACAGGTCACTCCGCAAGGACTCTTCCACTATGTGCAATTCCCCTCCCGTAGCTAATGCGTAATACACATCATGCAGCGAGGAGTCAAAGCTGTACGACGAAAACTGCAGGTGTTTTTGTCCCGATAACAAACCGGACCTGTGGATATCCCACAATACCAGGTTGTAAAGCGTCAGGTGCGTCTGCTCAACTCCTTTCGGATTGCCCGTCGATCCCGATGTATAAATAATAAAAGAACTTGACGCTGCTGCTATCCTTGTATTGATATTGGATATATCGGAAACACTTTCAACAGCATCTATTGCCCCAACTTGGACAACCCTGATCCCGGGGATCTTTTCCTCATTTACATCCGCCTGATCTGTGAGTAACACTACCGAACCGCTTTCTTCCAGCATATAGCTTATCCGGGAAGCCGGTAAAGTACTATCGACCGGCACGTACACACAACCCAGCTTCATCACCCCGATCATACTGATCACCGACCATAAGGAACGCTCTAATAAAACACCTACAGCGTCACCTGCTTTCACTCCCGTATGCTCCTTAAGATACCTGGCTAACCGGTTGGAATACGCATTAACTTCACGGTAGCTAAGCCTCTCATCACGGAAAACTACCGCACAGGCTTCCGGTGTCCCGGTAACCTGTTCTTCAAAAAGATCTATTACGGTCTTGCCCGGGTCATGGGACACCTCCGTTGCATTAAAATCGTTTAGTATCTGCTTCCTTTCTTCAGCCGGGAGGTAAGATAAAAGGCTTAATGGTGTATTAATTGCTGTAGTCAATGACTCCAGCAACTCCTCCAGATGCCGCATCATCCGTACTATGGTCGTTCGATCGTACAGATCACTATTGTATTCTATAATCGTATGCAAACCATCCGCCTGATCGACAAAGTTGAACAGCAGATCAAACTTGCTTGTCGGGTTCTCCACTCCATCGTACCCTTTAATGACCAGCGATCCGAAGTCCTGCGGCTTTTCATTCACGACATTGTTCTGCAGCACAACCATCACATCAAACAAAGCGCTCCGGCTCGTATCACGGCTTAGATTGAGCTCATTCACTAACTCGTCAAATGGATAAATCTGATGCTCATAAGCCCCAAGGGTCACTTCTTTTACCTTCTTCAGCAGGTCCACAAAACCCTTGTCTGCATCTATAGCTGTCCTTAAGGCCAGCGTATTTACATAAAAACCAATCTGGTCTTCCAGGTTAATATGCTCCCGACCTGCTATCGGGCTCCCGATAATGATATCCGTCTGACCCGAATAACGGTACAACAAAACATTCACCACAGCCAGCAGACCCATAAAAAGCGTACCCCCCTGTTCCTGACTTAGGCCTTTAACCTTTTCACTTAAACGCCTGGCGATCGTCTCCGTTACAACTCCTCCATTATACGTCTTTATCGCTGGACGTAAACGGTCGGTCGGCAGCTCCAGAACGGGTAACGATCCTCTGAACCGGGACAGCCAGTAGGAACGGTGAGCTCCCAGCGATTCCCCGCTAAGCTGTGCCTGCTCCCATTCTGCATAATCACGAAACTGAATCGGCAGCGCTTTCGGCTCTTCCACGCCTCCTGTGATGTAATTGTTATAAAACAAAAGCAGTTCCCTGATCAAAATACCCATTGACCACCCGTCACTGATAATGTGGTGCATCGTATAGATAAACAGCCAACGCTCTTCTCCCAGGCGATACAAGCCTGAACGCATCAATGGCCCCAGCGACAGATCGAAGGGGGCGATAAACTCTCCCCTTACTACTGAACGGACACGCTCTCCCTGATGCTCCGGATCTCCGCTAAGATCCTCGTAAAATACCCTGAAATCCATATCCCCAGCACCTAAAACGTACTGACGGACATCACCCTGCTCATCCTCCCGGAATACCGTGCGCAATACTTCATGTCGCAATATCAGGCGCTCAAAGCTATACTGCAAGCCTCCCAGATCCACAGGGCCCTCAAATAAATAAACCCCCGGCGTATTGTATGCTATATTACCCTCCGGAAACTGACTCAATACCCACAGCCGGCGCTGTGACGAGGATAACTTATAACTTAAACCATCTGATACCCGCGTTATACTCTGAAATCCGGTATCATCTGAATGCACAGAACTTAAATAACTGATTAATTCGGCTCGATGATGCCGGATTTCGGAAACAATGGAATCTTCTATTTCATTATCTGAACTGACCATCAGTTTTTCGCCTTCTATCGTAATATGAATATCCAGCTGCGAAAGCTCTGAAATGAATTCAAATATATTTTTACTCATAAATATGGATGTAGCTTGACAGAAATAAAGAGATAAAAAAATTAAAGATCATGGATTTTTATGCGAAACAAGATAGGCGAAAATCTTATAAGTGGTTAAAAAAAAATAAAGTTATTAATCCCCTAGTTTGTTAATAATTCACTTTAACTATATTGCCGTTCAATAATTACTAATGAAGATAACCAAAGCCCTATCGTCCATAATTATAACAATTGCATTTGTATTAGTAATGCAAACAAAGATCGGTGTCATTCCACCCTTGGGAGCATTCCTAAACCCAGTTACGGGTTTTTGGCAAAACGCAGAAAGCAAAAAAGAGCTTGCGTCAAGAACAGTATCTCTGAAAGGACTTTTGGGAAAGGTATCAATAAAATATGATGAACATCGTATCCCTCATATTTTCGCTGAAAATAACCACGACCTTTACTATGCACAGGGCTATGTAACCGCACAAGACAGGTTATGGCAAATGGACATGCAGACACGCAGTGCAGCAGGTCGACTTTCGGAGGTAATTGGTATCAGCGCACTGGAAACCGATCGTTATCACCGAAGGATGGGAATGGTTTTTGCCGCAGAGCATACATTGGCAAAAATGATGAAGGACCCTGATATAAACCTAGCGGTTAACGCTTATACAGAAGGCGTTAATGCCTATATTCACCAACTTTCCCCTCGTGACCTGCCTATTGAATTTAAACTTCTGGACTATGCTCCGGAGGACTGGAAGCCAATAAATTCCGCATTTCTTTTAAAACTAATGTCTGAAACACTTGCAGGAGGATCAAACGAGTTAGCAATGTCGAACACGCTTAATAAATTTGGCGCAAAAGTCACAGAAGATCTCTTTCCAGACTATCCTAGCCATGAAGATCCTATCATTCCAGCAGGTACACCTTATAATTTCAGCCCCTTACCCATTCCCCTCGTTCCATCGGGTTTTAAAATTCAAGCAATTTCAGCTATGAAATCAAAACCCAAAATTGAAGGGTTGGGGAGCAACAACTGGGCATTAAGCGGCTCTAAAACGTCGACAGGTTATCCAATTCTTGCAAATGCCCCCCATTTGAATCTGACCTATCCTTCTATTTGGTATGAAATACAAATGGCCGCGCCGGGTGTTAATGTAAATGGAGTCTCACTGCCGGGAGCTCCCTGTGTAATAATAGGATATAATCAGCAAGTAAGTTGGGGGGTAACAAATGTGGACGCGGATGTATTGGATTGGTATCAGATAAAATTTAAAGATGCCAGCAAGAAAGAGTATTGGTACAACGGTCGCTGGAATAAAGCCCTTAAACGCATCGAATCAATTAGTATTCGTGGAAGACAACCTGTTATCGATACCGTTTTTTACACCATTCATGGGCCGGTTGTTTATGACAATGCTTCAATGGCCCAAAAAGGGAGAAATAATGTACCTGTCGGGAACGCGCTTCGTTGGATCGCCCATGACGAATCTAATGAGTTTAAAACCTTTTATCTTTTAAACAGAGCAAAAAACTATGATGACTATCGGAAGGCACTTATTTATTACAATGCGCCTGCTCAGAATTTTGTGTTTGCTTCAGCTCAAAATGATATCGCCATTACAGTCAACGGTAAACTGCCAATTAAATACAAAGGGCAAGGCAAATTTATTATGGATGGTGGGAATCCGGATAATGACTGGCACGGCTATATCCCTTATGAACAATTACCCTTTATTAAAAATCCAGCCCGTGGTTTTGTCAGTTCAGCAAATCAATCTCCAACTGACCAAAAATATCCTTATTATCTAAACTGGCAATTTACCCCCTATGAACGTGGTAAGCGTATCAATGATAGGCTAATGACCATGCAAAAAGCGACTATTGACAGCATACGTCTACTCCAATTGGATAATTTCAATATACGGGCTCAGGATATTTTACCTGCGATGTTCAATGAAATGCAGAAGAACGGATTGAATGCCAACCAGCAATTTATCTTTAATAATTTACGCTCCTGGGATAAAAAATACACCCTAAATTCCATTTCTGCTTCTGTTTTTGAACTCTGGTGGCTCAAATTCTATTGGTCTATTTGGGGAAGAAATTTCGTCCATAATCAAGATCCATTTTATCCTCCTTCCGCAGACAGGACCGAAACTTTATTGATAAAAGAACCTCGTTCAACTTGGTTTGATGACCCGCAAACACCTCTAACGGAAACAGCAGCCGATGTTCTGAGAAATTCATTTAATGCAACAATCAATGAAATGACAAGTACTTACGGCCAACCTGGCCCTGCATGGCAGTGGGGGAATGTCAAAAAATTCGAAATCCGCCATCTTGCAGGTCTTGAGGGATTTGGTTCCGGCAATTTCCCCAGTGAAGGCAATGGATTAACAATAAATGCACTTATTGACGGGCACGGCCCATCATGGCGCATGATCGTACAATTAGGTCCCAATGTAAAAGCCTATGGAATATTACCTGGAGGGCAATCGGGCAATCCAGGAAGTTATTTTTACGATGATATGCTTCAGACCTGGAAAAAAGGAAATCTCAACGAACTGCTTTATCTATCCAGTGCAGAAGAAGCATCTACCAAAATAAAATCTACCTTAACTTTAACAAAGTGATTCCATGATCATATTTATCATTTTTTTTACATCACTCGTCAGTAGCTTTTTTTTGCCCTGGTGGTCAGCATGTTTTATTTCTTTTCTGGCGGCGTTTTTTCTTGGAAAATCTAATAAACAGGCATTCTGGGCCGGTTTCTTGGGCTTAACGATTACCTGGGTTATACTTATTTTTTTTAAAAGCATTCCCAATGATTACATCCTTGCCAGCCGTGTTTCCAAGCTTTTCCATTTACCTCACTGGTTGGTTCTGGTATTAATTACCTTGCTAATCGGAGGTATCGCGGGAGGGCTTTCAGCTTTATCTGGATTCTTGACCCGAAGGTGTTTAACATACAGTAAAAATACATAAGTCTTAATTGCATTGATCAACTGTGGTAACCGACTGCTTTGGATAACCAAAGCAGTCTTACCGAATGCATTCTTTATAGCTTAATCATTGAGTCAAATTTCATAATAATTTTTTCTTGAATTTTTATTTTTAGCGGAATGCTCAACCCATCCATTTGCTTGGATGATCTGGCCGAGACCCTCAACAGTCGGATACATAAAGAAGTAGACAAGTGAAACACGGACAAAAAACATTTTATGAATTCTGCCGATTACAGAAGTCGCTTTTAAACTATGTCCACCCAAATTAAAAAAATTATCTGTGACGCCGATGACCGCATATTCGTGCCCCAAAACCTCTGACCATATTTCAACAAGCTTTATCTCGATATCATTTCTCGGAGATATGTAACTATTCATCCTGTGCAGATCGTCGACTGTTGCTACCGGGAACGCTCTTTTATCCGCTTTTCCGTTAGCAGTTAACGGAATTTGATCGAGTTGAATATAATAAGACGGGAGCATGTAGGCTGGAAGCCGACTCCCGACGTAGTTGTGTAATTCTATTTTATTTATCGTCGCATTGCTTACCAGGTACGCGATCAACTCATTGTCTCCGTTCTTATCAAGCCTTGCTATCACGATGGCTTCCTCAATAGCGTCGTATCCACGGAGTGCACTTTCTATCTCACCCAGTTCTATTCGATATCCTCTTATTTTAACCTGATTATCTATTCGCATCAGGTACTCGATTTCGCCGTTGCTGTCCCACTTACCAATATCTCCTGTCCTATAAACCTTTTTCCCTCTATCAAATGGATCGTTGATGAATTTTTCGGCCGTTAGTTCTGCTTTCCCGTCATATCCACGCGCCAAATTCCATCCACCGATATAAATTTCTCCTTCAACGCCTACTGGTACTAATTGCATTTGGCCATCCAGGATAAGAATATAAGTGTTGTCAATGGGCTTGCCAATACTGGCCTTTTCTGGGATTTCAGACTGCTTATAGCTATAACTGACACCGGTAACCACGTGCGTCTCTGAAGGCCCATAAAAATTGAAAATAGTTACAGAGGGATTATTCTTCAAAAAGTTACGCAGACCTCCGTTAATATATAGCTGCTCACCTGTAGAAATAATCTCACATATGTGATGCCCCTTAAAATGTTCTGAACTAATTTCACTGAACATTACCTTTAAAGCTGCATAAGGCATTGAAAGGGTGCTGATCTTCTTTTCTAAAATATAATCTTTTAACTTATAAATATCCTCTCTTAATAGCTCGCTGACCACATGTATTTCTCCACCCGTTGACAGTGCGTAATAAACATCATGCAGTGAGGAGTCAAAGCTAAACGATGAAAATTGCAAATGCTTGCTTTGTTGATTGAGTTTGGCCCTATTAATATCCCACAGCACAAGATTGTAAAGTGTTCTATGAGTTTGTTGTACAGCTTTTGGATTGCCTGTGGAACCGGATGTAAAAATCAGAAATGATAAATCATCTAACGCTATATTTAAGCCCGGATTCACAGCTTTTCCTTGATAATGTTTAATTTCATCCAGTTGGATCAATGCGGGAACTTCATGGCTTTCCGCAGCCGATGGAATAAACAGATCGTCAGTAATCAGCAAACTTAAATTACTTGCCAGAATCATATATTTTATCCTGACCTCCGGTATTGTTTTATCGATCGGAACATACACGCAGTTTAACTTCATAATTCCAATCATAGCAATTACCATCCATTCGCTTCGCTCCAATAATACGCCTATCCTGTCATCGGTCTTAAGATCATATCGAGATTGGAGATAAGCCCCCATCCGGTTGGCCTGTTTATTCAACTCCAGGTAACTCAACGAGACCGACTCATAGACCAAAGCTGTTTTATCTGGCCAAAGCAATACCTGTTCCTCGAACAAATCAATTACTGTCTTATCCTGTGGGTAAATTATAGCAGTGTCGTTGAACCCATGCAACAACTCCTCCCGCTCAGTTGTGCTCAAATAATCAATCACAGCTATTTCCGCATCCGGTGAAAGTAACACAACAGATAGTAATTGCTCCAAATGTGATGATAACTGTTCCGCTGTTGCCGCACTGTACACATCACTGTTGTATTCCACATTTAATGCGATCTCCTGCCCTCTCTCTATAAAAGTGAACGTCAGATCAAACTTACTTCCCTGCTGTTCATCCTCATTATAAGAAGCAACCTCAAGCCCCGACAGATCTGCATCACCAATTTGTACCTGCTCATTGTTCTGTAAAACTATCATCACGTCGAATAGCGGGCTCCTGCTCATATCCCGGCGAAGACCCAGATTTTCAACCAGCTCATCAAAAGGATACGACTGGTGATCGTAGGCTCCTAATGTAAGTTCCCGGACCCGGCCTAATAAGGTGACATAACTATCGGATCCCGAAAAGCGAGAGCGCAAAGCCAGCGTATTCACATAGAACCCTATCTGATCTTCCAGATCTCCATGGTCACGACCCGCTGTCGGGCTACCTACGATGATATCCGTCTGCCCTGTATAACGGTAAAGTAGCATATTAACCCCGGACAGTAATCCCATGAAAAGCGTCGCCCCTTGTTCCTGGCACAACTTATTTAAACCAACCGTCAGGTCTTTGCCTAAAGTGCGTCTGACTGTTCCTCCTCTATATGTCTTTACCGATGGACGGACCTTATCTGTTGCCAGCTCCAGTACCGGAAGCTCATCCGAAAACTGATTCAACCAGTATGCTTTATCCGCCTGCAATTTATCGCTCTTTAACTGTTCCAGCTGCCAACCCGCGTAATCCTTGTATTGTATCCTTAACGGCGGCAAGACCTGAAGATCGATACCGGATAAATGATGCTTATAATAAGTCAATACTTCCCGGATCAGAATCCCCATCGACCAACCATCACTGATGATGTGATGCATCGTATAGGTAAACAGCCATTCATCAGATGACAACTGATAAAGTCCTGCGCGCAACAAAGGTCCCTCGGACAAATCAAAAGCTTTTAGAGACTCGGCAATCATGAGTGAGTTTAGCAATCCCTCATCTACAGCTGCCTCTTCGCGCAGGTCCGTATGGCTTATCTTAAAGTTACAGGTATCAATATCCCGGACAAATTGACGGACCTCACCCAGCTCATCTTCACTGAAAACCGTCCGCAGAATCTCGTGACGCTTTATAACCGCGTTAAAGCTCTCCTCCAAACTGGTTATGTGCAGATCCCCTCTTAAACGATAGGCCGCCACCTGGTTATAGGCTATGTTGCCTTCTCCAAACTGACTCAGCACCCACAGCCGCCGTTGGGCAGACGACAGCGCATAACCCTCCGCCTTGCTTACAGCCACAATGGGTTCAAATATGCTTGCCTGGGAACAATCTACAGCATGTGACAAATCCGCTATAAAGGGGTGAGCAAACAAGTCACCCAACGAAAGACGTACGTCAAACTCCTTTTGTATCCTGCTCAAAAGACGTACAGCCTTTAAACTATGTCCTCCTAATTCAAAGAAATTATCCCGTATACCTATACGCTCCGGCGGAAGGCCCAGTAATGCCGACCAAAGCTGCACAAGGGTGCTCTCCGTCGCTGTGCGGGGGCCAATATAATCTGCTCCGCTACCTGTATCTGAACTTGCTGGATCAGGCAAAGCACGCTTGTCGGCTTTACCATTGGCCATGAGCGGTATATGATCCAGACGTACATAATAAACCGGCAACATATAAGAGGGCAAATAACTACCCAAATAAGACCGAAGCTCCGAGCCTGTTATCTCCTGGTTACTCACCACATAGGCGGTCAGCTCCTTATTCCCTACAGCATCCGTACGAACCAAAACAACCGCCTGCTCTATCAACGGGTGTCCCCGTAAAGAACTCTCGATCTCCCCAAGTTCTATCCGGTAACCACGAATCTTTACCTGGTCATCCTTTCGGCCAATGAACTCTATGTTACCGTCCGCATGCCATCGGCAAAGGTCTCCAGTACGGTACATCAACTTACCCTCCAAATAAGGGTTCGGCACAAAACGTTCTGTAGTCAACTCCTCCCGGTTCAAATAACCTCGCGCCAAACCATAACCCGATACATGCAACTCCCCAATCACACCAACTGGTTGCAACTGATCTCCTGCACCTAATATATAAATACCTGTATTCCATATCGGACGGCCAATAAAAATGCGCGTATCGGAAGGCGATGTCACATAATGAGTAACCTCTATTGAGGCCTCCGTCGGCCCATACAGGTTATGCACTGGAATATCAACAACTGCATACCAATCCCTGATGGTTTCTGTAGAAAGCGCTTCACCGCTGGTTACCACCATACGCAAGCTGCTGAGCTTTTCCCTGATATCAAAACGATTAAGCTCCGCTGCGATAAATACATTCATCATACTTGGAACAAAGTGCAGACAACTTACTTGGTTCGACGATATCAACTGCACTATACTTGATGGAGAAACGATATCATCCCGCGTACATAAAACCATCCGGCAACCATAGCATATCGGCATAAATAACTCCCAGACCGATACATCGAAAGTAAAGGTGGTTTTTTGAAGAATAACATCCGATGAGCTAAAACCATAGTGAGACCACATCCACTGTAACCTATTGACAACGCCGCTATATGGCACCATAACACCTTTCGGCCGCCCGGTAGATCCCGATGTGTAGATTACGTACATCAAATCTGTGGATAAAACAGTTCGTCCGGGATTATCCAATCCACTGTCTGCCTGGTCTAAAGAAAAGTAATTAGTCAATAGCGCGTTATCAATTAATACTCTGCAACCACTGTCTTCCAGAATATACGCTATGCGTTCCTGTGGGTATTCCGGATCAATTGGGACATATGCCCCGCCCGATTTCAGTACGGCCAACAATGAAATAATCATCCACTCGCTTCGGTCTAAAATGACACCGATCAGCTCATTAGACTTTACCGAGTATATATCCAATAAATGGTGAGCAAGGCGGTTAGAAGCTTTATTAAGTTCCTGGTATGTTAATGAGAGATCACCAAATATAATCGCTATTGCATCCGGGGTTAATACCGCCTGACGCTCGAAAAGTGACACAACAGTCTCCGTCAATCCATAGTTATGAGCAGTATCGTTAAACCCATGCAACAACTCCTCCCGCTCAGTTGCATCGAGGATATTTAATGCAGGCAAGGATAAATCAGGATTTAATACAGCGCTGGACAGCAGGTAAACTAAATGAGCCGCCATTCTTTCTATACGTTCAACATCGTAAATATTATCATTATATTCGATTTTCATTTGAATGTCCGATGGACCTTCTATAAAATTGAACAAAAGATCGAACTTGCTGACTTGATGATAATGTTCCTCATATTCACTTATGAAAAGTCCATCCATCTGTTGTATACTCCTCAGATAGTTATCTTCATCATTTTGTAATACCACCATAACTTCGAACAGGGCATTTCGACTCAAATCCCTTGGAAGGTCCAGCTCATCAACGAGCTCATCGAATGGATATAATTGGTGCTCATAACTTCCAAGGGTCACCTCCCGTGTAAGCCCAAGCAAACTTCGGTAATTGTTTGTTCCATTGAAACGAGTACGTATTGCCAGCGTATTCACATACAAACCAATCTGATCCTCCAGGTCAAAATGTTCACGATCTGCAATTGGAGTTCCAATCACAATATCTTCTTGGTTCGTATAACGAAAAAGTAGCGCGTTCACTCCTGCAAGCAAGCCCATAAATAGTGTAGCATTTTCCTGCACTACCAGCTTCTTAAGATCATGTATAAGAGACACGCCCAGACTCCGCACAACAACACCACCTGAATACGTTTTTAGCGATGGCCTGTCATGATCTCCCGGAAGTTCCAAAATCGGTATTGTGCCCGAAAATTGCTCTCGCCAATAAGCCCTATGTGATTCAATCGAAGTGCTAATTAGCTGCTCTTGTTGCCATATGGCATAATCACGATACTGAATCCGGAGAGAAGAAAGGTTCAACTGAGTTCCAGATTGACGAGCATTGTATAATGCTAACAATTCCCGAATCAGTATCTTCATTGACCATCCATCACTGACAATATGGTGTATGATACATGTAAAAATCCAACGGTTTATTCCAGTACGGTAAACACTCACGCGAAGAAGAGGCCCGGTCGACAAATTGAAGACATAACGGGTCTCTGCTTGAACTAATAGCCTAACATGATCTGATACATCAGCAAAACCACTCAGGTCGTGATAATTTATATGGAAGTCCAGATCCGACGCTGATTGAATATACTGACGAATATCTCCATCGGCATTCTCACGGAACAACGTGCGCAAACTCTCATGGCGACAGATTAGCTCTTTGAATGCATAATCCAACGATACGGTATCAAGCGCGCCTTCAAAAACGTATATACCAGGGATATTATATGCTATATTACTTCCTTCAAATTTACTCATTATCCATAAACGACGCTGAGCAGATGATAATGGATAAGATTCCGAATCAGCTACTCGCCCTATCGATGAGAATGTAATTTTCTTCGACTGATCAATCAACACGCCTAGATCAGATAGAACAGGGTATTCAAAAATATCCTTTAATGTGATTTTCACATTAAGTTCTCTAGATAACTGAGCTGCAAGACGAATTGCTCGTAGACTATCACCTCCCAGGTCAAAAAAATTATCCAGGATGCCAATCTGGTCATTACCGAGAACTTTTTGCCAGACTGATATTAATTGTCGTTCTGTCACTGTCCTGGGTGCGATATACTCTATCCTATTTGACAGGTCCAGGCCTGCTGGATCAGGCAAAGCATGCTTGTCGGCTTTACCATTGGCCATGAGCGGTATATGATCCAGACGTACATAATAAACCGGCAACATATAAGAGGGTAAATAACTACCCAAATAAGACCGAAGCTCCGAGCCTGTTATCTCCTGGTTACTCACCACATAGGCGGTCAGCTCCTTATTCCCTACAGCATCCGTACGA
>Ga0302309_10002177_pt1 | contig 16698 bp, 19 predicted proteins | sample III_Palsa_N1_1_FD_200453 | JGI IMG/M metagenome (GOLD analysis project Ga0302309, IMG submission 200453) | Peat permafrost microbial communities from Stordalen Mire near Abisko, Sweden - III_Palsa_N1_1 | ecosystem: Environmental > Terrestrial > Soil > Palsa > Peat permafrost | place: Sweden... | reverse complement strand
AGCGCGATGTCATGCCCCTTGCCTCGCGGGATAGACACGCCCTTCGGTCTTGATCCTGTTTGCGTGACAATTTGCCCGGATGCGGCCGGCCATACTTCGCCTAACGATCTGACGGTAATATCCGGCGCGGACGCAGTGGACGGAACAGCCGCCGGGGTACTGGCAGTCTCATCGACGAATCCGGCATGTGCTGACGCGGCATAAGCCAAGCCGATGCCGGTAGCCGCTAACATGACGCCAATTCGGCTCATCTTGATCTTGTGCATCTCTCTCTCAAACCTTTTCATTCGAAAAACCTCCGGTGATGCCACCAGGCTCGCCCATGAACCACCGTGCCGCGCAATGTATGACGAATAGCGCGAAGGAGGACGGGAAGGGTATAGCCCTGCTTTTCCATAACAAAGAAGATAAGGATCGCAATCCCCGCCACGCCGAAAGTCCACAGGCGCGGCCAGAAGAGCGCGAGCAGTATCGGAAAAAAAGCGCGGGCATCGATGCCAAAGATCCGCGGCGTCAGCGACGCATCGCGCCAGATCGAACGTTTCATACTCATGCGTTGGATTCCCCGGCATAACGTCGGAAGACCTTCTCATCAATTAGCCCGCGCTCCATCAACTCGCGCAGTCCTGTCGTCATATCCTGTTTTTTTACTGCAACCAGTCGACGCAAGTACCCGCCCCATTGGGTGTAAGGCGTATCGCTCATTTCACGCTTGATCTCGTTATCGAAATAGAGATACTCGCGCACCGCGACCCGGCCACCGTCCTGCGTCGGAACCAGAATCTGAACCACGATCAGTCGTAATGCACCGATAATCTTCGATGCGATAGCCGAATGCTGGTCGGCCGGAAACACCTGGATTGCGCGGCTGATCGTTTCGGAGACGCTTTCCGTATGCATGGTCCCGTAAGCACCGTGGCCGGTTAAAGCTGCCTCAATGAGCGAACCGATTGTTTCAGCATCACGTGCCTCACCAATGCCAATCAGCATGGGTTTGCAGCGCATTGCGTTACGAATGCCACGCGCAAAACTGGGGATATTTTTCCCGATTTGCATTTGCCGGATTTTCGGACCGGTATTTTTGACCTTCGCAAATAGGAATTCGATCGGATCTTCATAAAGAAGTATTTTTGCGTCTCCATTCGTTTCCGACGTGTGGGCGTAAAACGATGACATCAACGTCGTTTTGCCGGAGCCTGTGGGACCGCAGATCAATACCAGACCGCGCGGTTGAAACAAATTTTCTTCTATGACAGCAGGCAATTTGTGCCAAACAAGCGGCGGCGGCGATTCTGGAATCGCCCTCATCGTGATCGACAAGCCATCCTCCGCATCGCCAATTTGCGCGCTCGCGATATTCACCCGATAGCGGCTCGTGGCGTTACCTATCACGAAACGGTACGGACGATCTGCGTCGTTGCCACCCTTGATGACGCCGATCAACTCGGCACCAAATGCCACCGCCATCAGCGTCTTGATCTCGCCATCCTTGATGGTTCTGGCCGGCGGGGTGAGCGCAATCTGGCGACCTTTGATTTCGCCCCAGACAGCATCCCCCGTCTGGAACACGACGTCCGAGGCGCCCACCTGCTCGCAATAGGCCAGGAATGCCTGGAGTTGCTCGACATTGAAGTTCGCCTCCAACCTGAAGGGTTCTGGCCGATCCATCATTTCGACGCCTCCCCGGCGGCGGACGCCGATACAGCAGCAGATGAAGCGACAAGTGGCGTCGCGACCGGAACCACCGTGGCCTGCCATTTCGAAGGGTCAGTGACAAATCCGCCATGATCCGTGACGCGATATAACGTATCGCCAACGCTGATGTGATTGCGGTCGCCGGACACAATGTTGGGCGCAACCGCCACCTCGGGCTCAGATACCATGCCTTTATTCAACAACTCCGAATAACGGAGGATTCCCAAGTAATCCCGGTCCAGGCGAGCGAGGTTAGCGGCCAGGATTTGATCCGCCAATGCCCGCCCCTGCTGATAACCAACCCATATTTGTTTCTTCCAATAACTGCGCTCGGCATCGGTTTTGGGCAATTGCCCGGCAAATGGCACATCATCGGTTGCCTTGATCCGCAAACCGATAAATAGATAGTCGCGCCAGGAAGGAGGAATCGTCACAAAGCGCGCCGGAACGATAATCTTGTACATACGATCGGCGACCCGGACTTGATCGGTGGTGGCCTCAACTGCGTCACGCGCCTCGCTGATCACCGGAGGCAATACCCCATTCTTGGTCGTCAATGCGCCGAATCGGTACATTTGATCAAGTCGCATGGCGCGTGCATCGATCTCGGCAATCAACTGCACCGAGCGATCGGCAAGGCCCTTATGACTGCCCAACTCCTGGGCGGCATCGCTCAGAAATTTGGCGCGAGCGGGATTGATCGCCGCCGATACCGGAGCGGTATCCACCGACAGATTCTCCAGTTCATCCAGCGACATGGATGTCTGGCTGGGCATGCCGCTGGGCGAATCCGCACCGGTGTCGGCACCCGCCGACAAGCTGTAACAGGCAGCGGCGCACACCAGGATCAAGGCCGCATGCTCAAAGTGCACGGTAATGGATCTCAAGCGCGTCACTCTTAAGGACCACATCTGCACGGCCGCCTAACTGCATCCCGATGTTTTCTAGTACTTCGACAAAACGGGTATTTCTGGTATCAATCGAAATTGGCGTAGGAAGAGGCCGGCCCAGGATCACGAAATTGAGCCCCTTGGCGGCGGCAATTTTACGCAGCACCTCTGGAGCGTCGCCCTGCCACTCCACGGTCATCAACTCACCTTGAATCACCACCGTACCGGGCTTCGGCGCACGCGCCGAAATGCCGCCCGCGCGTGAAATATCCCCGAGCAGATTGTCGATCTTGTTGGCTGAGACAGTGAGTTGCGTATCCAGCGTCTGCCCCGTCGTATCGACGGGTTTCTCTGCGGCGCAACCTGCCGCGCCGCACACCAGGATCGCCACTGCAATGCGTATTAGTCGCATATGTTTGCTCTTACCTTTTGCTCTTTACCCAATGCATCCAGATTGCGGGAACATCAGCCTCTTTAAATTCCGTATGCAGACTATCATACGTAAAACAGCCTAGCAATATTTTATTTCGCATCGAACTTATTATACGGAATTTACAACAGCGATTTTTCTATCTCGCAGCGCCGCGGTGAAGCTCAACACATATAGCAAAAGGCACCGGCATTCAGCTTGAGCGCGACGCAAGTCAAGGCCGAAACCGTGCGCGCGGAGCAACGGCGGGCGGATCGAATGAAGGCGGAGCGCCCAACAGCTGACTCATCGGCGTATCGCCCAACTCCGTGTTGGCCAGGCTGCTGAGTATCAACATGCTTGAATGGGCTTCATAAGCGTTGCGTAACCCGCTGGCCATCAGGGATCCGCCTATCAAGGGTCCTGCACCGGGTATTGCGCAAGCGCCGGCACCCAGAACCAGCAATCCCCCTGTGGCCATCATGGGGGGTCCCACCGGCAGCGAAATATCGGTGGTGCCGGCTAGCTCTTTACCACCGGACAAGTGCACCAGATCGCCTTGCGACGAAAAATTGTAGCTGACGTATTGACTGCCGTCGTCAGCGACCTTAAGCCCGTCAATGCCGGGAGCATCAATCGACACATTGGTCAGCTTTACCCCCTCGGGTACCAACGGGAGGCCGTCGCCCTGGTCTTTGGTCCGCATCGCGGCACCGCTCAACATGACCATTTGACCTTGCGACTCAGTACCGCCCAATGAATGGCCCGTGGTATAGACGGCACTCAATGAAATCTGATCCGCCTCCAGCATTTCCTTGGCGACTCTCAAACCCGCCAGGGCAAAGGCGTTCGCTACCGGCTGCGCATTGATTTTTTCGCGCGTCGCGAGTTCGGCATCGGTAAAAATGTTTTTCAGGTTTTGCGTGCCGCGATCCGCGATGATCACTTCCCCCGTTTGCAAATTGACACTCACCTGACCGGAAAAGCCAGCGTCCGTCATGGATTTGGCCAACATGGGATCTTTTTTATAAATCTGTTCCAGGGAAACCGGCGTCCACTCCCGGCCCAATTTGGGTGGATCCGCATCACCGCCATAGGCAGCAACAGCAGCTGTGACAACGTCTTTTAACGTGGCGGATGGCGTAGCTTGCGTCATGGCAAACTCCCGAATTTTTTAAGATTATTGGAGATTGAAAATCGAAATTGAATCGGCGTCGCCCAACGCCAAATGCTTTCCATCGGGACTCACGGCGAGACCGCCTTCGTGATCCATCGCGCCGCGGAATTGCAACACAGGCGTACCAGATGCAACGTCGACAACGCTATTTTTGATTGCCGCGTGGCCGCCAAAACTGAAGGAAGCGCCTTTCAGATAGAGGTATCGGCCGTCCCCGCTAAAACCCATGCCGAACGAACCCGGAGCAATGTCGTCTTTATCGAAAGACTGATAACGGCTGACTTTCAGTGTCGTGCCATCAATGACGAAGCCCGCATCCAGGAAAAGTTGATTTGTGACGAAATTGCTGATGCCATGCGAGCCAATGGGAAAAGCATAGGTAAACGGAGATTTCGGGTCGCCGGTTGATTCGGCTGGAAACCACACTGCTTTTGTTACTTCTTTGTTGGAAGGGTCGATCAGTCGCATGGCGGTGTCGTATTGCCCAGTGACAGTGCGTCCATCGAATTTCTGGCCCAACAGATTCCGGGTCACGCTGACACCCGCCAGTATCCTGTCATCGGCGGTCCATGCTGCGGTCTCAACAGTCAAACCATCGAGGTACAATTTCTGCAGCGCCCAGGTTTTCGTGTCATACACGTAGATGTACGAGCCATCGACTTTGGTCATGATGGTCAGCAACTTGCTGCCGTCCCGATTCAGTTTGGCACTCTGTCCAACGGCAGGATTGTTGGGCAATGCTGCGCCGGTCATCGCATCCCATTGTTCAGCAGCGCCAAACGAGATCACAGTCCCGTCGCGGTTCCATAGCAAGTCGTAACCAGGCAAAGCGGCAAAGTTATAAGCGCAATGAATATGGGATTGCGCCTTGCCCAGTTGCAAATCCCACACCACAATATCGGTTCGCAAAATATCTGGACTCTCTACAATCCCGAGATACCGGCCATCAGGGCTAAAGGTCATTTTCTTGACCGTTGAATCCGAGGACCCCACTGTCGTCAGGTCGATCTTCTTGTCCAATTTCGGCATCACGACCTGCCCGGCAACATCGCTCGACGTGGCATTGCCAAATGTCATATTTGAATATGCAGCCATAAACGTGACTCCTGTAATGAAGAATGTCATTGCTGTTAAACGAATTTTCAACTTAAACCTCAATAAAATTTTAAAATGAAACTAAAAAATATATTTAATTTTAAAAATTAATCCGATAAATTTTAAATTACACAACTACATTTCAATTTATGGCCGAAAGCGATTTTTATGAACGTTTATAGCAGCATAATCCCCATCCGCCGCAATCACCGGTAAATTGCATTCTTCTGAATTTTTTCTTGATTCATTTCCAGCAATATCCAAACTTGTCGCATTGAAAACAATTTTTTTAACTTCAAGCAAATTTTCAGGAGTAAATGCAGTCCTGTTGACAGTTAAAATCTGATTTACGTTAGTATTGTGCATTAAGTATGCGTAATTCAGAAAATCGTGTTTAATGTCAATTCCTGAATTATTCAATTCTTCAGAAACATGATGCAACCCGCCACCAGGCAAATAGTCTTTTGCGATCAAACCTTGATCATAACCATCATGCCATTCGTTCAATTTTTGATACATCACCTGGATTTGAGCACGGCTATCCCACAATGCATCACCGGAAGACATTGAGGAAAGGAGATTATCTGCATGAGTCCGCTGGAACTTCCTCCAGCCAGCATCCCATGTGGCGGCTGTATACTGAAACAGACCACTGGCTTTGGTCTCTTTATTGCTAATTTCGGGGTTGAATGTTGATTCTGCATTGGCAATATTTACTGCCGCCTCGATAATTTCAGAATTGGCATTCATTTCAATTCCGGTGGAAACAATCTGATTCAATGTATGCTGCTGATCAAGCGTGAGGGCTTTAATTTTATTGGCCATTTTAAATTTCCGTGAATTAAATTACTGATATTTTACTTCCCACGCAATCTATCACCTTACTTTCGCCATCTGCGCACGTTGAAGTTGCGCATCAAGAGCCGGCAAATTCTGGCGTTCCAGCGCAGTTAAAATCTGGCCCAATAAAATTTCGACCCGTTGAGATTTCAGAAAATTCTGATAATTAATATCGGCTATAAATGCGGTGGTAAATAATTGCTCGCGTGCCAATTTCGTTGGGTCAGCCACCGCGCCCATCTCAATTTGCCAATAGGGATTGCGCCAGCGACGGCCCGCTTCAAAGTCTTCCAGTTCGGCCATGCTCATGGTGTTGGTGCTTTTCGCCACCGCCGAAGCATTTGCGCCGTAGTATTTTTGCGCCGAATCTGACGACTGATTGATATCGTTAATCAGTTGTGCACTGCCCGGAAACGGCGCATGCATGGCGATCATGTCATTCATCCCGCGCTGTGCCGACGACACATTTGCCAAATAAGCTTTTTGCATCGCGATGTAAAGTGCGCCCATTTCGGTCCCCGCTTCTGCCTTGGTAAGATTCTGCGGCGGCTCAGGGTCCAGAGACACCCGCTCGTAGGCACGCGCCGCCTCGATTTCTTGTGGCGTAAAGGTCAGATCGACGTCCTTGTTCGGCATGCCGGCACCGCTATATAGGGAGTCGGCGTTCGCATCGCCGTCCGGCATGGACGATGTCGAGCAGTTGGGATACCCCAGCGCTACCTCGCTCGCAGTGCAATACGATGCTTCATGGATGGTGGCAGTTGCCTTGCGTGACGATGGAGTGGACGGTGTCGGACTGACCAATACCTTGGCAAAGGTGGGGTTGCTTGGAGGCGGCGCATTCCCGCCAGGGCGATAACTTGAGGAGGTCGTATTGACGTTATGGATTGCCCCCATCGCATAATTACTGCCCGATGTTGCGCACGGGTCGATCGGCAACTCGGTTTCCTGCAAAGTCCGATCCATCTCACTCTGCTGTTGCACTTGCGTCGCCATTTCACGTTGCGTATTGCCGGTCATGACGCTACTGCCTGACTCCTTCGAGCCAATCGCTGCGATATCGTCATCAATCTCCGTGAGCAGATTGGAGATTGCGGTGTTAAGCGCACCGATCGCAGTGGAAAGTACGGTCGTCCCGGCGGTGACCGCTGCTGTGGTCGCGGGATCGGCATAGGCGGAACGAAACGGTGCCAATGCCTCAAATAGCAGCACCGACAGCAGAACGATTTTCTTCAATGTCATTTTAAAAGACTCGATATGACATTCGTGAGAGAGGAAAATATGCTGCTCGACGAATTCGACGTTGACGTGGCGGTCGCCCCCGACAGCATCCCGGCGGAGCCTGTAGTGGAATTGGTAATGCCGCTCTCTTCACTATTGATTTGCTGCTGCACGGCCGCTTGTGCGGATGCCATTGCTGCCGAGGTGGTTGACCGCACTCGGTTGACCAGCGATTGGCAGGTCGATTGCTCAATTTGATTAAGCGCCGCCGACACCACGAGACTGCTCCCCCATTGGGTCGGTATCGACTGAAAGGTTTGCAGACACGCGGTTTCCAATGAATTCAGCAAAGTAAGCGCTTGAATATTCGTATTGATGTTGCTCATTCGGCGTTGCTGTTCCGCGGCTTGCGCCGTCGTCATTTGCGTCTGCATGGTGCAGGTCGCCATGACCGGCCCGGCAATCATTTGCGCGATCAAGGCCAGCATGGCGGAGCATCCTATTTTTCGACTCAGCATAAGATACTTCCTGCGACGACCGACGTAGCGCCGCCAGACCTGCTTACGCATGGCGGTATCCCATCGCCGCGGTATCCGAGCGCCTTATGGCGTTCGCAAGTGATTTTTAAAGCGCTCATGACTCCCCCATAAATATTGCATCATTTATATGATACGTAAAAAATTACGCGCCCTGATTCGCAGTTTCCATGCAGCGTCGATCGTACTTTGCCGGTACCTAATGCTTGATGCCCATTACTGCGACGGCCCCATTTCCAGCGCTACGCTCGGGTCAAGGGGTCGCCGGATCCTTAGCAAACGTCATGAACCACTCACCTGTCGGTACGCACAAAGCCTAACCCCGTGGCCTCGGATAAGTCGGCGGGGAACTCTTGAGTGAATCGGCGGCCTGCAAAATCGGCTCGATTTGCTGCGAGGCACGACTGAACCATTGCTCAGCGTTCATCCAGTTCTCCCGACTCGGCTGTACTCCGATGCAGGCGTAGCGTGCAAGGCGCGCCAGATTGTCGCCTGTCGCCTGCAAATCCCGCACCATGTCGATGTTGTCGTCCAATACCATTTTCAAGCCTCTATATGTGATGCCTATGTTTGGTGCGCCTCAATCACGTATTGCCCGGCATCGAGGTCACTCGTGAAACCCCTCCTTGCTTGGCATTTCCCAATCGTCAACAAGCCGTCCATCACCCATTTCGTGAAGGCCTACGCGCTGCATCTATGCCATGATTCGTTCTCGCTCGTATTGCATCGATAGGCGCTTTTGCCCTTGAATTGCTCACCCAAGACAACGAATACCCGATAGCTTCCGGACTGACGGTAACGCTCATGGTGAGCCCACCCAAATAGAGTCTGGAGTAACCGAAGAGTTCCAATTTAGCTGTCATTTTATTTTTATATCATTTGCATGATAAGAAATATAATCGAGTCGATTATGGCAAATTTCCCAGGGTTGTCAAGCCACAACTTTTTGCGAGAGCGCCCACTCGGCCGACGACCGATAAACCACACCTGAATGGGCAACACTCATCAGCAAGCTGCAACACTTCTCCGAGTTGGCCCAACACCTCACCTCCAATAGTTCAAACCACGCCGCTCTTATGTCAAGCAAACCTGATCATCGCTTGCTTCGACCAAGTAAGCAGCCAAAATGGCGACTCGTACGCATCAGCAGCAAACCGGTTCCGATAAAAGTACCGGCAATTAACGGACTATAGCGCCCTAGGTTAAGCACCAGCCACCGCAGTTGATCCCCGTGTTTCATTTGCAGGTATGAAATACCGGCTAACCGCGCTTCTTCAAGCCGCAGTTCACGTGCGACAGGATCTGGGGCAGGCCGCATGACATCGCGCTCGATCCCGGTGATACGGTCGCGCAGTATCAGGATCTGCCCTTTGTTCATCTTCGGATGAGCAGCCAGTTCATCCATCACCATGCGGGATGCATCGATATTGGGTTGGGCAAGACTATGTAGCGCGGCGACCTCTCTGTCCGACGCGGGTAAACGGTTGTGCAATGCCATAGCTAACGTAATCAGGATCAGGGTTGTCAAGGCATACTCGACAACATTTAGCTTAGGAATTCTCATCATTCTGAGGTAGCCATTGTCACGAAAAAATAGGTCCATGCGAATCGTTTATTTAACTACGGCAGGCCGAAATTCTTCTGGTGACGGAACGGCACGCAAGACGGTTGCGGAGGCGCCATCCACCTCTCCCACTACATTGGGAATCTTGCGTGCCACGATACCATCGATTGTCGCACCTTCTTTTATTCCAATCGTCACGTACTCAATGTCGCCGCGGACAATTCCGGTTTCGAGCAACATAACGCGATCCGCATAGACATTCCCCTCTACGGTGCCAGCGATCACCACCGTCTGAGCTTTGATGTTGCCGTAGATACCGCCGCTTGTATCGACAATTAGCTGGTGATCTCCGATTACCGTATAGTTTCCTCGCACCACCCCCTGCAAAACCAAACTTTCTTCTATCTGGAAATCGCCCTCGAAACAGGCTGAGGCAGGTATCACCGTATTAATGTCCGTCGCGCGACCGTGTGACGGCAAGCCATCTTGTATTCGTGGTGCTGGTCCGCCTGGAGGCAAAGCAGGCGATGCCTGCTGCGAGGTCCCACTCGAAGGCGATGGTGCCGGCCGTGCTACAGGTCGCGGCACGCCTTGCGCAATCTGATGTTGCGGCTGTTGACGAGCAACCGGCATATCTGTGTTGGCTGTTGCGCTGGTCGCCGCTCCATGGATTGTTTGCATACGCACAGAGTGTACCGTCCGTTTAGCGAGACCCACACTAAGCGCGACGCGAGTAATGAGATTATCTTGATGCATATGCGCCTCAGTTCGTGACATTGATAATGCGCCGGTTGGTGACAATCGACTTGCTTATTGGGTCGATTCCCACAATCGTCTCGCCTGGCTGCAACTCTCTTCCGACCGTCAACTGCTGGCTGCCTATGCCGACCACTCCCCGGCCGAAGCCGGTCACATTCAAGTCTTGCGCCGAGATGGTTTCCAGAGGAAGCGACGACACATCAACGGCAGTGACCGTCGATGCAACATTCATCACCTGATGCGTCATTGCGCTTTGAGCCGCAACGTCATGAACCGCCGCAACGCGAGTCGGTGGCGGCATCTTCTGCAGCACGTCGATCTTGCTGTCCAAGGCTTTTAGGTTCGTTGTCAAGTCGGCAATTTGCTGCTTGTCTGCTTCACTGACCGCGCGCCAGGCCGCATATTGATCAGCATAACCACGCTGTTCCCTGAGTAATTCCTGGGTCAACTGCGCGGCCGTCGGCCCACTCTGGATCGGCGCCGCACCGGCGGCCTTTGCTTGCGCTGGATCGGTACGCACCAATGCGACATGAGCAGGTTCGGTATAGCGCTGATAAGCGAACCACGCACTGCTCAGAACACCGGCGAGTATTGCGAGCTGAAGCAACACCCGTCCTAACGGAGTCAATTCGACGTTTTGCTTGGCGGCTTGAGTATGCTGCAAGGTATTTTCCATTTCATTCTCGACTGTTATTGCCGTCCCAGGGACGGCGGCCTCAAACAGTAATACAACCGAACAACGCTATGACCAAGCAGCAAGGACCCCACAGCACCTCAGTGCGCGTTCTTGCTTGCTCAAATCACACATGCACCCGAATAAATTTCGAATCATAGTAATGATACAGAATTTATTATTCACTATATTGACGATTCTTTGCTTACCAGTCAACCAATTTGCACCTTACCCGGCATTTAAACTACACCCACCTGTGCACCGAATACAGACGCGGATCCATCGAGATCCACCAAGGCCCCGTACATCCGGGATACCTTGGCCTTGGCGCACGTGCCAACTAAATTACAACCTCGATATCCGGATGGAAGCGTGCCGATGCGCTTGCGATACGCGGGTAGCCGATTTTAAAGGACGTGGCAGTCAGTGGTTTATCGTGGTATGCAGTAATCACCTGATGCGTGACCATATTGATGTGCGCGAACTGATCGAGCTCCAGCAAACGCGGCAACAAGTCAGGCCTGCGTGCAACAAAATCCGAGGGGTGCGCCCAGTCGTAGTTCGTCTCGGCACGAGCGCCCTCGTCCTCGATCACCCATTCCCTCCAGAACTCAGCTATTTGCGCGGTCAACTCCTTGGATATCAGTTTCATGTTCAACACATCCACTTCGCTGACCAGGTCCGGCTGCAATTTTTTGGGGTATAGCGGCCGCTCGAACCCGACTAATAAGTCGACCACAACCATTTCCAGCCGCTTGGCATCCGCATGTTGCCGGGCATACATCATGCCGATATCGCGTTCGTGCCCGGAGAGTCCCGTCACGTAACCATTCATCCGGCGAACGAGCGGCAAGGTCATATCCGATACGCTGAGCTGCGCCGGCACTTGTCCCCTCTTATAAAATAGAACTACCGCTACGTCGATCCCAGGGCGCTTCGTTTTAATCATTAATCCCCCATTCAGTCATCTTTACGCCAGGAGCCGCGCGTCAGAGGATCGCGGATCCCCTGACGTTCCGCGACAGTGCGGGCTATACCCTCCAAGACTTTTCTAGCCGCCACCCCTGACTCGACGGACAAACGAAGTGTCGCCTCAAAGATACGCTCTACCGGCTTGCTAACACCGCCCTCTCCGTCAAGAAGCCGGTAAGACGCTGCATTTTCGCGGCCGTGAACCGCCGCAAATAGCTTCCTGTCTTTTGGACTATTGGGGTCCAAACCCAAGTGGATCATATGCTGCTTAAAGTCAATCACGCGACGCATCGGCATGACTTCCGGGTGCTGCTCATACAATTCCAACGCGATGCACACAGCGTTGTCTTTGATCGTCGCGGATCGGTCTTTTTGCAGCGCAGCCCACTTGGCACGCTGCAGCCCTAACAACTCGCAGGCGGCACTGATGCTCAGTCCGTGCTTGACCCGCCATTCATCTAGTTCGAATGCTCGGATTGGGCCTTTGTTATGCTTTTGAATCATAGTTTCAGAGTGGATGGATTAGCTTTAGGGAGTGTTGGCTTTCTTGTCGAAACGCAGTCAACACGACAAGAGAAATGTCCGACGCCGGCACGACACCGCAGGCCGGCTCCACGATTAGAGGTGCATCAAGCCCGGCATTCGACTCATCCTGGTCCAGAAAGTTGCGCGACAAAACGGCTTTCGCCCATCGAAAATGAGCTATGTTGCCCACCGATGCCATGATCCGGCGTTTACTCGCGCTCATCACGTCATGGACTCCAGTTGAACGGCGCCGTGGATCGCACATGTCGCCAAAGACGTCCAACCGGTGCTCCGCGTGCGCTTTTTGCCCAACCTTAAGTTGTTTTCGCTCAAGCGCCCACCACAGTGAGCGACTACGCCTAAACTCGGTTTCATTCTGGATCAGGCCCAGCGCCCGCATGGCGAGACGAGTTAAGAAGAATCTCACCGATTCGGACCGGCCCGCAGCGTCCTCAGGAAGTTGATTTTGCCGATTGAAAATCATATGACCCTCCGAACTGAATGATTGCTGGGAGCTACGCCCGAACGGCTTACCTCTCACACATCACCTTTTATGTATCACCTTCATTATACGCATTACGGAAGCAATTGAGCGAACACTCTACGCCGTATCCGGTAAGCGCGCTCCTTCGATGTCAAATTCGTGAAATCCACCATTACAATGCCATTACAAAATGCGCCGATATCTTTCGGAGCATTTTTCTCTCAACGGGCACGCCATGCCACCACGCGACCACGCACATCAGTGTGAGTGAAGTCCCGGGTATAAAAACCGACTCCACCCTGCTGGGACAGGTATGCCAGACGCCCCATATATTCGCTCGGGACCGATGGAGTACTGAAATCCCCCGCAAGAAAAACCATCCTATGGTCGGGCAAGTGATAGGAGGCAAGCTTACCTTCGTAATAGTCATTGGTCGTCTTGGTGCGCAAGCCGGAGTGAATATCAAATCTCGCATGGTGTCCGTATTCCGCCAACCACGCCTGCATCCACGACCATTGCTGCAGCAGCCGCCAATCGGGAATCCCGATGATGCCTGCACGGACATCGCGCATCATCCATGCAATCGCGCGAAACCCTTCGTCAGTCGAATAGTCGATATGCGCCTCATCGCCATCTCGCCGCACCCATAATAACGTCGGTACGGCGCTGGCGGCCTCGGCGTCCGCTTTGGTCGGCGCAACCCAAGGTGCCAGTGATGCGGCCAGCGCAAAAGCTTTGCAAAACTCTCTGCGTCCAATCATTACACACCCACCATCTCATATTTAAGCATTTTCAGAATCGCGAATTATCCATTCAATACGGTGAAACACATCATCCAGATCGGTTCCCGATATTGCGTCGACGGGCGTACTCCACTTCAATTGCGTCGAGACATCGGCCTCTATCGCCTTCATCGCATCAAACGGCTTATCACTGCCCAATGCTGCTTCGATCCTGACCAAGGTTTGTGCCGTCTCTTCGGTAAATCCGATCACCACAACCTGAACCACAGCTTGTGCAAGCGCCGACTGTGGTTGCGGCACCTCGTCGGCCTCCCGTGCTTGGGCTTCCCTGTCCCGCGCCGCCGCAGGCTCGGTGATTGCAGATGCCGAGATCTCGGCGAACTCAGGCATAGGCTCGTCGAACGACGAGCTTTCGATAGTTTTTTCTTGTAGCGGGGGGTAGTGATATGCAGGATTACCCGCATCCAATGCCACCCGGCCCCCGACAGCGCTTACTGCGGGTGACTGCGGCACGACATCGTTGTCGCGCGGCTTGGGCTGGGGAGGTTCATCAGGCGCGGTTGGTTCGCTGCCGATCGGCTTCCAGTAACGTCCACTATCGTCAGCCTGATGCTTGCGCATCTCCTCAACAGCTGCAATGTAGTAAGCAATACCCCGATTGACCGCCGTTTCATTTGGGTTGCGGGTCTCGATATACCGGTAGGTCTCGAGCAATGCACCAATAATCGGATCAACGACCTCGGTATATGACGGCGCGTGTCCAAGGCGAATTTTTTTTGTAATCCGATCGATCGTACTGAGTCGAGCATCGTTTTGGTGGAAAGGTTTGAGTTTGTCACTCAAATCTTCGCGCCGAGGCCGATCTACTTGCAAAAAGCGATTCAAGCGGAATGGTAGACTGGAAAACTTGCTCGAATAGAACCAGGTAAAACTGCGGGCTCGCGTCACCTGATCCTTGAAAATCAAGATGCCTTCCATCTCTTTGAGCGCCTTCAATTCCTGCAATTCAATTCGATCTCGACGCTGAATCGAGCCGGTCAAATCCTGCCGAAAACTTGTGGGCGAAAAGTTACCCGCCGACCCTTGATAGGAGCCCGTTTCGATGGTAATTGCCTCACCGGCTGCCTTTTTGAATACTTCGAGAGTCTTGTCCGGGTCTTCCGATGCCAGCGTGTATTTGAGCTTGGTATTGGCGATCATTGAATCGACTTCTTCTTTATTTTCGCCTTTTGCCATGGCTGCCAGATCCTGCCCCGCAGCTATCATCATGAAACCGAGGCTGCGAGCCTGGGCGAACATAAGTGCGATGCCTTCCGCGAAGTAATAGCCCAGTTCGTCCATCGTGATGATGTAGGGCGCCGGACTCTTGGTGGCCTTGGTATCGATGATGTCCTTGTATTCCCCCTCGAGCCGGTGCCCGAGATTCAAAGCCATCATCAAGCGAATACTGGAGACCACCAGCTTGCCCAGGTTAGCCGATTCTTGCGAAGATTTCTCCAGTGTCGGAATCATTACCACAAGGATTCGCCGATTCAATAACACATCCATCATGTCGACTTCCGAATATTTATCCTTGAAAATATATCCGTAAGTGTCCATCAGCATAGACAACGTACGTGCGTACTGACCGGTCAGATAACCATGTTGATCCCATACGGTTTGATCCCATTTTTCAGGCGTATTCGCCAGCTCGGACCTAAAACCCGGCAAACCCGTTTCAAGATAAGCTTTGATCGGCAAAAAGGCGAATTCCGGGATTTTCCCTTGCATACCTTTAAGATAAAGTTTGACTAGATTCGGCAGCGCCAGATACTCGCGAATCACACCGATGGACAAAGTCACGTTGCCCACAGCACGCTCGTAGCATAACGTGCGTATCAGTGCATCCATCATGTTGACCGCTTTTTGCTGCCACTGCGCGCCATCACCGGCCGCCTTCGGCAGCAACGATGAAGACAATTGCGAGAGAAAATCTGGACTACCTTCGTACCACGGGTTGGTGCCGTGCGAGATTTTCTCAAGAGTCTTGCTCTTTTTATAAGGATCAGCCCCACCCGTCATGAAGTTCAAGACGAGATAATCGTCCTCGCGGCCGACACGCCGGCATAACGACCATACCGCCGCATGCAGGCTCGAATCAGCCTTGCCGTCAGAGAAAAAAAATCCAGACCCCCACGCCAGAGCATTAAAACATAGTGATAGCAATGTAACGGTCTTACCAGACCCCGTGGTACCCATCAGCAGCATATGGGTACGTGCGTCGGAGTTCGTCACCCATAGCTCTTTCAGGTGTTCGCCCTCATCCAATGAGCGCTGATTCCCGATGTAGAAAATTCCATCCGCCTCGCTCTGCACAGTAATCTCGCCCTTACCTTTGGGGTCGGGTTTCTGAATATCGAGCGTAGGATCGATGCCACCCAAGTCTTTCGGATAACGCATCGGCATTTCATGGCGCTGCCAAGAAAACCAAAGTTGCAATGCCAGCATAATCAGTGTGATGGGTAACCAAACAAAAGCCATCACGCTGGCCATGACAGCCAAAAAAATCTGGAACCGCGCGTAACTCCCCGGGTGCGTGAGCACCGAACCCACTTTCTCCGCAAAAGAACGGGGGTCGAGCGTAATACGTTTTCGCGAAAGCTCTTGTTGCCTCGAGGTGCCGTAGTCTTGTGCCATGCGCCGGTTAAGTTAGTCTCAGGTATATGCGATCTGCTTCTTGATGCCGCATTATTTCAATGTAGCGGCTTGAAGTCGGATCTGCTCCGCTGTCGCTCCTTCCGGAAAAATCGCCCCCGTCCCACTGACCACGCGCGGAGTAGATTTGAAGCCTAGCGACTCGTATTCCTGCATGTCGGCCTTGATGCCCGCATATGCCTGGTCACACGTCATACCCGATACCGGCGCATCGATCGCTGGCATCGCCATGACCTCGGACCATTTCTGTTTCTGATGAACGGAACACAAAATTTGCGCGGCAAGCGTGGTCGCCCCCTGTTGATAAGCGACGGGTATCACATAAATCGAAAAATCCTTGGCCAAATCATCGAGGTGAGGCTCGAATCGCCGACATGCAGGACAGGCAGGATCCGAGTAAACATATAATGTTTTGCTGGGC
>Ga0302309_10002172_pt1 | contig 16712 bp, 19 predicted proteins | sample III_Palsa_N1_1_FD_200453 | JGI IMG/M metagenome (GOLD analysis project Ga0302309, IMG submission 200453) | Peat permafrost microbial communities from Stordalen Mire near Abisko, Sweden - III_Palsa_N1_1 | ecosystem: Environmental > Terrestrial > Soil > Palsa > Peat permafrost | place: Sweden... | reverse complement strand
AGCCGAGCCAATATCAGCGGCGAAGTCGCGGCCCGTACGCGTCGAATAATCCGGGTCATAGGCCGCGATGGAAGTCGAAAGCACGCCGTAGGTGCCCGCGGGCTTGACGCCGTTGTTTGTACCCGTGCAATTCACGTCCATATCGTCCTGCAGCTTCTGAACACATATCGGGGTTGCTGGGCCTCCCAATCTCCACGTCTTCGCTTCGTTTCGCGCCTGTCTTGAACCAGAGCTCGTCACCCTGTGCTGGCACTCCCGGCTTCGTCGGCACTACGAGCCTCTACGTCACCCTGCCGTAACCGACCCAGCCCTCGCGGTGTCCGGCTGATCGTCACCAACCACGCCATGGGGTTTCCCGTGTTGCGCAATGCTGCTCCGGTTGCTTCCGGATGGAGCGCTTGCAGGGTGGCATGCATCCCCGGGAAAAGCGCCGCCTTTTCGCGGCGCAAGCCAGAATGACATTCTGCGATGGCGTCGCCAGAACAACCCGTAAAAGCCTATCCGGCGGCGCTTCTTGCGCTGGCGCTGAATCTGGAAACCCCTGCGAAGAAGTCGACAGTCACTTTGGCCATTTCAATTTTCGATCTCACAAACGTCATAAGGAGGACATAGCATCTGCGGGATCGAGTGCCTTGAACCAGCAGAACAACTCATTGGAACCAACAGACCGACTTTGAGTCGTTTTGGGGCGAGTCGCCTCACGCAACCACGCCCTACCTACCCCCTCAAGAGCATCGGTGACGGACAAACTGGAACTGGGAGTTTAACGATGATCGATTTCACACCCGATAGGGCGCATGCCGTGCGCATTGCCAATCTCCTTCAAGAGTTTGATGCTACGGATCTTCCGCGGCTCAAGCTTGAGGTTGCCCTCTTGGTAATCGAAGAGTCCCCGAGACTCGACACGCTGTGCCACGCGTCAACGCTGCTCAGGGCGCGCGACGACCAGGAATACTGGCTCTCTCTCATGGGTTTCGCATTAGACGGCCCTATCAATCGCCTATATTCGATGAGTAAGAAAGCGGCTTCCAACCATGGTGGTGACGGGCTCGCCGATGAAACTGCTCGTGTCAGCGCGTTCCCGGCTTGAGCCGGGCCCTGCATCGGTTTGACCCCTTCGAGACTTCGCTTCAACTTGCGGCCACCGAAGTCCTATCGGGTCGGTTTAATTCACCTGATATGCCATTTCGCCAATTGCCCAGAAGCTGGGAACTGGACAGCCACCCTCGCGCCTTGAAGACTTTATTCGTCGGGACCGCGTAAAGACCTCACGCTAATTGGGCACTCTGTTGGTCTATTGAAGATTTTATTGCCTTTTACCAACCGGTGTAGATAGCAAACAAAGTTGTTTCCTAAGAACTGCCTAACTCATTGAATCTACATCGATGCTCCGAAGCTCTAAACCCTCAAAGTTCTATCCTAGTTCGGCACATCCTCGCTTTCAGCTCAGAATAAAGTCCTTTCCAGGAAAAGTATCCCTGGACTGCGGCCACTATGCTGTGGCTCGCCACTTCGCTAGCGGCTATCAAGTATCCCCTTCGGTTGCGACCACGGCACCACACAGATGGGTTGTAGACGCTAACTGGCCAAGAACAGCATCGCGCCAGCGCCGCGCATTTCCACCCATGTGGTGCGCCCAGAATTCAGATGCTCTGCGCGGGCAGGAGTCTTCACGTCGATTCAAAAGGGGGGAGCCATCATGCTTTTATATGGCGAATTCCAAGACAGGGGATATACGTTCGAAGCATACATACCGAATTCCGACGCGGAGCCGGTTGCGTTTGAGCTTCGAATCCTCGTTGGCGCTCATACTAAATACGTACTGCTTGTCCCTTTGTTGTACACACCAACTTTCGGTGTGGACGCAGGAGATATGCAGAAGCTTGAAGCAACCCTTGAACAAATCCTTGGGTTACTTCCCGAGACGCGCGATTTCAGCGACAAAGATGTCCAGGCGCTCGAGAAGCTAGAGGTCGATATTGGAGGCAAGGAGGTACGCGAGCGACATCAGCAACGGCGAAACGCCTCTCCCAAAGTAGGGCAATTTGAATACACGGCCGAGCTGTTTGCCAATAAGTTTGCGGATCTCCTAGGGGGGCAACAGGCCATGGGCCGGTGGATGAAGACGACTGTGCCGCAGTTGGGTGATCGCACCCCGGAAGATGCATTACGCCTCGGAATGTCTCGTGAAGTAGTGGCGTACCTGCTCCAACTCGCCAGCCGGCCGTCTTAGCCGAGGCTAAGGACTCGCTTGGCCTTTCTCTAGGGAAAACGTTCCTCGCCAACGCATTCACACTTGTCGGCGACGCTATAACCGTGTCGACATCTGCAAGCATTTGATTGTGAACATTTTTGGCTTTTTGAGCAGGCATGAAGATGACGGATGACTTAAACTGAGCAAACCTTGTTCGTATGGCGATAGGTTTAGGTGGCCTTTTGCCGCCCCATCTGCGGCGAGCTATTGTGCAGCAGCCTGCTGCACAATTTGGTCAGCAGGTTGCTGACCAATTGGGTTCGAGGTCGCCCGGCTTTTTCGGACACATTAGTTAGGTACCCATGGCTTCGTCGTCCCAACCTTCGGAGCTCGTGGTCCGCACGCTGTGATCGACGTCGATTAGATCAACGAAGCCCCCCGTTGGGGCATGAGGTCGAGGCCGCGCTCGAAAAGCAGATGCCGAATGCACGATCAATGGCCACTAGCGGCAAGGGCACCGGCACCGTCGGCTACAACGTGCAGACGGTGGTGGATTCGCAGCATCACCTGATCGCCGACCACCAGATCACCAGATCACCAACGTCGGCCACGATCGCAGCCAGCAGGCGGTGATAGCGCAGCGCGCACGCACCGCCTTGCAGGTCGAACAGCTGGAGATAGTCGCAGATCGCGGTTACTTCAGCGGTGAGGAGATCGTAACGTGCGAAGAAACCGGCACCACCGCCTACGTGCCTCGACCACAAACCTCCAACAACCGGGCCAAGGGCTTGTTCGGTAAATCAATGCCACATGCTCAATCGAGCCGATAAATTTCCGGCGTGAGGTGAATTGATGACTCTTCGCGACTGCAACGATCAAGGAACAGAATGACCTGCACGTACCTGCCCTGCAAGACCATGCTTAGCGGTGTTTCACCGAACTCGGCGATGATGTCGTTTTCGAACCAGTCCAGAACGCTTCCAAGGTCTGGATCGATCTTCATGGCAGCCTTCATTACCATGGCGGATTGATAAATCGCGATACAGCTTAGATCGTTGACACTTGGGTAGTCCGTCGCGTCGAAGTCGATTGTCATGACTGTACGATCGACCGTCGCGTCCGCCAGTGGTGAGGGCGTTGGTGTGTAGACAACATTAAGGCGAGAAGACATGTTTGGGGCTTCTTGGTGGGAGGCCATTCGCCCGAAATGTAGAAGACGACCGGTGTGCATAGGAAACCGCAGCGACGTATCCCGGATGTGTCGCGGGACGCGCCAAATGGCATCGAAATGTGTAGCAGTGGGTACGGGATACGATCAGGTACAAAACGTGAGCTTTCACGGGTACGGTGTTCTGCCGAGAAGGCCGCGCTTGATTTAGGCCCGGTGCAGGCGGAAGAACTTATATCAAATAGGTGTTAGGGCGCCGATCTACCGTGTGGTGGAAGACAGCGCCAGATCAATCGAGCGGTGTGTCGCGGAGCCGTAACGAGCCGCTAAGCACGTTCAAATGCCAAAAGGCCCTGTCCTTGGGCCTTAAACTTTCTCCGCAATCCTCGCGGACCTTCGACATGCTTCATCTCACGACGTGGCAAACAGGCGCTGGGGGAGGAGCGACCTGCTTTTTGCCTGGCGCTTACGATCGAAATCGCGGCATCAGGCTATTTCGCATCCTGCGAAGTGACTCTCCATGACCACTCTAGGGGAGTAAGTGGTGCACATCTTGGCGGTCAAGCCGGTCTCCACGGCCTGAGTTCTTTCAACTCTGGCTTGACCGCCAATTCCTAATTCTTTGGTATTCCCTTGATGCCCTTTCTTACGTGTCTGGCGTACGCGCCATGGGCGTCCTGCTCTTCCTTCCCTGTCGACACCGCCCGTTTTCGGCCAATGAGACATCCCTTGAAACTCTTGCCAACTACCGAATTCCTGGGTTGCACCAACTCCTTTACGTCCCGATTATCTGTCCCCGCGTGGTACTACTGACCTAACAGACGTTTTACATTTAGCCATCACAGCTCGCTCAAACCCTTGATACAAAGATGCGTCTGCACCTCGCCTAGCGGGAGTCTTTGGTCATGAGAATCCAGGCGTTGACCTGGTCCTTAGCCTGGGCGGTGCCGGCGCAGGTTGTGTCGGGGGCGGCGGCGTAATCATTTTTGCCGGCGAGTGCCACGCCGTGGCATTTCTCCACCGCCGACTTTGCCGAGCTGGAGGTTTCCTATGCACTGATATTGGTGTCAGCACTGAAAAGGCAAGTGTGGCCGCTAGGATTGCATCGGTGCTTCCATGAATATCACCGTGAATGAGTGAGACCAGGTGCGAGCGACCCTTATAGGGCGGTAATGAGGACCTGAATATTTCCGCGCGTCGCCTTCGAATACGGGCAAAGTTGATGCGCGAGATCAGCGATGGATTGCGCGAGCGTGAGATCGAGTCCCGGCAGGCTCACCTGCAGGCGGGCCTGTAAAAAGAAGCCTTCCTCAGGGTCGTTGATCAGATCCACTTCGGCGGCAACCCAAGCGTCGGCAGGAAGACGGACGCCCAATTCCCGCGCGGCGCTTCCCATTGCGCCAATGAAGCAGGCAGACCAGCCTGCAGCCAACAGCTGCTCTGGATTGGTTCCCATACCCGCAGAACCGGGCGGCGAAAGCTCAATGTCCAAGCGGTTATCGCTGCTGCGCGACTGACGCTCTCGATCACCGGTGGTGAATGTCTTGCCGGTATAAAGAATGGTGCCGTTGTGAGACATGGTTGCGTTCCGAGATAGAAAGGCCGTTTGCCCTGGATGGGCGGCGAGAATTCGGCCGGCGTGCATAGGAAACCGCAACGACGTATCCCTGGTGTGTCACGTGAGGCACCCAATGGCATCACAGTGTGTCCCGGGTGGCAATGGACACGGTTCGATACAAACCCGCCGATCGCGGGCACCTCACTTCGCGATGCCGTTGTACAAACAGATACAAAAAGCAGGGTGCGTGGACACGACCGAGACAACTGGATCCGGTCCAATAGCGATTAAGGCGATGCACGTTGGCATCGCACCCACTATTTACGAGGCCGACCCTATGACTTTCTCGCGTATCGCCATTGCCGTAGCCGTCGCCGCCCTTGGCTCGGCGCTCCTGATCTACTGGCCCGACGCGTGGACCACGGCCAGCGCACAGGAACTCCACGCACCTGCGCCGGACTTCACTGGCGCGGATCGCTGGTACAACTCCCAGCCGCTGACCCTGAACGGACTTCACGGCAAGGTGGTGCTGGTCGAGTTCTGGACACGCGAATGCATCAACTGCCTTCATGTGCTGCCGCACACGAAGGCTCTTTATGACAAGTACGCGAAGGATGGTTTGGTGGTCGTAGGCGTCCACACACCCGAATACGAGGAAGAGCACGACCCGGCAGCGCTCCAGTCAGCCATCTACCGTTACCAGATCACCTGGCCGGTAGCGGTCGATAATGACTTCCGTATCTGGAATGCCTACGGAAACAGCTTCTGGCCGGCCCTCTATCTCATCGATCAGAATGGTCGCGTGGTATATAGCCACATTGGTGAGGGGGATTACGACCAGACGGAACAGCATGTGCGCGAGCTGCTTGGCAAGGCGCCATCAGATACAACAGCAAGCCAAGCTTTGGAATGAACGACATGGATCACGTCAACCATATCCTCGTCGTCGACGACGATCACGACATTCGCACCGATGTGGTGGACTACCTGCGCAAGAACGGCTTGCGCGCCAGCGCGACTGTCGATGGGCGCGGCATGTTCGCGCAACTCGATGCCACGGCGTTCGATCTGATCGTGCTCGACATCATGATGCCGGGGGACGACGGCCTGATGCTGTGCCGCACGCTTCGCTGCGGTAAGCATCGCGCCGTGCCGATTCTCCTGCTTACCGCGCGGGATGATGAAACCGACCGCATTGTTGGCATGGAGATGGGCGCGGACGACTATGTCGTGAAACCGTTCTCCTCACGCGAACTGCTAGCTCGCATCACAGCGGTGATCCGACGATCGCGCATGCTTCCGCCCAACCTTCGCAGCACAGAGACTGTCAACGCAATGTCCTTCGGCAGTTGGCGTCTGGATGCTCGTGCACGCCAACTGATCGATCAGGAGGGCACTATCATTGCGCTGAGCGGTGCCGAATTTCGGCTGTTGCGTGTGTTCCTGGACAATCCGCAGCGGGTGTTATCGCGGAATCAGCTACTCAACCTCACGCAAGGCAGGGATACAGAGTTTTTCGATCGTTCGATCGATCTCTTGGTGAGCCGATTGAGAACCCTCCTTGACGACAACGCGAAGGAGCAGGCCTATATCAAAACGGTGCGCAGTAAGGGTTATGTATTCAGCATGCCGGTGACGGTGCACGCTTGAACCGCATCGCACTGGTAACGGCACGGCGATGGCTGCCACGCAGTATGGCGTCGCGCCTGTATCTGATAATCCTGGCCGGCCTCTTGCTGGCGCAAGGTCTTTCCACGGCGCTGCAGTACTACGAGCGTTACGAAAGCGCCTTATCGGTGATGCTCAATACCGTTGAACGCGACGTCGGCACGTCGGTCGCCATACTGGATCGTCTGCCCGCGCAGGAGCGTCCCAACTGGCTTGACCGTTTGCGACGCGACAACTACCGCTACCTCCTTGGCGCGGGGCAGCCTGGCAAGCCTCTGGGTTCCGAACGTTCGCGCGAGTTGACGCGCCGCATTGCGACGGAGCTCGGCCCCGCCTATCGTGTAAACGCCGACATTGTTTCGACAAAGCCCGAACGCTACCAGGCGCACTTCACCTTGCACGACGGTTCTCTCCTTACACTGGAAATCACACCGCACGTGACGCCAGTAGCGCTCTGGCTTCCCATCGTGCTGACGCTGCAACTGCTTCTTCTACTCGTATGCACGTGGCTGGCAGTACGGCTGGCCACGCGGCCGCTGACCCAGCTGGCGCGGGCCGCCGAATCGATGACGCCGACCACCGACGGGCCACGCATGAGCGAGGAAGGGCCCACCGAAGTGGCACAAGCCGCCGTTGCCTTCAACTTGATGCAAGAACGCATCGGTCGTCATCTGAAGGAAAGGCTGCACATCCTGGCCTCGATCTCCCACGATCTGCAAACGCCTATCACGCGCATGCGGCTACGTGCCGAAAAATTGGAAGGAAGCGAAGAGCAAAAGAAAAACCTCAACGACCTGCGCGAGATGGAGCACCTGATGCGAGAAGGCGTGGCCTACGCCCGCAGTGCGCACGGCGGCGCAGAAGCACTCGTGCGCATGAATGCGAGAGTGTTTCTCGAAAGCCTGGTTTCCGATTACCGGGATGTCGGCCGGCCGGTGACGCTGGCCGGCACCATCAGCGGCACAGCGATGGTCCGTCAGCAGGCGCTGCGTCGCGTACTGGGCAACCTGATCGACAATGCCATCAAATATGCCGGTGCCGCCGAAGTCGCCGCATCGCGCAATGCACGGAATGCACTGTGCATTACCGTATCAGATCGTGGGCCGGGCATTCCTGAAGACGAGTTGGAGCAGGTGCTTCAGCCCTTCTACCGGTTGGAAGCATCGCGCAACCACGATACCGGTGGCGCGGGCCTTGGGCTCGCTATCGCTGCACAACTTACATGCGCAATCGGCGGAAGTTTCACGCTGGCCAACCGCAAGGATGGTGGGCTTGTGGCGACCGTGACCTTGCCTTGAGCGACGCACGGCAGCCTCGGAAAATTGCATGTGCTGTCACATCCGCTTTCGCCAGAACGCCCCCTTCTGCACTCCAGCGTTTATCGTCGGACTCGGAGGGGGCCTATCGCGGAATAGCCGCATGACTCTCTTCGTCAACGAGCAACGAAATTCGGCTCAGCCCCCTCGGCTATCGCGCCGACGACGTAGCGGCGCAGGCGAATTCTGCAATTCATACAGCAGTAGCACGCGTTGAGCGGCTCGACTATGGAGGATGCGCTGTACGAGATCGAATCGATGCATTGCTTCTCCGGCCGACGGTATTTGTCGATACAAATCGATACAAATCGGTGCCTTTGCAGACACATCCAAGACAAGGTACAAGTCTCTAATGGGCTCGACCTGCTGACAAAGCACCAGAAGTGTCCATCCCGATGAATCGCATTCCCAAAGGCCCGCTTGTTACGGGCGCCGCAATTGCTCTCTCGGGAAGCCTATTAGGAATAGGCGCGCTAGCCGTGTCTTCTTCCAACAAAATCGGAATTACGCAGACCACAAACAGCGCGCCGAATGGAAATGCATCTCCTATCTACGGTGTCACGATTCCTTTGGGCTATCGGGAGTGGCAGGCGGTCGCGCCCTCTCTTGAGGCGCCACCGCTTGACGAGCTACGCATCATCTTCGGCAACCCCGCCGGCTTCCAAGCACTTCGCGAAGGTACATTGCCACTTCCTGACGGAACCATTCTGGCGAAGGTGGCCTGGAAGCGCGTGCCGTCGACGTTCTTTACGACAGCCAGCTTTCCTGGGCAAGCGACGACAGTCCAGTTTATGGTGAAAGACTCAAAAAAATATGCCGCCACCGGCGGCTGGGGATTTGGTCGCTTCGTAAATGGCAAACCGACCTCATTGGCGGAGCATAAAACCTGCTTTGCCTGTCACCAATCGCTGGCGAAAGATCACGATTTCGTCATTACGCGATACGCGCAGTGAGCGTTAAGCATCAAGCGAGGCCTACGCATGCGTCAGGTCACGGTGATTCTTGCCTTTCCGCAACTACACAACTTTGACGAGAGAGAAGCCATGACCCATGAAACCGATCCTCAACGACGCAATTTTCTCGGCGTAGCCGCCCTGACGATGGCAGCGGCCCCGTTCATTTCGATGGGGAGCGCCTTCGCGAAATCCGGCATGTCGAAATCACCAGTAACCATTCCACCGGCAACGCCAGGTAGCAACGCGTCGTTCGGCCCGATCAAGCAGATCAACGCTGGTGAGCTGAATATGGGATATGCAGAGGCCGGTCCTGCCGACGGTCCCGTCGTCATACTCCTGCATGGCTGGCCTTACGACATCCATAGTTTTGTGGACGTCGCGCCCTTGCTCGCAGCGCAAGGCTATCGAGTGATCATTCCGCATTTCCGCGGCTATGGTACGACGCGCTTTCTCTCAGCCGATACGTACAGAAATGGTCAGCAGGTGAGGAATGCGATCGACATTATTGCGTTGATGGATGCGTTGAAGATCAAGAGTGCCGTTTTTGGTGCTTTTGACTGGGGCGCGAATTGCGCTTGCCAAATCGCGGCGCTCTGGCCGGAGCGTTGCAAGGCGTTAGTCTCCGTAAGCGGCTACATCATCGCTGGCCAACCTCTTTTCGCCCATCCGCTGCCGCCTAAGATCGAGCAACAATGGTGGTACGTGTGGTATTTCGCTACAGACCGCGGCAAGCTCGGCTACGAGAAGAATTGGAAGGACTTCAACAGGCTCATCTGGACGACCGCGTCGCCGAAGTGGAACTTCAGTGACGCCACCTTTGAGCGCAGCGCCGTATCGTTTGAAAACCCTGACTTCGCCGAAATCACGATTAATCACTATCGCTGGTTCCTTGGACTCTCCAAGGGTGAACCACAATACGATGCTCTTGAGCAGCGATTAGCGGCAGCGCCCAATATTGGCGTACCGACAATCACGCTTGAAGGTAGTGATAACGGCGCCCCGCACCCGCCCGCTGCCGCCTATGCGAAGAAATTCACCGGCAAATACGCGCATCGAGACATCGGTGGTGGTGTCGGTCATAACCTGCCGCAAGAGGCGCCGCAGGAATTTGCCCAGGCAATCGTTGACGTCGATCGGTTCTGATCAATAGCCTCTGTAGAACAGCCGCGGCGATCGCGACAAATGTTGCGTTGCTACCGCCGCGGCTTAGGGGTGCTCTGATATGGTCCGCGCATTAGGCATCATAGCGACCAGGCTCCAGGAAGCACCTCCCTCCATGAGACAGCGCTCGTTTGCGCCGTTGAGTTTCGAGCTGAAGAAGAGACCGACGCGGCGCGAGCGGTTTCTCGGCGAGATGGACAAGGTTGTGCCGTAGGAAGCGCTGCTCGCGTTGATCGAACCAAGCTATCCGTGGTCGGGTCGTCGTGGCCGCTTCGGGAACTGTGATGGGAAGTGCGTCTGACATTGATTTACGGATGGTCGGGGCTGGGTTCTTAGCCTGCCTCCGACACCGGCCATGTAGGAGTTGATATGGGTCTGGATAGTTTTTGGCATTGGGCCATTCTGCTTGTCGTTGTCTTGGTGGTGTTTGGCACCGGCAAACTGAGCAAGATCGGGCCGGATATCGGCAACGCCGTGCGTGGCTTCAAGAAGGCCATGCAGAGTGACGATGAGGACGTCAAGCGGAAAGAGCAGGAGCAGCTGAAGGCTGATCCATCTCTGGCCGCATCGGCGAGCTCCGTCAACGGGACGCAACATAAGCACGACTCGTACGAGTCAACATAAGCACAGAAGGACAGTCCACGCGATGATCGAGATTGGCCTCGGCAAGTTGGTGCTGCTCGCACTTGTGGCGTTGATCGTGCTTGGCCCGGAAAAACTGCCCGGTGCGGCGCGCACCGCCGGCGCGCTGCTGCGTCGCGTGCGTAACGGCTGGGACGGTGTGCGCGCCGAGGTGGAGCGCGAGCTGCAGATCGAAGAGCTCAAACGCGCCGCGCGCGAGGCAGCCATACGAGCCGAGGCGGTGCAAGCCGAGGTGAAGTCCGTCGTTGACGATGTACACGCACCGTTGGCGCAAACTGCCGCCGAGATCGCTCCCGGAGCCGTCGTGGAATCGATTGCCCCATTGCGCTCTGAAGAAGCTGAGCTCACCGACGCGTCGAAGGAAGCGCCAGGAGATCAAGCCATCGTGGATCATGTCGAGCTCAATTTCATCGAACCAGCCCACCTCGTATCGGATCGCGTCAACTTGAATCACATCGCGGCGAAGGAATACACGCGTGGCGGCGTCTGAGCTCGACGTCGATATTGAGCGGGGCTTGTTTTCGCATCTACTTGAGCTGCGCTCGCGATTGCTCACGGCGGTCTGCACCGTGCTGCTTGTGCTCCTGGCACTGGTGCCGTTTGCAAACAGGCTTTACAGCGAACTGGCGGCGCCGCTGGTGGCTCGACTGCCACAAGGCGCACATCTGATTGCCACTGAAGTGGCCAGTCCGTTTGTCACGCCATTGAAGTTGGCGTTCTATACGTCGCTATTCATCAGCATGCCGATGATCCTGTACCAGCTGTGGGCGTTCGTCAGCTCCGGGTTGTACAAACAGGAGAGGCGACTCGCACGAGTGTTACTCGTCGCCGCACTGGTGCTGTTCTACCTCGGTTGCGCGTTTGCGTATTTCCTAGTGCTGCCGGCGACGTTTCGCTTCCTGACGGCGATGACGCCACAGGGGGTAGAGATGATGACTGACATCACGCATTACCTTGATTTCGTGATGCTGATGTTCTTCGCTTTCGGTCTGTGCTTTGAAGTTCCAGTCGCCGTGGTGATTCTCGCCGCTGCGGGCGTCGTCGACCTCGCCAAACTTCGCAACGCTCGTCGCTACGCTTTCGTCGGCGCCTTTGCCGTCTCTGCTTTCATCACGCCACCGGACATCACATCGATGATCTTGCTGGCGATTCCGATGTGTTTGCTTTATGAGTTGGGGGTGGTCGCGGTACGGTGGCTGGTAAGGCCCAAGGCGACGCATGATTCGGCGTGAATATCGTACCCGCATTTAGGTACTGACAGAGACCTGCTCTACCATCGCGACGTCACTGCTCGACAGTATTCAGAGCGCCTGTCGGGCATATGGTGTGCAATTTTATCGGCGCAGCGGTCAGTTCTTTGAGTCGCCATACGCGAGTTACGTATTTTTTCTTAGCTATCGCAAGAATTCCCTTTCAGATCTATGTCAGTTGACTAACAGGCCGTTAAAAATGCCCCTTCCGGTGCCCTGGCACAGCTTCGTCCTACGAATCACACGACGTGCAGACGGCTACCTCGGTCACTTTCTCTGGTGTAGGGACACGTCTCCTACCGTCGTGAACGGTGTTACGGGGCGACCTCTGGACAGGCGAATGCATCAACCTCCCTGATGTGCTGCCGCATGCGAAGGCGCTTTATGACAAGTACGCGAGGGACTGTTTGGTGGTCATAGGGATCCATACACACGAATGCGACGAGGAGCACGACTCGGCAGCGCTCCAGTCAGCCATCCATCGATACCAGATCACCTGGCCAGTAGCGGTCGATAATGACTTCCGTATCTGGAATGCCTACGGAAACAGCTTCTGACCGGCCCTCTATCTCATCGATCAGAATGGTCGTGTAGTGCATAGCCCGATCGGTGGGGGAGGCTAAGACCAGACTGAACAGCAAGTGCGTCAGCTACTTAGCAAGAAATATCAGGACGCAATAGAATGCAGACTCTGGGATAAACAATGATATGGATCACATCGATCACATCCTCGTCGTCGATGACGATCGCGACATTCGCACCGGTGTCGCGGACTACCTTCGCAAAAACGGCCTGCGTGCCAGCGCGGCTATCGACGGCCGCGATATGTTTGCAAAGCTCGATACCTCAGTATTCGATCTGATCGTGCTCGACATCATGATGCCGGGCGACGACGGTCTAGTGCTGTGCCGCACCCTGTGCGGCGGCAAGCATCGTGCCTTGCCAATTCTCCTTCTTACCGCACGCGATGGTGAAACCGACCGCATCATTGGCTTGGAGATGGGTGCCGACGACTATGTCGTGAAGCCGTTCTCGTCACGCGAACTTCTGGCGCGCATCAAAGCGGTAATCCGACGCACGCGCATGCTTCCGCCCAACCTTCGCATCACGGAGGCTGTCGACACATTATCCTTTGGCAGCTGGCGGCTAGATATTCGCGCGCGCCAGCTGGTCGATCAGGACGGCACCATGGTTGCGCTGAGCGGTGCCGAATTTCGCTTGTTGCGTGTGTTCCTCGACCACCCACAGCGGGTGTTGTCGCGGGACCAGTTACTTAACCTCACGCAAGGCAGGGATGCGGAGCATTTCGACCGTTCGATCGACCTTTTGGTGAGTCGCCTAAGAACCCGCCTTGACGACAACGCGAAGGAGCAGGTCTACATCAAAACGGTGCGCAGTGAGGGTTATGTGTTCAGCATGCCGCTGACCGTGCGGCAGATTTAACCGTGGAGTGAGACACCCATGCGGCGTTGAAGTAGCCCAAGTGTCGTATCCACCCGGGCACAGATCGAAGCTGCCTCTGGGCGAAGAGTGGAGCCCGCAGCAGATCGCTAGGCGCGACATTGCCAGTGAGAGTCCTGAACGCATTTACTAGCGCATCGCCCCGGACCAATGGCGTGGCGGCGATCTGTGGACATATCACCGGCGACGACGACGCTGCCGCTTCGGAGCCGCGCGAGACCACCGCGGGTTTCATGGCCTCCGCATCGATGAACGTGCCGCCGCCATGGAGCACCGCAAGCAAGTGGCCACTGGGAAGCTGTAGCGTGGATGGTACGGGCGCCGTGCGCATCATCAGCTTGGTTGAACGAAAGTAGCGTTACCACAGACTGCTGCGAGTGCCCGATGGCAAAGCCCGTGTGGCTAGCGTCGGCATCATCGCAGCCCTACATTCGCTTCGATGCTGCTTACAGGCGCTCACCTATGACAATGGCAGTCAGTTGGCTGAGCGCGCACTAATCGACGGGTCTTGGATGCCGATGCCTCTTCTGCCGAACCGCACAGTCCGTGACAGCGGGACGCGAGCAAGAAAATGTGTATCCCTTTTTTGGGACGAACGGGTTGATTCGCCAGGACATTCGCACATGAACGTGCCCACCGAAAAGCAGTTGCAAGTCTTCGAAGAGAAGCTCAACTATCCCCCTCGAAAAACGTTACGATTCAGGACACTGTGCGAGGTCTTTTTCGCTTCCTTCAAGCGTCGCACTTCGTAGTTGGATCCACTTGCACGGGAACGACATATGAGCCGCTCCGCATCGATGGCACCGACGCGCTGGCTACCGCGCAGCATGGCGTCGCGCCTTTACGTGATCATCCTCTGCGGCCTACTGCTGGCGGAAGGTCTCTCCGCCGTGATGCAGTTCTACGAGCGTTACGAAAGCGCCATGTCGGTGATGCTTAATACCGTCGAACACGACGTCGGCACGTCTGTCGCCATACTGGATCGTCTGCCCGCGCAGGAGCGTCCCAACTGGCTTGGCCGTTTGCGACGCGACAACTACCGCTACCTTCTGGGCGCGGGACAGCCTGGCAAGCCTCTGGTCTCCGAACGTTCGATTGAGTTGACGCGTCGCATTGTGAACGAGCTCGGCACCGCGTACCGTGTAAACGCCGACGTCGTTTCGACAAAGCCGGAACGCTACCAGGCACACTTTACCTTGCACGATGGTTCGCCCCTTACACTGGAAATCACACCATATGTGATGCCAGTGGCGCTCTGGCTTCCCGTCGTGCTGACGCTGCAACTGCTTCTTTTACTCGCATGCACGTGGTTGGCAGTACGGCTGGCCACGCGACCGTTGACCCAGCTAGCACTAGCCGCCGAATCGATGACGCCCACTGCCGACGGGCCGCGCATGAGCGAGGCAGGACCCACCGAGGTTGCGCAAGCCGCCATAGCCTTCAACATGATGCAGGAACGCATCGCTCGTCATATGAAGGAACGTTTGCACATCTTGGCTTCGATCTCGCACGATTTACAAACGCCGCTTACACGGATGCGACTCCGAGCCGAAAATCTCGAAGAGGGTGAAGAACAAAGAAAAATTCTCAGCGATCTGTGCGAAATGGAGCACCTGGTACGAGAAGGCGTGACCTACGCCCGCATCGTGTATGGCGGTGAGGAGACACCCGTACGCATAAATGTCGGCGCATTTCTCGAAAGCTTGGTGTTCGATTACCAGGATGTCGGCCGACCGGTTACGCTGTCCGGCATCATCAGCGGCACCGCCATGGTCCGTCAGCAGGCGCTCCGTCGTGTGCTCTGTAACGTGATCGACAATGCCATAAAATACGGCGGCACTGCCGAAGTCGGCGCTTCGCGCAATGATCAGAATGCACTGTGCATCACCGTATCAGATCGTGGGCCGGGCATTCCCGAGGCAGAATTGGAGCAAGTACTTCAGCCTTTCTACCGGTTGGAAGCATCGCGCAACCGCGATACCGGCGGCACGGGCCTCGGGCTCGCTATCGCTGTACAACTTACACGCGCGATCGGCGGAAGTTTCACCTTGGCTAATCGCAAGACTGGCGGGCTGGTCGCGACCGTGATTTTGTCTTGAGTGACGCATGGCCAAACCAGGCCTTACGGGTGCTGCCGATCTACGCTTTTCGCCGCACTCGGCTGTCCGCAAGAACTAGAGGATGTCTTTTACCGAGATCGCTCGTAGCGCTCGGCTCGGTAGACTTGGCCCACCTCTGCATCAAGAGGTGCTTTCAGCTTCTCCCTCATGCCCCCATCGGACCACCTCACCGACATGATCCTTACGCTTCCCCTCGCAGACTCGTGCCGCTCCCAGTTACGGGTGTATCGTCGTCCCAATGGACCCATTCTGTCGAAGGTGGCCTGAAAGCGCGCCCCGTCGACGTTCTTTATGACACGCGGTTTTCCTGGGCATGCGACAACAATGCCGTTCATCGTGAAGGGCTCGGAAAAATGTACTGCCACGGGCGGCTGGGGTTTGTTAGCTTCGTAAACGGTAGACCGACTTCACTGGTGGGGCATAAAACGTGCTTTGCCTGTCACCCATCGCTGGCGAACAATCACGATTTCGTCACTACGCAATACGCTCAGTAAGCGTAAACCCCAAGCGACATCAGGCCTGCGCATGCGTCAGGTCACGGTGGTTCTTGCCTTTCTTCAACTACACAACTAGACGAGAGAGAAGCCATGACCCATGAAACCGACCCACAACGACGCAATTTTCTCGGCTTGGCCGCCCTGACGATGGCAGCGGCCCCGTTCATTTCGATGGAGAACGCCTTTGCGAAATCCGGCATGTCGAAATCGCCAGTAACCATTCCGCCAGTCACGCCAGGTAGCAACGCGACGTTCGGCCCGATCAAGCAGATCAATGCTGGTGAGCTGAATATGGGATATGCAGAGGCCGGTCCTGCCGACGGTCCCGTCGTCATACTCCTGCATGGCTGGCCCTACGACATCCATAGTTTCGTGGACGTGGCACCCTTGCTCGCAGCGCAAGGCTATCGAGTGATCATTCCGCATTTTCGCGGCTATGGCACGACGCGCTTTCTCTCAGCCGATACGTACAGAAATGGGCAGCAAGTGAGAAATGCGATCGACATTATTGCTTTGATGGATGCGCTGAAGATCAAGAGCGCCGTTTTTGGTGCTTTTGACTGGGGCGCGAATTGCGCTTGCCAAATCGCGGCACTCTGGCCGGAGCGTTGCAAGGCGTTAGTCTCCGTAAGCGGCTACATCATCGCTGGCCAACCTCTTTTCGCCCATCCGCTGCCGCCTAAGATCGAGCAACAATGGTGGTACGTGTGGTATTTCGCTA
>Ga0302309_10002168_pt1 | contig 16723 bp, 14 predicted proteins | sample III_Palsa_N1_1_FD_200453 | JGI IMG/M metagenome (GOLD analysis project Ga0302309, IMG submission 200453) | Peat permafrost microbial communities from Stordalen Mire near Abisko, Sweden - III_Palsa_N1_1 | ecosystem: Environmental > Terrestrial > Soil > Palsa > Peat permafrost | place: Sweden... | reverse complement strand
TAAAATCTTCCACATTGACATATGTTCCGCCGCGAACATCGTCTATCCCGTATTTTTCCATCATTTCAAAAACAAGGTCGTCCTCTTGCCATTTGTTTTGATTCTCTCGTATTTCAATTAGGCCGTCTGGGAAGACAGGCTTATAATGAGATGTAACAGCAGAGCCCGTTCCAGCACAATGCTGTTCGTATCTTTTTTGGGCATCTGTTACAGAATCTGCTCGCCCGACGTAATACAGAAACTTTTGTTCTTTCGTTTCCTTCGTTGGCGGTCGCAGACATTTCACAACGTAGCCTGCGTACTTTTTCGAGTCTGACCCCGGTTCAGACATGACGAACAATTTATGTATTTTAAATAAAAGCAAAAGCCATTTTTTGCTTTATACGTGGCAAATTACAAGTTTTTTTTAGTAGGCATTCTTGCCTTCCAAGTTAAGACTTGCTTGGGCCTCGTCGAGGTGACGGCGTTTATGTATTATGGCGGCCTTTATTGACATTGAGTTCAAAATCAAAGTTGCACGGTGAAGTGAAAAAGGATGAGGAAATTAAATCCAAATAAAAATTTGGGAATCAAATTAAATCCAAAAATAGAAACGATCCCGAAAAAAAGGATGTTAAATAATACAACTACAGTGGCTATCATACCTGTGACATGTCGTCTCAATCGTTCAACTCCATTGTTCATTTCTATGCTCTTACTCACAATCGTTCTCATCTGCGGTGGAACTGGCAGTCAAATGGACACCCAAGATGGTAAAACTTTATTTGCATTCACTATGACCGTCGATTTGGTGGTATTGGTCGCCGCTTGTCAACCTTGGTTGACTGAATCATCTACTGGTCGACAACTCGGAAGCATAACCGTTATTATGATAACATGCACATGGCTCATTCTACTCGTAGTAACGGCACCAAATATTGACCCAGAATATGTTGGGCTCGGATGGGTATCATTGGTTATCACGATTTTTTGCTGCATCTTGCATCTATTACTTTCACTTTTACAAAGCGAAGACCATCGAGTGACACCAATACTCATCCCGCATAACCAAATTATGGCTGCTGTTAATTTTGCGGTAACAAACCAACCCCCGCATGCTCCGATGGTCGTTGAAGAATACACGGAACATTCGGAATCATGTGTGTCTGGAACGGTTTTAGGTTCAGTTTCAGATTCAGTCTCGGCTGTTTCTTAATTGACGTTTTGTACATCTATTAAAGGCGTTTTGTAAATTCAATTCTTTTTCATCAATTCCTTTTTTGTTTTCTCTCCTTTGAAAAAATGTCTCAAACTGGAAAATCTGCTGTTGGTGGGCGAGGCAAATCCAAGAAGAAATCAATTTCTCGTTCAGCTCGTGCAGGTCTTCAAATGCCTGTTGGAAGACTTGGCCGTTTTTTGCGAAAGGGTCGATATGCTGCGCGAATTGGTGCTGGTGCGCCTGTTTACTTGGCTGCCGTACTCGAATACCTCACTGCCGAAGTCCTTGAGCTCGCTGGCAACGCAGCACGCGACAACAAACGCGCTCGCATCATTCCCCGTCATATCCAATTGGCCGTTCGCAACGACGAAGAACTCAACAAGCTGTTGGGGCACATTACGATTGCCAGCGGTGGTGTTATTCCCAACATCCACGCTGTCTTGCTTCCCCCCAAGAAAGAAGTGAAGGAAAAGAAACCAAAAGAACAAGGAGAATCTGTTCCAACATCAGAGGGAACTGTTGAACCCGTTACAAAGCCCAAACAAACTAAAAGAAAGAAATCAAAGGCCGCATCCGTCACTTCCGAACCGCAGCCAGGCGCCGAGCTTACTCCAGCCGTTGACGCTTAGGAGAATGAATCGTGGGAAAATGATGATCGTCGGTCAAAAACAGTTGGTCTGCAATTTGATCAGCTGAATGAATTTTGAGCCTGCGAAGCATCCAATGTTCGACGTACGCTGATGTTATATTATAATTTCCCAATCGTTGAAATGAGCTCCATCCATAAAAAACCGACTGAATGCTAACCAAATTGTACGTGCATGCATGCACCATGCGCGTGAAAGAATCCCAGTTTAGCAGTTGTCGAACGATATTTTCTTCTGGAGTAGTAGTTGTATTTGGGAAATACGTGCGTAACCAGCAAGCGACATCCAATTTCCCTTGAATCACTGCATTTTTGAAGAATGCGAGTCCGAATGGAGGTGCAGGATCGACATGTTTACACAAGAATTGTAGAATTTTGAGTGGCGGAACGTACATTTCAGCGTCAGAGATTGCATGTGCCACATTCCAAATTTTATCGTCTCCTGCTGGAATGCCGCAATGACGAGCAACAAGGTGGCAAGTTTCTACATTTTTGGAGACAATAAGATAGTGTGCTGCAGTAGTAGGAGACACTGGAAACGTGGGCCTGAAATTCATGGGCAGCCAAAGTTCGACGAGAATGTCGAGTGCATACAGTGCGCCATGTCGAACTGCGATTTCCACGATTTCATTGGGAAACGAAGTGATCATAACAAGTTTACGGCAAAGAATTTGACCCAAGACGTGGTTGTTGTTTTTGATGACCCATCTGAGTAGGATTGAATGTGCGTTTACTTCATAATTGTGTTCTTCATTCCATGCAAATAATGCATTTGCGAACTCTTGCAACAGGACTTGGCTGGCTCCTTGTAATGAAAGTCGCATGTGCACACCAATCATTGCATAAAGAAAACCCCAACTGTTTTCATCGAAAAAAATTTCGAGGCGAAATGGCCCAAGATGAAATAAAGTCTTTGGATGCGCAGTTGTTGATGCGAGAGCGTGTGATGTATCATCGCTACGCATTGCGTTGAAGTTGTCTAAATGCATGTTCATCAGATATCGCAGGCATTGATATGAGATTTGTCGACTTTTAAAAATGCCTTGAATGCATTTGTTAAGCGATTTGCGATTGGAATTGTCACCAAGATCGTCAATGATTTCTCTTGAGTTAAACATGTTAAACATGTCGCCCAGCGGAACAAGAATCCCAATAATGAATGGTAGGTGTGCAAGTTGTTTGCAGTGAATCGAATTGCACATGTGTGGAGCATCGCACGGTTCGTGTAAAAATTTACCCAAGTGGTGCAAAATATCTTGGCTGTCAAATATCGAATGGTCGTGCCCGCTAATATCGATGAATGGTTCCCCCGCATTAATAACTTCTTCCGGTACCCAACCAACAGTTTCGCCCGAATAAATGGATGATCTATCAGACATTCCTTTCAGAATCATATTCATTTCATCCATTTTTTCCGATGTCGATAAATTGGGGGGAAATTTGAAGGGAAAAAGTTTTTTAAATCCAAATGACTTTCAGCCTTTGAAAAAACATTTTGCACAGCACACAAAATCAGGCTTGTTGAAGTTAGCTGAACATTGCTCGCAGTTTTTGAATTGTTCAAACTCTTTTGCCCGCTCTTGTTGATAGTTCTTGCAGTGGGTTTTGTGCGGACCCATGTTGTAATCCTTCACCAAGCAAGTTTTTGAACAATATTTGGTCTTGCATTTAAGGCACACTGGGAATCGTGTCTAAATGATAATGATATTATTAAACACACACACACACACACACACACACACACACACACACACACACACACACACACACACACACACACACGCACACACACGCACCTCGGCAGTTTCTGTTTTGTCGCAGTCTTTCCAAGTGCATTTCCCAATAGGTGTAGCAGATGAAACAATTTGAGTTCCACTCCATACTTGCGCACCACCAAACAAGTTGCGATCACCAGTGTGGTAGCCCTTTGGGATTGCAACAAGAACTTCATGACTTCGATTAGTCAGAGATACTTTCTTTGTTTCATGAGGAGTTGTAGACGTAACAGTTCCGGATTCGACATCGGAACTCATTTTCTTCTTTTTCTTCTTCTGAGAAACTCAAAGTGTTTGGATTTAATCAACCTGACTGAAATTTTTTTTAGGATTTGTGCTGTTATTCCTATGACCGAAGTTACATCTAAGGGCATAAACATTGAAGGATTGGACAAAGTCAAATTACTTCGCTCCTTTTGGGGAAATTCGAGACCTGCTCCACTCTTTTCTGACCCACGCATTGCCGGCGTAATCTCAATTCCTCAATTCGACGAAAAGAAAGCTGCCGATGCGATCAAAGGAGGAATGATCGACTATTTTTGTGGAAGGGCGATCAAGATGAATTTATCCAAATCTGTTCTTGTAAAAAATCCAGGGCAAGACTACGACAGCTACGCCGTTATGTCTGCAAAAGAAGTTATTGCGTTCATGCATGCAAATAAGTCTGTGCCAGATACAGATGGGAAGCCGGCTACTGGAGATTCATTCAAAATTGTCAATGGCCTTACGTATTTCGGGCGATAGACTTACAAATTGCTTCTTTTTTTTTGTTTGGTTTTCTTAATCGAAAAATCACATTCTTTCGGACAAAACAAAAAAACTAAGGTTATCCAAAGGGAGATGTGAATGACGCAGTTGCCGTCTCAGTAGCTGTTGCTTGAAATTTTTCTGAGGCGACATTTGGCTGGCCCTCAAGTGAGGCTGGTTGCTCGAGTGGGGGGGCAGATGAAATTACAGGATACACTGCTGAGACTGATGTGATCGGTGCAGGGTTGGCCAATTTTTCTTCCAATTTTCGTTGGTATTCTGCTCCCAAAGTTTGACGGACTTCTTGAATGATCTTTGCACGGAGTTCAGCTTCAGTTAGAACGCGTTTTTCTTCTTTAATTTCGCCGACAAGAGGAATGTCGGAAACGAGGTCTGAGGCTGGTGCAGTTTGTTCATTGAATGCTGCAGGAAATGCATCCTCCGCGCTTACTCGTGGTGTTGCGATAATCACAAGTTCAGGGGTGAGTGTAACTGGCAAAGCATTGTGAGGCACGAGCTTCGAGAGCATGATGTTGAACGTCGTTGTCGTGTCTCGAAATGCTCCAAAGTCGAGCGGCAAAACGTCAGTTGGTTTGGTTTTTTTGTTTTGCGACTGTCCAACAACAATGATTTGTTTCAGGATTCGTTCAGCAGATGCAGCATCAGCTAGTGGGACTAATGTGTCCAAATCGGTGTCAGTGAGTGTGTGACCGCCGACAATTCGCGTTCCTTTGTAAGCAGAGATAAAATCGCTGCGTAAAAGCGTGGTTAGACGCTGACGCACTACTGAACGACCGGCTCCAACTGGCAACGCACTTTGAAAAGGATTGCTGAAACGGCTACCAAATGAAACATATTGAGACGTGGCCAAATCAGTGGGTGCGCCAGGAATCAAACAATATCCATGAAGCGGGGAAAGCGCCAGGACAAAACCATTGTGAACTTGTTCAGCGTCAACGCAATTTTTGTAATAGAAGCAACGAAGTTCTTTTGTGCCACCCACGACAGTTTTGAATGCAATGGTGTTGCGGCATACATCGCAGAATTCTTGAATGTCCACTCCGAGCGCTTCTGCAGTTTGTTTTGCCAATTCAAATCGTTTGGTTCGACCTTCGCGCGCAAGAAGTACATGCACGTCTGAACGAGCAAATTCACGACTGGTCATGGGACGACCAGAGGCGCTGAATTTCTTGAGAGTGGCGTCCCAACGAACAGGGCCGGCTGGACCGTCGCGAGATTTGATCATTTCCTCCAAGCATGCGCGCATCGCAGAGGGCACACCAGCAGAGACAATAACAAAATACGATTCCAAAGGGTTGTCAAGTTTCAAGCGGCCACGGTAAATTCCAACGTGGTAATTCTGGCGCTCAAAATTGTGTCCATTGTTGACGATCATGGCAAGTTTTTGACGAGCAGCTTCGCACAATTCACGCGTAACTGGTTCACCAGAACCCCGAGTGTGCATGATGTGAAACACGCTCACGCCTTCGCTGAAATCATCGAATAGTTCGGGATAGATGTACGATTCGGGATAAAGAGAGATGGCGGCATGTGCTTCTGAATCGCGAAGGAGTTCAGGCACAGGCATAGGCACGACGCGAGCCACTCCAGTTCCAAGAAGTTTTATCCATGGAGCATAACTGAGTTTGTAGTGCTCCGACTCAAAGAACTTCTCGCGCAATTTTTCAGGCAAAAGCTCCAAGCTGAAACGATCTGGCAGCTCACTCGGCGAATATTGACGTTCATTGATACTGACTGTCACTGTGACTTGAGCAGCAGTGTGTTCAGCAATGCGCAGACTTTTCGCCGCGACATTGAACTCGTTCAATTTGCCTGTGGCGAGGCCGGTCAATATTTGTTGTTTTTTCTGTTCGAATTGGTCTGCATGACTTAGCGGTGCAGCAGTTGGTGTTGCTTGAGTTTTGAGATTAACAAGCGCACCAATGTGCTGACTTTTGCGAGACGTCATAATAGAATTTAAATCGGCCATTGTTCGGGATGTTTTGAAGGTCGGTTTAAAAAAACTGAAGTTTATTTGGAAAGATCTTTATATCAATGCCGCTTTTTTGACAGATGCTCGGTATTGGTCGAGAAAAAAAAAGAAGAGGGAGAAGGGGGGGGGGCATAAGAAAAAAATACCAATGGTCTGGTTATCAGAAAAACTATATAGATATCAATGAAAAATGCTATATTTTTCAGAAGTTGGAAGTCTACAACAACAACAAAAAGAAGAAGCAGCAGAGTCCGATGTTATTGACACATCAGCAACAACATCAATTACGTCAGAGAGCTGCTTCCACACATTTACCTTTAACCATTTCTCCAAGACCGACATCAGCGTCAACGGATATTTCTGTTCTCGACGCATTAGATATGCGAAGTGTTGACGAGGAAAGTGCTATTCATACAAGCAATGGATGTTGTCCCAATGCGTGCTGCGATTTTTACGAAACGTGTACAGCAAAATGCAAGTGGAATTGGAAAGTTGTGCGAGACATTCTAATGCTGTTAAATGTGACCATTATAGCCTGCGTGCTGCTCTATATACTATGGTTGGTGGTACAAATAGGCGGAGGTATCAATGGTATGGTGACTGATGCAGGCGATATGATGGGCAAAATGAAAGAACGTGCACCTGCAATCTTTAACACAACTGACCGCGTTCTGAGTCTTGTCAACAGCGTGGTGGATGCGCAACCAGACAATTTTACAGGGCAATTGTACCAAACAGTTAATGATACCTCCTTTATGATTTCACGAGTGCGCAAAAATTGGATGCCTTGGGAGAAACACATCAATCAAACATTCGACGCTATCGGCGTTATTACTCCGGAGGATGTGGACATCTTGCGCTCAAACGTTCAGCAATTGCTAATTGAATTGAATCGATCTGACATCAATGGGACGGCCACGGCAATCAAAAATCTGGTGATAAACGTGCTGTCAATCTATAACTCTTGGCAATCTACAGGCTCTGCGGCCATTTCAGTTGATCTGGGCTCGATTTTAGGATTGCAGAAAAGAACTGTGATATGAAGATGATGATTAAAACAACAACAACGATGTATTGTAGTTTCTGAATTTTTTGTTTTTTTAATTAAGAAACGTCCATGCCAGTTGGTGTCGCCAGAGCCAAGGGGGTGGGGGTTGTTTCTGGCATAGCCAGAGAATCGCTTGAAGATGTGACTGTTTCAGATTTCACATCATCTACGTCCTCCAATCTGGCCTTTTCCAAATTTTCAATGAGTTCCTTGTCTCTCTTTTCTTCGTCTGCCTTCATCATTTTCACTGCTTTAACCTCATCCACATTCATTAGCTCTGCCATGAAGAAATCGCCTCCGGGCTTGAAATAAGACAGGCGAGTCGGGTTGCTGCTGAAACAGATGTTGTCATAACAAGCTTGTACGGCGACTTCCAGACAGAATGGTTGAAACGCAGATTGACAGGTGACGAGGTCGTAGAAAATCACCAAGTTGTTGTGAATGTGGATCGCGAGAATGCTGCCGCTGGCTGACATGCCTTGCACTCCAATGACAGGGATGTCAAAAACACGAGGAGGATCGCGCGTGCTATCGTGGACACGTATGCGATCCTCCGTAGCAACAAAGGCGCGACAACCTTGGCTGTAAACTTGCAGAATAGGCATACCCTTTGACTCAGTCTTGGAGTCTTTTTCCTTCTTCTCCTCAGCGGCGTCCATTGACGTGTCACCTTCTTCTTTGTCCGTTGTCTCTTGGTTTTGTTGAGCGAGCGTTTTTTCGATAGCATCTCCCAGTTGGAAGAATTCGTAAGGGTTTGGCTTTTTAGGATCGCTGGATGGCTTGACGTTGCACGTGAAGACAGTTCCATCTTTTGTGCCAATGTGGATGCGGTGACCGAAGATACAACACGAATTTGACAACAAAAGAGGGCTTGGTTCTCTCAAAAGAACAGTCGACTTCTTGGTGACGCGATTGTACAACAGCAGTTTCTTTGCGGAGTAGAGAGCAACGACGTACAACTCGTTGGCGGCGAGACAGCTAGCAAGTTTAATTGCTTTTGACTTTTGCACGCGCTGCAAATCGGTCATTGTGATTGTGACCTTGCTCGATGAGCTGCCTGCTGGAAGTGCGTAGATGTGCAGCCCTCCAAAACGATCGCTGACAATCACATCGTCATTGTGAATGGTCAAATTGCATTCTTGTGAGGGCACTTCCCAGGGGAAAGTAGTGAATATTGGAGGCTGACGGGCATCAACGATGGGCGCAACGCGAATTTTGCCAGTATCTAAACCAACAATCCATTTATTGTTGACAGCCATAAGCATCATATTGGAGTCTCCGCTGTAATGCTTCCAGAGGACGCGATCCTTAACAAGCCAGGTGCGGTCTTGCGTGCGGCGAGCCCCATAGAAGAATTTGTAGCCGTCTTTCGGTTGCGGTTGTTCAGCGTAATTTCGAAAGTAATGCATTTTCCACCGCTCATTGACTTCGCTGTCAGTGAGTGTCACTCCCTTGTCGCCTGGTGGTAATTCGGCGGCAAAATTAAGGGTGACTTGGTTTTCTTCCAGCCCATCTTTGTGCAATGATTTGTTGGGAAGCTTGACGCGCGGCAATTTTCCTTCAACAGCCCCCTTTTGTTCACCCTCGACGGTCTTGTAAGTAGTGCCATTGATCACAACCTTTTGAGGATTGCTAAGCGTTTTGATGACCGCGCGCGTTTTCTCTTCAGTATCATTTTGAATTTTTTTGAAACGCCGTTTTGCATCATCCCGCGCGATTTCTTTTTGGGCGACAACACCAGGAGTCGTCTTGGTTGTTATTTTGCTTGCTGCAGTTTGTTTGAACAGCGCTGACATGATTTTTGCTTTCTGAAAAATTTGAATTTGGAATTGGAATTATTAGGACGGGAAATTTGAAAACTATATAGAAACCAGAGATTTAAATTTAAGAAAAAATTGACGGGGTTGGGGAAGCAGACGCAACAATTATGATTGCACTGCTGCCTCCTTATCAATTGGAAGTCAAATCTATGATAGTCGTTGAAAATATTGCTTGCGGCCACTTTGACGATTTATTGAAATTGGAATCATTGTTGATTAACGCGTTTCGCAATCGTCCTGGCAAAGGCGAGTTTATTTCCAACGACTTGCATAAAGAATTCAAAAGAATTATGGTGCGTGTGTGCCACTCAATCCCGGAATTGCGATCGATGGCTAACATAAAAGATCGCATACAAGCCTTGGTTGATGCGAACGATTCTGATTTGTATGGACCTTTTATTGCGTTGTGGCCTAGAAACTCGCGTATACTCGCATTGTTTGGAAACCCGTCATCTAAAGTTACGGATTTCATACAGCTGTTCCAACATTTCTGTAAGCTGCGACACGCAGTGTGGTTATTGGGTCCAATGATGTGTTGGAAAGTAGCTCAACCAAGTATCACAATGCTTGGACAAGTGAGAGATATCATGGCTAAACGTGCTGCTCTTACTGTGGATATGCGACTCATGCGATACTGGGTCACTCGTTCGGTTGTGTGGGCTGATAAAACTCGAAATCGACAGTTGGTAGCGTTTTGGGCCGCCATGGAATCATTTTTGTTAGCTCTGGATTTAGAGTTCCTCATGGATACGCGCATCAAATTTGAACAAGCTTTACTTCAAGCACGCTGGACCTTTTCAAAAAATCCAGCTGGTTATTACACAGTGCATTACGATGTTGAGGAGACATTGTGGGCATTTGAGAATCGAATCTACGCATTTCCTCGCATTTGGATAGGGAAGGCGTTGGAACCACCCCATACGTGGCTATGGCTACAAGATGAATCAGGGACGCCTCTTATCAGAACACGATCAGTCGGGTATAAGGCGATTGAGAACGCGCAGAAACCGAAAGAAGAAGAAGAAAAGAAAGAACAACAACAATTGTTGCTTCAATGATGCAAGCGCAATTGCCGCCAGAGGGGAGTGAAGAATCTCCTCTCCTCAACATTCAAGCACTTAAAATGTACATTAGTATCGGATTAGGGCAAATGCTTGCAGTGCAATTGCAAGATTATCTTGTGGCAACCATTTCTGCATTTATTCTATTACTCGTTGGAATTGGATGTTTCTGGGCAGTCTACACTAGCTTAAACAAATGGAATTTGGACAACAGCTTGTGGAAGGAATGGAAACAAACGTTGGGCAGCGTATTCGAAACAATTAACGGCGTATTGCTTGTCGTTATTGTGCAGACAGCTATCTATTCTGTTGAAAACTTGGTCAAGTCCAGCATGCAACATTTACAACAAATGGTCTCTCCCATTTTATGGCTTGTTGTCTTTTGTATGGCTGCGCTGATGGTGGCTGGGCAAAAACCGACCAAGGTTGCTGACCCTATTGAAGTGCTTGAGAAACGTGTCAAAGATTTGGAGTCACGATTGACAGCGTTGGACGGCAAACACGCAAGGAAAATTGATGGTGCCTTGACATCAAAATCGCAAGAAGCGACACGAGCGGCTATAAGGACTGAAGTGTTTGTGAAAATGTTGCCAAGTACTGGAGTCATTCATTCCTAAAAATGGATGAATTGATGCGTCGACGCAATGTCGCGCCACCTAGGCCAACACATTTATCACCCCCGGACTTATCTTATTTATTGGGTGTCAAGCAAGTGATACAAAGGTTTTGTGAACAATTTTTCGATATCTCCAATTACAATCACAACGCGCTCAAAAATGGTCTCTTGTTATTTTCGATCTTGGTATGCCTGTGGCTATTTGTGCAAATTCAACTGCGTCCGGCCGGTAAATTGAAGCGACGTTAGTTCAGCCGATCCATGGCAACTGATGCAAGAGTTTGCTTTGGCGAACGCCACATTCTCCAAGCCCATCCGGCAAACATAAGCGATTGTGACCCAAAAAGTGGTGTGAACGCTGTTAGATAACTGTAATGTGTTAGATCTCCGTCCGCTTTGCGTAATAGAAGAAAAATTGTTGCAAACCAACCCATTGCAATTAAAATAACCATTGTAAGTGCAAAAAACTTGGCCAGAACTCGAGTCAGCATGAATGCCAAGACCGCGCAAATAACCATAGCTAATTCTAAAGGGAGACACACCAAGAACCAAGATACATTCAAGATTTCTTGTAGTTTGAGAGCCACGAGTGGAATCTGACTGAGGATGGCCACGTGAAAAATCAGATCGAGAATTTGTGCATATGTTCGAATTTCCATTTTTTGCGCGCGAGAGAGAGATTGAATTTGTCGATAAATCAATGTACGACGATTGCCTCCTTTTATAGCAAAACAACTCCAAAAAAAATTGAAATTTGGAATTGGAATTATAAAACTTGCTTAAATTTCGTTTTTTTTTCAAAACATTTCACACCCACCTCTCAGATGTCAGATATGGCCAAATTGAAAGCTAAATTGGATGAAATCTATCCGTCATCAAAGCCGATCAAGAAAAAGAAGAACGTGGAAAAAAAAGAGAAAAAAGAGAAGGACGAAACACGGCCAACGGTTGGTTGGATACTCAAGCCTGCCGATCACCCTGACGATGAATTTCGTGATTGGATTTTTGGCGAAAACAAGCATCCAGAAAGTTTGGCCCCAGTTATTGCCTATACTGTGGCCGCACGCGATGCTCATGTCAAACGCATGAGTTTGGTGTATGCAAGAGGTTTCGAACGCAAGATGCGCCGAAATCGCAAAGGTCTCAAATTTTCTGAGCAAATTATCGTCTCCCCCCATAAGGACGCGCATCAGGGTCGCTTTTTAATCAAGGATTTAAAATTTAACGAGTGGTGTGGCGCATCATTCGACACTGAAGCATTGGCTGGAGAGTTCATCAAATTTTTAAAGATGATCAAAGGAGATATGGTGATTCTTGACGATGACTGGCTGATCAAGCGGTGCGAAGATTACGGCGGGGCTATGCAAACTAATAAAAGCCTGGTGAGAGTCACGAGTTTCCCGGTTGTTCATTAAAACTCCCGGCAGAAAAAAGACAAATGAGATTTCATTGAATGTTGTATTTGCATGTCATTTAATGAACAAACGCTATCTTGTTCATCTAGTAGAAAAAAAAGCGAAATTGAATTGGATTTATTAAACTCGAAATTTTTTTTAGAAACAGGCTATTGAAAGATGGCGACTGAGCCTGACAACGGCAAGGATGAAAAGAAGACTATGATCAAACCACCGCTCATGCCTCTTGAGACTGTCGCTCTCCGCGATTTCTTTTGGCTGCGCGAGAATACAATGCTGACAATCATTCGCAATATAGAATGTTTTGATAGCGTTGAGGCTGGCGACTGTTGGTTATGGAAGGGTAATATGAACATCGCAATGCGGCATGCCAACATTTATCCTGATGATCCGAACATTACTTGCAACGCACGCCGTCTGTTTTTTTCACTCATTCATCGCTGGTATGTTGCACCTTGGATGTACTTTGATCTTCTTTGCCCATGTGGATCCACGATTCAAGGAGACAAATGTCAATTCGATAAAGAAGATCCACTTGGCATTCGTTGCATCAACCCAAAACACCCGCATGGCACATGTCGTTACGAGCATAAGCGAGTATTCGCGAATGATTGCGAGTTCTCTACTGGGGACATGCTGGAGTCCATCTGTGTTAGCAAAAGTCACGTGAAGACTTGCGTTGCAGACTTAAAAACGACTAAACAAATGATGGATTCGATGAAAACTATTGGATCACATCAACGACTGAAGATGGTAATCAAATCTAGACTTGACCAAGGATGCGTGTTTGACGTGGAAAATGGAGAAGAGAGCGAATGTATCAATAAGAAACACGAAAAGTCATGCGATTACGACAATCTTCGACCAAAGATGAGATTATGCACATTTTCGATCGACGACGTTCATCAATCTCATTGTCTAACATTCAAACACCGCCCATGCACTCGTCGAAACGATCGAAAGTTATTTGCGCAATGTTGCTTCGCACTGTACGACATTCTCAAAAACTCTTGTGGTCGTCCCAATTGTGTTAATCCCGGCCACACATTGGGAGATATGCCACCAGCAAATCTACTCGACATTATTGCTCGACGCTTATTGGACAATAAAAAATACGACGCCAAATTGCGTTTGAGCGACTTCTTGCATGGATTTCGCTTTCGAGACGACGACGAATATGATGATTGCCCTGACTTGGAATCATGCGAGCTTGGCACCAAAGAATACGCAATGCGATCACAAGTGCATATAGCGGCCAACAATGCGGCATACAACAAAAATGAAGAAGTCGTCAAGAAAAAAGAAAAGCTGAAACAAAGGGCAAAGGAAAGAAAGAAATCAAAAAAAGATCGTGCGGTTCAGGAGCGCATTAATTTACTCAAGGAAGTGAATGGCGAGAAACCTAAAAAACCTCGCACGCAGAAGACTGCTAAACGCGAACACAAAAATCCACACAATGCCAGCATCGCTGATGTCAAAGCGGCGATTATCAAAGCAAAACTTCCTCCCAAACCTCGTGGAGTTCGTGGTGATGGTGCTGAAAGTAAAAAGGCGCCGACGCGTGTTCGCCAATCTTTAAAGCGGCTACTGGCATTAGTTTTATTTCAAGGATTTGTTTGTCCCGTCCGAAATCGACCACTCACGGACACAGAAGCGTTGCAAGTCATTGGTCACAAACATAAACGCCTTTTAGCGTCGTTTGATGTCTTTGAACATCTCACTCATAAACCGCCAACAAGTCGCCGCTTGGCTCATTATGTGCCGTTTCTTAAGACATTCTATGGTGAAGAACGCGTTGGCCCTAGCGCGCTCGCATGGAAAGTTGCATTTCTGACTTTGTTTCCTGGTGTGCGGGAGCAAACTACAGAATTGTTTCTTCTGGAATGCTCTTCTTTGGATGAGTTGGAATATGCTCGCGCTCTTACACCTAAAAATCTAATGTGGTCATTCACGCCTATGATTCAACGACTCATGGAAGGCGCAACTTCAATTCTTCAGATGCCTACAGCTGAAGAAGCTGCAACACGGGAACGAGAACTATTTCCTACGGCTATTCAATCGATTGAACTAATTGAAAACCCCCCTGTGGACCCTGATATTGAAAGCATGATTCTAGTCGAATGAAAAAAAAATGAATGAATGAATGAATGAATGTACAACTTATCACAAATCGACAACTGGTGTTGAGTAATCACTTCCACGAACCCACGTTCGAATTAACTGAGCCTGAGGGACTAGTTCTGGGTCGTAATCGTGGAGTTGAACTTCGTCGAGAATAAGTTGGTCCCAAGTGACGCCAACAATTGCGCTGAACATAGACAATTGAGTTTCTGGCGTATTCTTGAGTTCCACACTTGCTTTTTGGAAACGAATCAATGTCTTTCCGACCTCGACGTACATGTCTTTTGTTTCAAAGTGACTTTTGAGCTTGACGCTGCCAGTGGGAAGAGAAAATGATGGGGCCAAGAGTCGATCTTCTTCGGTCATCTCTGCACCAATGGGCGGGCGACTGCTCTTTGAAAGAAGAACGACGAATCCAGTATCGGTCCATTTGGCAAATACATAAAATTTGCCAACATCGTCATTAAAACGAAGTGTGATCAGCGGATGATAAAATTCTCCCGGGAAGTCGCGCTCGGTCCAAATGTCAATCATGGCCTTCACTAATTCAACTGAATTTCCTCGGAATGGTACAACAATCGCTGTGGGCGGTGGAGGAGGTCCAGCTTTCATGTCGTCGTGTATTTTTTGCAGTTTCATCAAAAGCGCTTCATCGATTTCATCTGTGCGTCTGCGTTTTGCTGGGGTGTCTTCTTTTTCCTCTTCATCTGTTTCAGGTTCGCGATCGCGTTTTCCAGATTCGCCACTTGCCAAAGGACCAGTTGTTTGATAAGATCGGTCTCTCGAAGAACGCTTGAGTTTGCTCAACCCTTCAACCAGATTCATTAAGAACAAGCGATCGTCAGGATCTTCGATTAAATCGATTGCAATTTTGCGCTCTTCAGGAGTCAATTTTGATAATATTTCCTGTATACGGAGGTATAGCGCTTTTTTCTTTTGGCGGTTGATTGTTGATCTGAGGCCTTCAAAGAGCTCAGGTTGATCCTTGTCCTTTGATTCATCCAAGCGAGGGCCAGTCATTTGTTGATGCTGTTGCAACTGTAGGCGCCTGCGCTGTTCAGCCTGTGGGTCAACGAATGGGACAGGATATGGCGTTGGAACAGGATAAGGCTCGGCGATTGGATACGGTTCGACGAGAGGAATCGGAACGATTGGGACGATGGGTACAAACGGACGATACCCCCACCCGCCATATCCTCCAAAATGTCCACCGCCGTGTCCACCTCCACCCCCGTGAGCTGTGGCTGTAGAAAATCTGAACTGTTTTGGAGTTTGAACGTTTGTCCACGTTTTGCTGTAAGTACGATTGTACAACCATTTCTCCACTTCGTCCATGATGTCAAAATTGGATTCCACAGCGATGTATGCATATGGTGCTCGAAATTCCCACGCATCACTTGTGTTACACAAGTAGTCGTCAGGTTCGTAGTGAATGAACAGCTTTTTGATGCGTTGCTTTTCGTCACCAGTCACCGTGAATATAGCGTGAATAGTTCCGTCCACAAGGCGTTGTACGCGCGCATTGACATCATAACGTTCTGGTAATCCCTGGGTTGATGTAACGCTGTATTCTCCTGGTTTAATTTGAGGAGGCGCATCCAATACATACGTAGGGACTGCCAAAGTTATGTTACCCATGTACGGTTCTTGTTTGATTGGAGAGTGATTTAATGACAACTCCACTCGTCCTGGCGTGTTCAGAGTTTTGAACCCAGGTAACCATTTCGATACCCACTCGAGCGCTTGACTTAAGATTCCATCGCTGCCAAATTCTCGGAGACTGGAGAATGCAAAGGAAATTTGTGGTAGCTTTTGAATCAATTCCAGGGCGGGGGTGTATTCACCGACGCTTTGAAGTGTCTTCCAACCAGCCCTTCGAGTTTCAAAGGTACTCTCACGAGCGCCAAAACTTTTAGACGTTTCAAGACTTTTCAGCCTGGCCTCTTCTTCTGGGGTCAATTCGTCGTCAGCGCAACGCGTGACATAAGCATCAATATTGGATGATCCATAATACGCGACGAAGACATGACGCATTCTGTTATGATCTTTGGCGACAATAAACAGGCTGTGTGCCTTGGGGGCTCGCGGGTTGCGCTTATCTTCCGCATAGTATCGGCTAGTGTCATCCCCTTCCTTCTCCTTCAGAGAGTAAATGAAATAACTTTTATCCGATAACAGTTCCCAGATTTGGCGCTGGATCGAATTAGTTTGGCCCATACTGAAAGAAAATGGGTCTTTCGCTGCAGATGTGTCCATCACAACAGAGTCTTTTGGTTCAACTGT
>Ga0302309_10002165_pt1 | contig 16755 bp, 13 predicted proteins | sample III_Palsa_N1_1_FD_200453 | JGI IMG/M metagenome (GOLD analysis project Ga0302309, IMG submission 200453) | Peat permafrost microbial communities from Stordalen Mire near Abisko, Sweden - III_Palsa_N1_1 | ecosystem: Environmental > Terrestrial > Soil > Palsa > Peat permafrost | place: Sweden... | reverse complement strand
AATTTTGCAAGCAGCATATCGCGCTCGAGACCGGCTCCGCCTTTTCAATGCAACTTCAACCGCTGTCAGATGTTCACTTCAATACGAATTACCTGGAATATCCTTTCAGGAAGGCGTATCTACCGATCCTATATGTCCTGATGGGGGTTGCGGCCTTTATTTTAGCGATTGCCGCGTTCAATTTCATTAATTTATCTACGGCGCAGTCCATTCAAAGGGTAAAGGAGATCGGAGTTAGAAAAGTATTGGGTAGCACCAGAGCAACACTAATTTTCCAACATCTATTTGAAACATTTCTTGTTACCGTTTTTGCTGTTTGTGTTTCGCTTGCTGTGCTGAAGCCGGTTTTAGCGCTATTTAAAGGATTTATACCGGAGGGAGCGGTGTTAAACGTTCTAACAGTGCCTGCGCTGTCTTTTATTTCGCTTCTTGTTCTTGTCACATCCTTGCTATCTGGTTTATATCCGGCAAAGGTGATATCGGCTTATTTGCCAGTCCAAAGTTTGAAGGGTGTAGTAAATAATACCGGGAGAGATAAAATTTTCTTAAGAAAGGTGCTGATCGTTTTTCAATTTACTATCTCGCTTATTTTTATCATCGGCGCCGTAGTCCTGGATAGTCAGTTGGATTTTATGCAAAGCAAGGAATTAGGTTTTTCAGCTAACAGCGTCATCACTATCAATACCGATAAAGGAGACAATATTTCGAAGGCTACATTTCTAGCCGAAAGAATAAAAAGTCTATCTGGCATCAAAGGAGTGGCGATGCAATCTTACGAACCGATGAGTGATATAAGCCTTAATGTACCGATCAGGCAAGCCACCGGGGGGGATAAACAGATACCGGCGATCCTACAAATTGGGAATGTGGGTTTTTTGCCTCTTTATCAAATCAAGTTATTGGCCGGTAGGAATCTGGAACAAAGCGATTCGCTCAGGCAAGTTATTATCAACGAGACATTATGCAGGCAACTAGGGTTTAAGAAGCCAGATGATGCGGTAAATAAGATAATTTACCTTGGACATAGTGTGAGACCGCTTTCGATAGCAGGTGTTGTCGGCGATTTTCATGAGCATTCCTTTCAGGAGACCATACGGCCATTGCTCATCGCGGATATGCCAGTTGAGGAGACAAGCATTGCAGTCAGGCTTTCCAGCGCCGGGAAAAATTTTGGGGAAGTAAAGTCTACACTGGCCAGTATCGAACAGGAATGGAAAAAGGTATATCCGAAAGCCCCTTTCGAATATGAATTTCTCGATGATGAGATCGCGCATTTATATAACAGAGAACGAGATATTGCAAGGCTCATGAACGCCGCCATGTTGACAGCGTTATTTATTTCCTGCATTGGTCTTTTTGGTCTGGCGATGTTTGCAGGGGTGCAGAGAACAAAGGAAATAGGTATCCGGAAGGTGATGGGCGCAAGTTTTTCGGACATTTTTACTTTGTTGACCAAGGATTTCATCGTACTTGTATTGTTGGCTTTTATTATCGCTTCCCCGATCGCATGGTTCTTATTTAATAAATGGCTTCAGGAATTCGCTTATCGCATCTCCATAAGTTGGTGGATATATACGACGGCGGGATTGGGGGCTATTTTCATTGCGTTTGTTACGGTTGGCTATCAGGCGATAAAAGCAGCGCTCGCTAATCCTGTCAGCAGTTTAAGAACGGAATGAGATTCGCCAATTTTTGATTGTGACCATTACATGTTTGATCAGTCCAACGGATTGTTCCGGTGATAAAATCTTACAACGCTGCGGATTATGCGTTTAATTTTATCCGCGATGCGTTGGAATGCAGACCGTTTCCTTTTTTCTGTTGTTCCGAGAATTGCCGCTCTCATTCTTTCGAGAATTACATCCTTTTTAGACTGAATGATTGCGTCGATTTTTCCGACGGCGTCCTGAAACTCTTGATTTTCATTTAAGCTGAATCCGTTGAGATTTTCAATCGTTTCCTGATCAAATATTTCCTTTATGAAATCTTCGGCATATTTGACCAGGACAATTCTATCATATTCGATGTCATTATCTGGTCTCAAATCGGTCTCCCTCTTTAAGATTGAATTTAGTGAATCTGCAAACATATGTATGTCGCCCTTCAACCCCCTTCTTACCCGCTCAAAGGTTGCCTGATCTTTGGCGGACACAATCCTTGAATGATGAAGATAGTGATCGACGTTGCTGCTGTTTTCTCTAAAAAGGCGTAAGGTCTTAATAGTGGTTGGTGGTATATCAACCAAAACATTTTTAACAATGCTGCCCGTGTTAAATGTAAACCATCTCCAGACTTTGGTTCTGGATCGCACTCCTTCCGGGGCTGTTACCAAAACTTCTTCCAGGAGGTTTTTTACAACATCCGAAACCAAGTAGTAACTATGTAAATTATCCGGAACGATGACTAAGATGTTGACATTGTCAAGGGAGGAAGTTATCTCGTTTCCATCACCGCTGTTTTTTTGCTTGATCTTTCCTTTTTTTTCTATGAATTTAATGGACTCATAGATGAAATTGTAATAATACCCGAACGCCAGTCCGTCCGCTTTCCCTATTTTTTTGGCGAGACTGGCCATGTACCATATTGCGATAACGATTACCACGCAAAAACTTATTCTGAGTATTAACTCATGGGGAAAATCATGATCTGGCCCTGGGGCCTTCGGTCGGTACCGAAACCAAATATAAACAAGCAGGGGGCCCAAACCAGACAAACAGATCTTTAAAAAGCTAAGAACGTCTTTTGGCTTCATTATAAGGAATTTAGGCTATTTGGGGGCTAACTGAATTTACGATTTGTTTCGGGTTTTATTAAATTTAAGAAAAAACAGATATTTTCACATATACGGCATTAGACGCGTTGGCGGTAATTTTTTCACAACCAAAACTAACAGACAATTTATGAAGCTTATTAAATGGATATTTCTGACGCTTTTTTCCCTTGCGACGTTAAAAAATGAAGCCCAAACGACAATTAAAGAACTAAAAGTCGGACATGAATTCTTTATAAGCGTTCCAGACTACATGAATAAAACAGTGGGACTGAATTCGGCTGCATCAATTCAATTCAAAAATGTAGTAAAAGATGTTGCTGGTTTTCTCATCGAAGACCCAAAAGAAGACCTAAAATTAGCAGAGACAAATTTTGCTTCTATAAATGAATATTATGACTACTTCATAAAAGACTTTTTGAAAGATGAAGAAAAAAGGACTATATCAAAACCAAATATCATTAAAAAGGGGCAAAATAGCTTTTTAGAAGTTGATGCAAGTTATTTTGACAAGGATTCGAAGATGGTGGTTTGTTATTATGTTTGCCTTATCGAGACGAAGGACTATTATTATAAACTTTTGTGTTGGTCGAGTTTGGAAAACAAAGACAAGTTTAAGTCAGATTTTCAGAACATTGCATATAGCTTACGTGACTAAAACTACTGAGGTGAGTAAATGAAAAAGTTAATTAAACGGATTTTTAAAGTTACGTTACTGACACTTGTAGCCGGAATATTGACAATCGCAGTTGTTATTTTATTCCCCCAACATCTTTTTGCAAATAAAATGAGCTATAAGAGATTTACAGTTTACTCCAACGATAAAATAGGTGACAATATTAAAACTGTGTTGGATAATGCCTTGAATCTAATTGAAAAATCCGAACTATACGATCCTGTCTACAAATACAACATCATACTCTGCTATAACACTTTCTATAATAAAATTGATGACAGGCTATTGGGGAATGGTCCTACTGCGAGAACAACGTTAAATAATGTGGTTGTTAAAGTAAGAATTGACCCTGAAAACAATTTGGCTTTTACTACTTTTCATAAGACATGTGAGACTAACCTGACCGAATTGCTCGCTCATGAAATGACTCATTGCTTACAGGCAAATAAGTATGGCATATTGAAATTTAATCCGTTCAGGCACCCGGAATTTTGGAAGTTGGAGGGGTATCCTGAATATATTGCAGAGCAAAACGAGCTTTCAGGTAAGGACTACAATTTGAGGAGCGACATCAATCGGTATATTAACCTTGAAAGCAAAGCAACAGATATTTGGATTTTATCAGCACCAGGTGGATGTGAAGTTCCTGGTTATTATTATAAAGGCAAGTTGATGATGGAATATTTAATTGACATTAAGCATTTGTCTTACGATAAAATATTAAAAGACACTAGTTCGGAGAATACTGTTTATCAAGAAATGATCAAATGGAATGACACTCCGCATTTGAGACGCTGACTCCCGCCCCGACGTTCGCATACAAAATTCCGTCATTCGCATACATAGCGGTAATATCCTCCCGTTTGCAGGCTATTTTTAGTCCATCTAGCCCCTATCTTTTAAAATCCTTTTATCCGTATGAACCGTATTTACAAAATCCACTTATCCCTGGCCGTAGTGTTTGCGGCTACAACCTATTTGCCCCAGCACGCACATGCGCAATCCTGGGCTAATGGTCAGGCAGCCAGTTTTGTCATTGGACAAACTGGATTTGGGCTTAATGCCTCCAGCGTGACTGCCACCGGGTTAAACCAGCCCTGGGGAGTTGTCATAGATCCGGTCACCGGAAAGGTGTTTGTTTCTGACGTGATCAATAACCGGGTACTGCGCTATCCTTCCGCCGCCGCGATGACCAACGGCGCGGCTGCCGAGGCCGTTTTGGGTCAGCCTAATTTCACTCAGAATATTAACGGTCTATCCGCCACTACTTTATGGCAGCCTGTAGGCATGGCCATGGATGCGGCGGGTAACCTTTGGGTGGCAGATGAGAGAAATAACCGGGTACTTCGCTACGCCAATGCAGCGACCATTGCCAGCGGCTCGGCGGCCAGCACCGTATTAGGTCAAGCCAACTTTACATCCGACAATTTTCCCCTTGAGACCGCATCGTCGATGTATGAGCCATTTAGTGTTTTTTGCATTGGTACGACGTTATGGGTGGCAGATTGCGGAACCGACAGGGTATTACGCTTTGAAAATGCAGCTTCGCTCGCCAACGGCGCCGCTGCAAGTGCGGTCTTCGGGCAGCCCGGTTTCACGACCAACACCCCAAACACAAACGCCTCTGGTTTGTCTGCCCCCATGCAAATCTATGTAGATGGGGCCGACAATCTATGGGTGGCCGATTTCGTAAACAACCGGGTGATGATGTTCCCGAATGCAGCCACTGCAGCCAATAACGAGGCGGCGACACTGGTATTGGGTCAGCCTGACTTCAACAGCAATGCAGCCGGTAGCACCGCCACGACTTTTAACAATCCGGTCGGTGTATATGGGGATGGGGATGGTAATATTTATGTCTCCGATTACGGGAACAACCGGATATTGATCTTCGCGAATGCCGCCAGCCTGTCGAATGGCGCTGCAGCCACCTATGTACTGGGGCAGACTAATTTCACCTCCACCGGAACCGGGGACAACGCCAACCAGTTAAATAATCCGACTTTTCTGTTCGTCGGTACATCGTTGCTGGCTGCTGATGCCACTAACAACCGGATCATGATCTGGATCCCGCTCGTACCGCTGCCTTTGACCCTCACTGCCTTTACCGGCCGTTTGCAGGACAACGGGCAGGTGTTGTTGCAATGGCAGGTCTCCGGATCGGGTGGCAGCGCCCCGTCGGGGACCTTCGAATTGCAGTATGCGACCAGCGATACCTCCAATTTTAATACTGTGCTGAACACCCAGCCGGTCAATCCGGCCATTTCGGGTTATAGCTATCTACAGGTCTCGCCGGCTCCGGGCGCCAATTATTATCGTCTCAGGCTGATCGCGCCGGATGGGTCGTTTACTTACAGTCAGATCGTGACTATTAATGTTGGCGCCGTGTCCACGGGGTTGAGTATTTATCCGAATCCTGCGCATAGCAGTATAGCTGTCTCCCTGCCGCAAATGAGCGTAACGGCGGTGATCGGCATCTATAACAGCACGGGGATACTGATGCAGTGGCTGGTGAGCGGCGCTGCCATCAACACGATCGACATCAGCCGGTGGGCGGCGGGGATGTATACGGTGAAGGTGATGGAAGGTAACAGTACGATGACCGGCAATTTTATAAAGGTGAATTAGGTCGCAAGAAAAAGGGAAGCTCCGGTCTGATGTGAGCTTCCCTGCTTGTTTAATGAGCCTTAACACGTAAGAGACAAAAGCGGGTTCAGGGCTGAATGCCGAATTTCGTGGAAACCTCCTTATAGGTCAGTGTATGCGGATCGACGTTTGTGCCTAGTACGCCCCCGGGGATCAGTATGATCCCATACAGATAGCTTTGAGTGACTATATTTCGTGGGTTACTAGTATTGCCAATATTGCCAGCAGGAAAAACGGCCGGCACCTGGTATACCTGTTGCCCCGTGGTATCGTTGTTCTCAAGTTTCACATGTTCAAAGTAAACCAGGACGACGCCCTGGTTAACGATCTGGCCGGTGAGGGCGGGCATACTGATGGAATATGTCCTATTGTAAGTGACGTTATCAAATGCGCTCCAAACTGTCTGGCTGAACGCCGTCCAATTGTAATAGATCACATTAGCCGTGCCCGGAGGGCCCTGGGGACCGGTAGCGCCATTTTGACCGGCAGCACCACTTTGACCCGCAGCGCCGGTTGCGTCGCGCAGGGAAACGGCTATGCCCCAGCCGGACAGGGTTTTGGGGCCATAAAGGGAATCGGTCAGTTCGTTGATATAAAAGTCGCCGACATTGCCAAGGGCAGACGACGGGACGCTATCGCCCTCGAAGATCTGACTGCCGGCGGGACCGGGGGCGCCTGGCGATCACGGAGTTCCTTGCAGCCCCGCAGACCCTTGCGGGCCTGCGGGACCGGTTGCCCTTTTGGAACAGGCTGTCAGCATCGGGGCAATCGCTATCACCAGGGTGCAGAGGATGAGAAGAAAATAACATTTTTTCATGGTGCGAGGTTAAGATGGGGTCGGATTATGATGCCTTTGCAAAATTAGCCGGCATCGCGGCGGCCGCAGGGAGGATGTATGCGAACGACGGGATTTTGTATGCGAAGGGAGGGACCGGCGCTGCAGCGGGTGGGCCGGGGGGATCAAATCAAAAACACTTTAGGAAATCTTCCTTATAATTCCGGCTGATGGGCAATTCGCCTTTGAGGGTCAACACCGTCCGTTCGGTGAAGGACTGAATGGCGTCGATATTGACCGCATAGGAGCGGTGGATCCTTATCAACCGGTCGAAGAGCAGCCGGTCGAACAATTGGCTGAGGGAAAGCCGCAACACGAATTTCTTGTCACTGGTGTGGAGGCTGATATGGTTGCCGTCGGCTTGCACGAACAAGATATCGGCGAGGCGGACCTTGACGAACTGGTAATTGTATTTTATAAAAACGCAGTCGCCCATTTGCAGAATGGGTTCCCTGGTGGGGCCCGCTTCCCCGGATGTGGCGGGTAAGAGAACGTTCGAGGGAACGACCCCGCCTTCTTCGCGCCGTGTCTTCAGCAGGGCAAAGCTATTCAGGGCCAGTTCGATGGCGATCCGCACGTTGCTGACCTGGTAAGGCTTGGCGAGAAAGGCGGATGGGTAGGTGTGTTTGACCCGTTCGATAGTTGGGTTGTCTATGAAGGCCGTCAGGTAGATGACAGGTGTTTGACGGATCTTCATCAGGTCGACGACTGTATCGATGCCATCTTTGGAACCGGCCAGTTGGATGTCCATCAAAACGATGTCCACAGTATGCTGTGTGAACATATGGATGGCTTCCTCCGCGTGGTCCGCGATGCCGATGACCACGTAGCCATCCTGGTTCAGCGCCGTGGCGAGGTCCAAGGCCACGATGGATTCGTCTTCGACGATCAGGATATGTATTTTTTCTGTTGCCATTGCTTCGCGTTTTGTATGTTCAAGCCGTTTGCGCAGGGCGGGGGAAAATAAAAGTGAAGCGGGTGCCATTGCTCACCGTCAGCCCCTGTGTGGCGTTTAATTGCCAACATAAGGCCGTCACCAGTTGCTTGCCAAAAGAGGTCCCTTTACCGAAGGGAATGTCTTCCTGTTGCCATTTAGCTTCGTCCCAGTCTTTCCCGTTGCTGGTGACCGATAGGACGACCTTATCTCCTTGTCCCGCATACGCATAATCGATATACAGTGACGGGTTGGCTATATCCTTATAGGCATATTTGAAGGCGTTAGTGACGATTTCGTTGACGATCAGCCCGAGCAGCAGCACTTTGTCGACGTCGAGCCATTCCTCCTGCGCGCTGATGCGGAGATCGAAGTTCTCACGGTCATAGCCATAGAAAGACAGGAGGGATTCGGACAGGTCGGTAAGGTACTCCTTTATATTGACGAAGGCGGATATGTCGGTTTTGTAGAGCCGCTGATGGAGCAGGCTCATGGCGTGCACCCGTTGCTGGCTCTGCCGGATGGCGGTAATGGCTTCGCCGTCACTGAGGCGATAGGCCTGCAGGTTAAGCAGGCTGGTGACGATCTGGAGATTATTCTTGACGCGATGATGCAGCTCTTTCATCATCGTTTCCAGTTGTTTGGATTGGCGGGTAATGATCTTTTTCTGTGCCTCGACCCGTCTGTAGAGCCAGAATAGCAGGCCGGCGATGAGAAAGAGGGCCACCAGTCCGGCGGCCAGCAGGAGGATCTGCCTGTCCCTGGCGTCCCTGATCCCGACGAGCTGCGCTTTTTCGATGTTCAGGCTTTGGATCTCCGATTCCTTCTTAACGGTCTCGTATTTGGCCTGCATGTCGGCGATCTGCCTGGTCTTATCGAGGTTGGCGAGAGAATCGCTGAGTGCGTTATAGCGTGTATTATAGTAGAATGCGGAGTCGTACCTGCCCAGGTACTTGTAGCTCTCCGAGAGTTGGCCGTAGGCGTTGACCAGCCGTTCCGGTGTTCGGAGCTGTTGCGCAATGGCCAGGGTCTTGAGGGCATAGACCAGCGATCGCTGCCGGTCGCCCATCTGATCGTAGACGTGGGCAATATAGCAGTAATTGAAAGAAAGGCTTCTGCTATTGTTGTGCTGTACATTATAATCGATGGCTTTCTTCAGGTAAAGCAACGCCGCGGGATAGTCTTTTTGATACTCCGTATAGATCTGGCTGATATTGTTGTACAAATGGCCCAGGTCCGCCATTCTTGTTCCTGAAGGGCCACTGAGCCGGATGGCGAAGGCATAGTCGAAGAAGGCCGAGTCGTAAAAATGGTCATCGCCGCTGGTGATAGCCAAGTCGCGGTAAATGACCCCTTCTTCGTTAAGGGCGCCGACGAGCCCGTTGGTATCTTTGATGTGCGTATACAGCTGACAGGCCCGCCTGCAATAATCCAGCCCCGTCTTCAGGTATTCCGCCGTCATCTTGTCGCCGCCGATATCCTTATAGACCTGTGCAATGTGGATACACGAGTAGCCGGTCAGGCTGTCCATGCGGATGTCCTCGAATATGTTTAGTGCTTTTAGCCCCAGGGCGAGCGCGTCGGCGCTGTTGCCTTTACGGTTTAAGCAGATGCACTGGCTGATGAGCGCCTGGGCTATTCCCGACTGGTCGCCGAGGCGTTGCGCCATGCTGAGGGCTGACGAAGCATACGACAGGGCAGTGTCGGTGGGCAGTAAGGGTATGCCCGATCTGACCCGGTAGTTGAGCCTGTACATGCTGTCCCGTAAGCCATTGCTCTGCTGCGCCTGGCTTTGATCAAAGGCAGACAGGAGTGCAAGCACGAATAGAATAGGACGGAGGGACCATCTTTTCATCGGCGGGTTGATAGGTTGGGTCAAATATCCTGCAAAATAGAGATACAATTCTCCTTTTCATAACTTTACCAGTCGAATTATATCTGACCGTAAAGATCTGTAGTTGTTTTTATGTAAGTGTTTTTTCATGGAACCCGCAGCCCTTTTGTCCGGCTCGTGTGGGCACTGAAATACCCCAGCGCCCCGCCGATGATATTGGTGGCGGGGTTGCCCGGATAGGCGCCGCCACTGCCTGTTGCCGCCGCATCCAGGCTGGACCAATAGTTATAGATATCTGAGCTGATACATTGCATCACCACCGTCACGGTATCGCCGGAGTGCAGGGTGGAGTCCGGATCGCTGCGTTCGAGGTTGAAGGTGTTCACCTCTCCCTGGCTGAATTTGCTGTCCCAGTAATAAAAGGCCTTGTCGAGATTTCCGTTGATGGTCTGGTCGAAATAGTAATAGGCGATATCGGGAGCGGACGGGTTGGTGAAGTCCGGTACGACATAGGTCACCTGTTTTGAGACGTAGAACTGCTGTTCAATATGCAGGCCATTCAGGTTGATGAGCTGCGGCATAGTAGATACAGCTGTATAGGTGTTGTTGCTTACGACGGCACTCAGCGTATAGGTATCGCCAGGTTTGCCTTGCAATTGTTGGGTATAATAGTTCCCGCCGCCGTTGTCAGTCAGCGTCTCCTGGAAGCCTTCGGCATTCGAGACCTGTACAGTAGCGCCGTCAACCCCTATAAAATTACTGGTGTCATAAAAACCGGTGGTCTGAAATATCCGGACCAGATAGGGGCCGGGTTGGTCTGTAATATCCCCTTCGATAACAAACACGGGCGGCGCGTTGCGGAGATCGAGCGTGACAGTTTTGGTACAGGCTGCCCAGGAGAGGATCAAGCATAAGACAGAGCCGCGAAAGATCATTTTCTGCATACAATTAAAATTTTAGGGTCAACGTAGCATAAGGAACGATCCCAAACAATGTGGTCTGCCGCGCCTGGGTCTGGCTGGCGTCGTTCGGGTCCTGACGAAAATTGATGAAATAAGCATTCTGCCGGTCATAAGCATTGTACACGCCGAAGGACAGTTCGAGTTGATACCATTTCTTTTTGGGCCAATGGCGCGTGCCGGCGAGGTCCAGACGGTGGTAAGGCGGCAATCGATAGCCGTTGCGTTCGGAATAATAAAAGACGACACGGCCATCCGCGGTGTACTTACCGCTGGGATAGCTCACGGGATTACCGGTATAATATACCCAGTCGGCCGACCAGGTCCACTTACTATTTGGGTTGTATATCGCTACGATGGCGGCATTGTGTGTCCTATCCTGTGTCGCATTATACCATTGATCATTGTTGATCCCATCGATCTGCAACTGCGACCGCGACAAGGTATAGCTAATCCAGCCGGTGAGCTTGCCACGGTTCTTTTTAAGCTGGGTTTCGACGCCATAGGCGCGGCCTTTGCCGTATAGCAGATCGGTCTCCACGACATCGTTGGTCTCCAGCTGCGCGCCTGTGCGGTAGTCGATCTGGTGTTGCATGGTCTTGTAATAGGTCTCCACGCTCCAGGAATATACTCCTTCGCCCGACTCGCCGTAATAGCCCAGGGAATACTGATCTGCGATCTCAGGGAGGATATTATTGTTGGTCAGCACCCACTTGTCGGTAGGCACGCTTAGCGCAGAATTAGCGAGCAGGTGTACGTTTTGCACGTTACGTGTATAGGAGGCTTTGACGGTGGACTGGTCGCTGATCTGATAGCCCAAAGCCAGCCGCGGTTCGGGGTTGATATAGGTTTTCACAGCCTGGGTAGATCGGTAATGGGTGGTATCAAGTATATCTCCGTTTGCATCGACGCCATAGAAATTTCCGGGCCCCAGGACAGTGAATGCCGTCAGCCGCGCACCAAAGGAAAAGGTCAATTGTTTAGCGACCTTCCAGTCGTCACCAAAGTAGAGGGCATTTTCCCAGCCGTAACGACTCTCGAAGCTGGAGTCGTTGAGACCGGAACCCGCCTGGGCCGTCAGCTTCGCCGGCGCAATGGTGTGGCTGGTGGAATTCAGCCCGAATCTGATGGTATTTGACGGGCTGGCATACCATTCCCAGTCCTGACGGAAGGTATAGTCACTCAAGGTAGATCTTACCTGATAGGAACTGGCGTTGACGTAGGCTGTTATCCAGGTGTCGTACCTGGTGGAAGACACAGCAGTGTTGGTGAAGAGTTTTGATCCGAAGACATGATTCCATCGCAGGGATACAGCGGTATTGCCGTATTTTAGTCCAAATGTCTGGTATATACTAATGTTGTCCTGTCCGAAATACCCCGATAAATACAGATGATCCTGTTTGCTGGTTTGAAAATTCAATTTAAAATTGACGTCATAGAATCCTATGCGGTCTCTGTTGATGCTACTATCATGGCTGAGGGGCAGAAACGCATTGATGCGCGTCGTCCTGCCTGCCACGAGAAAGGAGGATTCGCCTTTTTGCAATGGTCCTTCCAGTTCCGCACTTGTTGTCAACACACCGTCGCTAACCTCTCCGTGGTAGGCCTGGTTGTTCCCATCGTTCATGCGGACGTCTTCGACAGATGACAGCCGGCCGCCATATTGCGGCGGCATGGCTCCTTTATATACGGTCACATCGCGGATCGCATCGCTATTGAAGGTAGAGAACAGGCCTAACAGGTGTGAGGGGTTATATACTGTCGTGCCATCGAGCAGGATGAGGTTCTGGTCCGGCGCTCCGCCGCGCACGTAGAATCCGGCGCTGCCTTCGCCTGCGGATGCTACGCCGGGGAGGAGCTCGATGGCCTTCAACACGTCTGTTTCACCGAGGAAGACGGGTACATCGTGAATCGTTTTCATGGAGAGGCGGTCTACGCCCATCTGTGTGCCCTGGAGCTTGTGATCTCCTGCGCTGGCGTTGACCACGACGGCGGCAAGGCCTGCGGTATCTTCACTCAGGATAATGTTTAGCGGGATATTCCTGCTTAGGTTAACCGTATCCGTTCTTATTTTCATTCCCACGGAAGAGAAGGACAGTATATAGGTCCCTTGTGCGAGGGTAATGGAATAAAAGCCGTATTGATTACTGGTGACGCCGATGCCAGTTCCTTCTGCGGTTACAGTTGCCCGGATCATGGGCTCTCCGCTTTTGCGCTCTTTGATGGTACCGCTGACGGTATAGCGGGTCTGTGCGAACGTTGGCGATAGGACAATAGTTAGTAACAGGGCCAGGATTGCCGGTCTCATGTAGAAAGTGGTTTTATAGGATAAAGACAACTGACGTTGCTCTTTCCCCTACGCCTGTCTATAAAAATGTTATCCCGGCGCTAAGGCCAAGCCAGATATTTGGGGAGCCGCCCCAGATACCGGAGAGCGGTCCTTTTGCCCATTGCGGCGGCCATGCTTCGCCGGCAGGGACATGCTGCGATCGAACGTACAAGGCGAATGTCGGACCGGCAAAAAAGGTCATCTTTTTCATAACGCCGAAGCGTAACGCAGGCTGCAGCCGATAGATAGAACCGAGTTGCTTGTACTGGTGATCGTATAATGCTTCGTCGGTGATCTTAGTATACACACCCCAGGACTTATTGAATGATATGTCTTTGCCGATGCCGTAGCCAAACGACCTGACCTTTTGCGGGGACCATGGGTTGTATCCGACGAGGAGAATGCTGTTGAGGTTCTTGTTGCCCTGGACATATTCCACCGAGATGCCGGTGATCTCGCGGGTTTCGACGGCCACGCGATGAATACCGCCGTGCCTGACGATGCTGATCAGGCCGATGCTATAGCCGGTGGAAGAATCGGCGACATTGAGCAATCCTATCTGAACACCCTTCAATACATGCGCCTTATTGCACAGGCTACTTATCTGCAGGCCTCTGACGGTGTCTTTGCATACATTCTCATATCCGGCCGCCTGTACCCCCGTGACGTTTTTGTTTGCGATGTTTATCAATCCCGCCACCTGCACTCCTCTTACATTCCCACCTACGAGATTCAACAGGCCGGCCGCCTGCACCCCATGAACGTCCCGTTTGTCGATATTGAATACCCCTCCTGCCTCTACCCCATTGACTCCGGCGCTGTAGCCTCCGATGAGGTTTAGCGAATATTGATTGGAAACCTGTCCACTCATCCATCCATGGTTTCCCAGAAAAGGCAGGAGGCTTACCTGTGCCGTCCCATGAGTAAAGAAATGGGCAAGATTGAGAGACTGTACCCGCTGCCGCGATGATACAAGGAATCGTGCCCACCAGGTCTTTTCGACTGGGCTATAACTAAGATAGGCCGGCGAAAGCTCGTCGACACGTACGGAGGAGAGGCTTATCCTTAACTTTTGGTCGTAGCCCGGGTAAATGAATACGGTGGTATCGTGATACCACTCCTTGCTCACCGAGACGATGGGATAGGGATCCGTAGACCGGAGGGTCAGTTTGAAATAGCCCTGTCTGTCCGTGAGTGCGCTCTGCAACTGTGTCTTCACATATACGCTGGCGTTGGCGATCGCGGTGTCTTCCTGTCTATCGACTACGTATCCGGCCACCTGGTAGGTTCGCTCTATGGGAGGCTGATTTGTGGCGGTCCGCAGGAGGATCAGATGGTTGTCTTGTTCGACATAGGCATAGCCCATGCCAAGGACGATGTCGAGTGCCGAACGGACGGGTACGTTCCTGACGGACACCGTCACCTGACTATCTACCGAAAGGATACTGCTGTTATAGGAGAATGTGAAATGGGCTCTTTCGCCTATCGTGTCCAGTACCTGCGACAGGGACATAGCGTGGACATCCAGGGACACGTGCCTGCTCAGGATCGCCTGCGCATACAGCTTTCCCGGCCATGCCGTTACGGCGATGAGGGCGCCCCGGATCATCCACTTAACTGCTATGTCCCTGACTATGGTTTTAATATGATCGACCCTCCCTTTTTTTGGATGTTAAGTCCGAATGTCCTTGTGATGACTGCCAGGATGCTGTCGAGATCCTCGTTATCAAACGTGGCCGTGATCTGCAGTCGGTTGATGGCTTCATTTTGTACGACGATATGTGTTCCATAGGCTTCATTCAGCGCTGTGATCAGTTCACTGAGCGGGGTCTTGCGGCAAAGAAAGCTTTTGGTACGATAGTATTGATAGAGCCGGTTGCTCACTGGCGTCCTGGTGATCTTTGCCCCGCCGGCGGTGACGAGCACTTTCTCGCCGGCGGTGGCCTTTACTGCGTCTGATCCGGCGGTAACGAGGACGGCTCCGGTCTCGACGATGATCTCGGTTGTGCCGTTTGTTGATCTAACGTTAAAGCCGGTGCCGACGTCGCGAATGGTTACGTCGTTAACCTGGACGGTAAAGGGGTGATGGGTGTCATGGGTGACCTCGAAGAATGCTTCACCGGACAGTTTGACTGCGCGACTGGTCTTACCCCCGGGAAGTTCTACGGAGGAGAATTTGTTTAGTGTCACGCGGCTGCCGTCGGGCAGGGTGTCGATACGGATGGCGGCGCCGGACTGCCAGGTAAGGGGGGCGGTTTGTACATCCAGCTTCCACCAGGTATAGGTGCCTGCGGCTACCAGGATGATGGCTGCGGCGATGGCGGACCAGGGTTTGGCCACCAGGAAATTGAGCTTCACCGTGCGGGTTCGGGCAGAACGGGCTGTCAACCTACCGCTTTCCAGGAATCGTTGCCAGGCCGCGGCAGGGTCCACGGGTTCTGCGGGTGCCAGCCGTCTGCTTTCCACCCAGATCCTCTGGAACTCATCGGCATATTGCCGGTGGGAGGATTGGGTGGCTATCCATTGCTGAATTTTTTCGCTCTCCTCCGGCGACGCCTCACCGAGGAGATGTTTTACCAGCAGGCGGTCCCGTTCACGATCTGACATCTCTTTCACCCTCATGGTTTTAGAATATTGGTGAGTAGGAATATCGCTAATAGGAGGAAGCCTTTCAACTTCTGTCGCAGAATACGCAAAGCCTTGCCCATCTGGTTTTCCACCGTCTTCACAGAGATACCCATGCGGTCTGCAATCTCGCGGTATTTGAGCTCTTCGAAACGGCTCATCAGGAATACCGTCCTGCATTGTTGGGGCAATTCGCCGAGCGCGAGTCTCAGCCGGGTTTCCAGCGCCGGGTAGTCGCCGCCGATGGCCTGCTGTTCCGCTATTTCCTGTTTCCTGGACATCATGGTTCGATACCTGGCTTTTACTTTTTCATGTTTTTGATGGTTCAGGCTTTCGTTGTATACAGACCGGTAGAGATAAGACTCCAGGGATGTTTGTATGTTGATCCCGGACGCCCGCTCACACAGCTTTACAAAAACCTCCTGAACGATCTCCTCCGCGAGGTGGCTGTCTCGCAGGATAATATAGGCATACGCGTGCAGACCCTTGAAATGGGTTTTGAACAGCTGTTCTACTTCCTGAGAGGCACCATTAAGTTTTTGACCAGCATTCCATGGCCTGAGTTCCATCTATTTTAACCTTAATATGAAAGACAACCGACCTGGAATATACCCCTATGTTCGCGGTAAAAAAAAATGCCCCTGCCTTTTGGCGGGGGTAGTGCTGTACCTTTGGAACGGCTCATCCAAATAAGGGCTGGATTTGTAACTTATTGAAATTAAATATGAACAGCTCGGATATCACCATTGAAGATGTCAACCTGCGGATAGAAAAAAGTAGCCCGTATATTGAGGGCAAAGTGCAGATTATCATTACATTGAAGAATAATTCGGAAACATTGACCTATTATGTGCTGAAGCGGCCTCGAAATATTGATTATGATCGGGGCAGCCATACCTTATCTATCGGTCTATACGAAAAAGAGCTGCCGCAGGATATAAAAGTTAGTTCCGGCCCCTTCGAACCTGAACAAGTAGCCATCTTGCCCGATGCCACGCTTCAGTGGCAATATTTAGTTCCAGTGTGGATGAAAAAAATAATCCGTCCTTCTGGTTTAAGGGAGATTGTTGAAGTGTTAGATATTTCTGCTGTTCGAAAAGTGGTTTGTACAGTGGCATACCATACAAGCCCCTTCCGGGTTGAATCT
>Ga0302309_10002164_pt1 | contig 16758 bp, 27 predicted proteins | sample III_Palsa_N1_1_FD_200453 | JGI IMG/M metagenome (GOLD analysis project Ga0302309, IMG submission 200453) | Peat permafrost microbial communities from Stordalen Mire near Abisko, Sweden - III_Palsa_N1_1 | ecosystem: Environmental > Terrestrial > Soil > Palsa > Peat permafrost | place: Sweden... | reverse complement strand
AAACAAGTAAATAATTTAACTTTAAGATCATGACAACTAAAGAATCATTTCATCTGAACGGCGAGAACCTGCTTAAAAAAGTAAAGGAACTGATAGCAGAAGGTAACATAAAGAAAATAACCATCTCTGATAAAACCGGGAGGGAACTGGCTTCATTTCCGCTAACATTTGGTGTAGTTGGCGTCTTGCTGATGCCTGTACTGGCTGCAGTAGGAGCAATTGCAGCGTTGGTAGCAGAATGTACCATTACGGTTGAAAGGCACGAAGAAGTAGAAAAAAAGTAAAAACTCCCGTCGGTGCTATAGTGCTGCATCAACAGGAGTTTTAGTTTAATGATCTTGTTGTAAAAGTTTATGGCTTTTCAACGGTCACATCCTGTGCTAAGATTGCGTCATCTGGTGTTTTTGCCAGGTCATTATCTAAAACATATAAGGCATCTGGTTTAGCATCTACACCGCCGGCAACTTTTATTTTCGATAGCAGGTCAAGCGCCAGTGTTTCTTCTTCAGTTTGTTCTTTTACAAACCATTGTAAAAAGTTCCAGGTTGCCCAGTCTTTTTCATCCATGCTCATATTTACAATGTTGTAAATTGAGGTAGTATTTTCTACTTCGTATTGAAAAACTTTTTCAAAGCAATCATTTACGCTGGTAGGGTTATCGCCGGGGGCAGGTATAGCGGTTATAACCACTTTTGCACCTCGTTTTAAAATGTACTCCAAAAATTTCATCATGTGGTTGCGTTCCTCATTGGCATGCCTGAAAAGGAAGTTCGCAATACCGTCATATCCATTATCGCTCGCCCATGAGGCATAAGCAAGATAGATTTGCGCATTATGAGCCTCATTGGTCATTTGAGCATTTAATGCAGCGGCAAGGGTTGGTGAGAGTCTGTTAGTGTCCATAAAACCATAAACTGAAAATTTAGTTAAAGGTTTGTTGTAATAGCTGATTTTAATAACTAAATATGCAGCTTTTAGTTAATGTTACAGGCTTAAAGCTTTATAGCATGTGCATACTTTACCTAATATTATGAATACAAATTCATCACCCAAAATTGCTGTACTGGATGACTACCAGCAGGTTGCTTTTAAATTTACCGATTGGTCGGCTATAACTGAAAAGGCTGAAGTACAGGTTTTTCATGATCATATAGCCGATGAGCAAGCCGTGATAGATCGTTTACAGCCATTCGATGTGGTCTGTGCAATGCGCGAACGAACCCCACTTAAACGAAATATTCTGTCCCAATTACCCAATTTAAAACTCATAGTTTCTACCGGCAAGCGCAATGCTTCTATTGATATAAAGGCGGCTGAGGAGTTTGGCATAGCAGTTAAGTTTACGGATTATGTTGAAAATGGTGCGCCGGAGTTTACCTGGGCACTGCTGATGGCTATGGGCAGGCATATCCCTACGGAAAGCAATAATTTTCGCTCAGGCGGCTGGCAAACTACTATTGGTACGGATTTTACGGGGAAAACATTAGGCATAGTAGGGCTTGGCAGGGTAGGCAGCAAAATGGCCACTTATGCTAAAGCTTTTGATATGAACGTAATTGCCTGGAGCCAAAACCTTACCGAAGAAAAGGCTCGGGAAGCAGGAGCGAAGTTAGTTACCAAGGAGACGCTGTTCAAAGAAGCCGATTTTGTAACCACTCACCTGGTATTAAGTGAGCGCACTAAAGGAATTATTGGAAAGGATGAGTTGGAGTTGATGAAACCTACAGCATACTTTATTAATACCTCAAGAGGCCCGCTGGTTGATGAAGCTGCATTGATTGAAATTCTCCAACAAAAAAAAATAGCCGGAGCAGCGTTAGATGTATTTGATATAGAACCTTTACCGGCAGATCATCCCTTCCGAAAATTAGATAATTTACTGGCTACTCCGCATGTGGGTTATGTAACCGAAAAAACCTTCCGGGTGTTTTACAATGATACCGTTAAAGCAATAGAGGAATGGATTGCCGAAAATGCTTGATCGTTAATTATTAAAAAAGCTATATTTAAGCTAAATTTTAATTATGGCAGATAACAAAATAGATTTGATCCCGGCTGTGGCTGTACGCAGTATTGCCAAAGGTATGCTGATGATGGCTTGCTTTACCTGTATGTGGGCCGGGATGGCCTACAGTGGTTTAGCGGATGGCGGCTTTAAATTTATACTGATCATATTTATACCATTTGTTATTGCATTTATTGTTAATGCTGTTAAGTTGTTTAAAATATCAAAGTATTACCCGACGCTTACAGATGAAGCTGATATTGCCGAAGGTAAAAGGACCGGCAAATGGTTCGGGATTATTTTTGGTGCCGAGGGCCTGGGTATTTTTATAGCGATTAATATAGTAGTTAATTTGGGCCATGCTGATCTGGTAATTCCGGTGATCGCACTGGTAGTTGGATTGCATTTTTTCCCATTAGCCCGGGTGTTCAAACGTACCATTGATTATTACCTGGCCACATGGTCAACTGTGATCGCCATTTTAGGCCTCGTCTTCATTCTTAATAAAACCATTCCTCAGCACGCAACAATTGCGTTTGTTGGTATTGGCCTTGCCATTGCCACTACCTGTTACGGTATTTATATGATGATAAGTGGAGGGAAGCTTGCTAAACCGACTGTTTAATCAATATGAGTATGGATAATAAAAATTCAACAGCGAACCCTTCCGATCATTTGGCGAATGAACGCACGTTCCTGGCCTGGATCAGGACGGGAGTTGCAATTATGGGATTTGGGTTTGTGGTAGTCAAATTTGCGCTGTTTATAAAGCAAATTTCAATAGCATTAGAAGGAAAAAATAACATATTGCCCGGTAAAGGTTATTCCACTCAGATTGGAATACTTTTAGTGGCGACGGGCGCATTCATAGCCCTGTATTCCTATTTTCGATACCGTGTAACTGAAAAACAATTAGATAACAGAACGTACAAACCTTCTATGCTACCTGCATTAATACTTACCCTTGGTATTGTAATTATCGGGGGCCTATTAGTCTTTTACCTAATTCCGGGGATATAAATCACCAATTATTAGTTATCGCTGATTATTGCCGCCTTCTTGCGCTGTATGTTCACACTATGCTTTTTCAAAAAGTTATAGGTAAAGGCAAACCCCATATACTGCGTGCTGCGGCTGCTGTTGGTGCCATCAAAAAAGTAATAGCCTTGTGTTACTGCTACCGCAATTCTTTCGGTTACATTAAAATTAATACTGTTACAAATCTCCGTCATTAACGCTTGTTTGGAATCAAACAGGTATCCGCCACCCAGGCACAAGCCTTCGGCAAACCTGCCTTTTGAAAAAATATTTATTGTCGGCCTAAATTCAATATACCGGGTAGTATCGCCTCCTGAACTTAATGAATTTACGCGCCCGGTAGCCAGGCCAATATCAAAAATGCCATAAGTACGGCCAAACTCTACAGCGGGTGAAAATCTTTTTCCGGCTCCGCCCTTTGTGTTTACAAATACATCTGCATTTGCCGACATATAAAAATACCTGGGTTCTTTATTTTCTTTGGAAGTATCTGATTCGATAACCGTGTCTTTTCCAATTTTTTTCGGCTCGGAATTACCTATAAAAGCTTTAGTAATATTAGGCCCCACGTTAGTGGTTTGGGCGTATGAACTTATTGCGGTTAGCAATATGGCTACCATAAATAATGCTTTCATAAGTTTAATAATAGGGGTATAAGTTTATTTATCTGCAATAATAATATTAATTGACTATCGGGTTGTTGTAACAAAAATTTATAGGTAAATTATAATTCATCTAACCAAGCAGTTTTTTGAATTCCATGATATACTAACTGGAAATTTTGTAAAATATTCATTCCAATTATTGCATCATACTCTTCTCTTTTATCTAAATTTTTAACATATACTCCAATTTGAAATTGACCATGATTATTATGTGGTAAAACCATATTTATATTTACCACTTTAACTATAATATCATTATCTAATGTTGAAGCACCTCTCTCAAAAATCTTTTCTTCATCAAAAGATAATTTAGTAAAAAGACTTTCATTTATTAAAGTTATCTCTGCACCTGTATCAATTAAAGCATTACAAGTAATTTCAAGTGGTTTATTAGGGTTACTTATCTTTATTTTACAAACTATTAACCCGTTAGGTAAAATTTTTAAGTTATGTCTCAATTCCCTTTGTTTGTTTTTTATTTCAAAACATAAAGGTAGTTCTATTTTATCAGTCATATCCTGAATTTACAAAGTAGAACTTTGAGAAAATAATTTATTTTGACTTCCGGTTGTTGTAACAAAAAAATAAAAGAAGAATAGTATTAAACAGTGACTATATTTGAAGTAGAGTAAGTCACAGCTAGGTCGTTGTGCTTCTACATTGTAAATTAAGAATCTAAATTTACATGAAAATACCTTCAAAAATAGGCAAATACATCCCACTGTTTGTCCCGTTACTTGAAATTGTGCATCTATTTCTGGTGCATTTTTTAAAGTAACATTCCAACACCTGAGTTTGAAATACAGTTCAGGTGATTTTGTTTAATACTATTCTCTTTCACTTTTTCTTTAATTTCCGGTTGTTGTAACAAAACAGAAATAACTATTTTCCAGATAAATTTCCTCTAACTTGCATCGATTCTGAAAAACCCAAGGAAACAGGTTCGTAAGAAGATAGAGGCATCGTAAACATTTTATGTATAACTTATATGTTTACTTTGATTTTTGTAGGTGTAATACTCCAATTTACAAAAGCTTTTATTGACCGCCTATTCAAATAATAGTCAATAAGTCTTTTAAAAGTATCGGTGAAATTAAGTAGCCGATATTTTTTACCTTTTTATCTGAATATAAAGAACGAGATTATTACAACAACCTTTTAATCTATACCTAAATATAAATAGAAGCTTTTTTATAAAAGAATAAGTTTTAAAACTGGTTTCTGTAATAAAAAAGTTACATTTATAAAAACCAATATACTACCTTTTCCTCATAGGCGCAACTGTATCATTTTTTCAAAAATTCTTGGACGGGATTTAGATTTAATGATAACGGTTGCGCTTTATTTTTTTATAATTATATTTATACCAATTAACAAAAAATTCAAATTCTAAATCCCGTCCAAGATGAAAGATAACTATATCAACACAGTTTAGTCTTAAACTGAACATATTTAAACGTATAGTACTACGTTTAGTATTGCTTTCTCAAAATAACGACAAGTAGAAAATCACGCAATACAAAATCTTAGTGCACCAACATGGGTGTGACTACTTTTTTGTGCGTGATAGGGTGTCGTTACCCGGAGAAAGCCAAAGATTATTAGTTCACACCCATAATTTTTCTCCAATAACGACATGAAAAAAATCATTCAAAGACATTACTATGTCCTTTTCCTACTCCTGCCTTTAAAGTCCTTCTCTCAACAAATTTACATTGGTCAAAATGCAAACGAAGTGGGAACTATAATTAGTGCTGACCTAGCAAGTACTGAACGTGCGCAAGGTTATAACCAAGTTACCACACAATATGAACCTGAATATAATAATGGAATTTTAGATGATATAATTGTATGTAAACAAAACGTTCCATCTATCGATTTAGATCGGGCTATTGATTACTGTACACATTATATTATTAGCCATAACCGATTGTCTTCAGTTATTGAAGAATATTCAAATATATCTTTACAGGAACTCGAAAGTGTTATGGATAAATCTATGATAAAAGTAGGGAACTACTGGTTTAAGGATCATACTCCAATTAACTATATAAAATTATATTTATCAAAAACAGGTGAAGTTATAAAAGAATACAGAAGTTCATTATATAGTCCGGTTCCGGTGAGTATATTAAAACAGTTAAGAATTACACCAACACCAAATAAAGATATTGTTTCAAATCCTTATGAAAAATTAAATACTGGTGTAAGGAAATATATGAGAGACGTTAACGCTCAGATGAATTTAGAAGAGAAAAAACGAGAAAAGGAAACTGCTTCTCAAGCTAAAATAATGTATGAGGACTTAATGAACAGTTATACAAATTTAGGAATGGTTGTTAATTCTGATAAAAAAGACTTAAGTGAAATACTCCCATATTTTGAAACTCTTAAAGTTGATCGTTATTTGAAAATAAATAATCATATTAAAGTTACTTATCAAAAAGATAGTTTATTAAATTTCTTACCTAAATATTTTCATAATGAAAAGATATATTTTACAGTTACAAAAAATGGAGAATTACTTTCAATAAGTAACAAAACGGACAGCTTAATTTTGACTACCGACCAGTACCCACTTCTAAAACAATGGATAAATATAACTGGAAAAGTGGCTTTAAATTATGATGGTAAGGATTATCCTATAAATTATAAATATCCCGCATTAAATATTCAAAATAAAAATTGTCCTGTTACTACAAAATACTGTTTTTTAGTCGAAGGAAAAGGTGTTGGTTTTATAAAAGATACTTCTTTAATAAAAAATACAAATGAGGAATGCCCAATATTTATAAAATACACATTTAATAAAAAAGAAGTTGAGAGGTTACTTTATGAGTATACAAATATTAAGAATATTAAAGAACTAAAAAGGATTAAAGGAAACCCTATTAAACCAAAAGTAATTGTGCCTATACCAATAATAGCCATGATACAAACCTTACCAAGGAATAGTAATTTATTTATACTAAATGATATTAAAAATAGAGAAGTTACAAGTATTACCGATAATTTGAATCCCTCCGTCCTTAAAGAAAGGCATTATAAGTTCTTAAATGACAATTATTATCTTGAGATTTATGACCCAGAGAACCAAAAATTTATTTCAATAAATTAATGAAACCATTACTTACAACCGAACAAAAAGATCGCTTTGATAGAGAATTTTTAGAATTGATTAACCAATCTTCTCAATCAGTAATAGATTTATGGAATGATAGAAAAGTAGATTATTCAACAGGAGAACCAATTACTTACGGGGTTGAAAATAAACTAGTAGGTGAACTTGCTAATAAGTACCATATTTTGATAAATAAAGCATTAAACAGGACTCTTTAGTTTAAACTAACAATCTGAAGGTATTCCAAATAGGGACAATCATCTCTATTTGGAATACCTATTGTAGCTTTTTGTATATCTAAAATTGGTGCATATTCCCGGTTAGAGCCATTTAATTTATATGAAAAAATTTCTAAATCTTCCCCTTCCAATAATTTATATGCTAATTCATGTGCTGTCATACTTAAATTTACCTTTTCTATTTTTTTATAAAGAAACTACCCATTAAAGATTTCAGATTTAGAGTACTTTCTCTTCTCAGTTTTTAAAGCTTTATAATTGCAAAATCCTACCTGCACTAACAGGTAGGGTTTTTTAAAATCGTAGATATAAAAATTATGAACTTTGAAAATCATCATCGAGGTAACTATCAATCCCTCAACAATTGCCGCCTACTTAACAATATGGGTAACAAGTATAACCCTGTTCAAACATTATAAGAAGCTATTTAAACATCTACTATCTAAATTTAACTAAAAGATTAGTTAAAAAAGAATTTAATACCAAGTATCGTTAACACCTGCAGTTATCATTCTATCAAAAAGGTCTGATTTAAAATTCCTCCTGTTTAGTTTATAACAAAACTCGTCTAAATAATTTTGCAGATAATCATGTCCGATTGAATGATGTGTACCTAAGAATAACCGTTTTGAATTGGCGATTACTGTATGAACCCAGGGAAGGGTTTTATGTGCCTCTTTTGACGGTACAACATTTGATATATGTTTACGAATAACTTCAGTTGAACTTGAATATCCACGCCATCCGTCTGTTACTATTGTTGATGTTGGGTCTAATGATTTTTTAAGTTCATAATTAATACCAGTTGAAGAAAGATCATCAATGGTAACCATTTTAACAAATCCCATTACTCTCTTCTTTTTATGTTTATCCATTTGTTGAGGGTTCGGGAAAGATTCAACCATTACTAATACTTTCTTCTGTTTTTCAGAACCCCGTCCTCTTTTTTTAGCCGTTTCTGGTTTAATCAGATTACCGAGTGCATCACGTTCAGGAATAGTAACTACTTCATAAAAACCTTCATCCACTTCAATCTCACCTTGTAACTGATATTTACTGTCTCGTTTACCCATTGTTTTACGGATTTTCTGCATCATATACCAAGCTGGTTCATAGTTTGGTAACCCTAATTGACGCTGCATTTCAAGTGCTGAGAAAGATTTTTTAGTTGAGGTCATTAGATGAAGTGCCATAAACCAAGTACGTACAGGTATATGTGATTTTTCCATAATAGTTCCTGCACGAAGATTCAGGCAAGTGTTACATACCTTACACTTCCATAATTCACGGGTACGTATCCAGTAATGAGTTTTGTTACCACAAGTACATATGATGCCTTCGGCTTCACGTTTTTGTTTTAAATATTCCCTGCATGATTCTTCAGTTGGGAAGCGGTTATTAAAGTCAAGTAAGTTCACGATTTATCGATTTTATACCTGAATTTAACGATAAGTCTTCTGGTTATCAACCAATTAAGTCAGACTTATTAACAAAATTTTGAGAGGAGGGAGTATTTTATAATAAAAAACTTATAAGACTGATAAACAGTGACTTATATGTTTTTACAAAATAAACTGGATTTATGGATTTTTTTAGTATATTTTTGTAGAAGAGAAAGAAAAACCCCCATTCAAGCAGTAGCTTAAATGTAATTAGAATACTAATTAAAAGGGGCTCAAGCCGAAATGACGGCTACTATCTTAATCTAACGTTTTATGTCCTTCAGAGTTGACGCTCTGGGGGATTTTTAATTAAAATCCTTGTTACAAATGTAAACATTTAATTATAAATATTACGGATAATGTATCCGTGTATAAATTATTTAATCTCTTAAAATGTCATTTTTAGCCATCATTTGTCCCTCAACTAATTCCGCTGAAGTTGCTGTTACAATAACCGTCATGTGTGGGTGATGATTATTTGCTAAGTATAACATTAGGGGTTTTGCTGCTTTTTCAAACTCTACCATTTCAATTGGCAGTTTTTTTACTTTTGTATTCATAGCTTAGTTAACTATTGGTTTGGCTACTAATTTTATTTCGGGTGGTTGCATATCAGAATGTTGCCCCGTTTCAAATAAATATTCGGTCGTTAGTATCAACTCCTTTTTCATGGTTTTCAAGTACTTGATCAATGAATCGATGTCTTGCTCATTATCAATTACATAATCGGTTGTTGTGCCATCCATTTCGGTTGTAAAGCAAACTCCCGCTTCACCTTCAAATACTCCACTATAAATGGTCATGGTATAGTGGATGTTTTCCTCGTCCATTAACATTAAACTGTTCATAATTTTTATCGTTTTGTTTGTTTTAAATTTTTATTTCGGTTGCATCTTTATAACCATCTGTGTATGCTCGATTATAAAAATTTTCAAATACTTCCCCTATATTTTGCGCCCAATTAATGATTTCACTTGGTTTGGCGGTTAACATATTTACGATTGGTTGCTTATTAAAGTTGGCATAGAATTCATCGATTGCGTCGGCTTTTCTTTTATCGTTCATCATTTTTTATTGGTCATTAAAAATTTATATAATTCATAATTCCACTTGGCATCATCTAAGGCATTGTGTTCATTTTTTTGTTTTGGGTAGCTTTTTTGAGTTTTCATATCAGCCCATTCGGGATCGGGTGAATCCAAATATGGAGTTTGTTTTTCATCAAATATTTGTTTCAAATCAATACAATACATCGGAAAACCTTTTGGTAAATCAATCATTCTGCCAAACAATGAACAAAATACTACCCAATCATAATCTGCATAATAAGCATAAAATTCGGGTTGATTATAAATTAATTCTCTGTTTTTTACATAGCCCCCACTGCCTGATTTCCAATAATATTCAGGTATTTTTGTTTTGTGTTTTTTTATATATTCAAACTCATTGGGATAATATATTTCTGCCCAAGCATCATGTCTTGTATAAGTATCTATTAAACCTTGAATTTGTGGATTTATAAAATTAATGATACACTTTGCAATATCTTCATTTGACATCCAAACCTCATACGGTTTCCTATTATTGGGATTAATCGTTGTACCTCTTTCGGGTAATTTTGATAATACATTTTCCTTCACCCATTCATTAGCATCATCGGAATTAAATTCATTACTTATCGCATAAAAACATCTACCATCTTCTGCTACAATACCTATGCTTATTAAATCAATGAAATGCCTTTGTTTGCCATTATCTTGTGTATAGAACCCTTCTATAAATTCGGTATCAATAAAATATTTCATATCGTTGGTTTAATTTTCTCCCATTCAATTAAATCTTGCTCGATTATCTCATGAAATTCAGGCAATCTTTTAACGGTGATACTACCCCCATGTACGTGTTCGGCTGTCAACCCTGCTTTAACTATCATTTTGTAACCGTGTTTTCTGAACTTGTACTCAATGTAAGCATCTGAATACCATATTTTAAGCTGTTCCGGCAATGGATAAACAAGCCGTGCCATTTCTTTGTTGAAATTTATAAAAATTCCGGCTATTCCCTCGAACACTTCGGTATCGGTTGTGTAGTTTCCTGTATTTGGGATACACCAAACATTTTCTTCTAAATAGTTACTCCAACCCGGACGCATTATCAGATCGGAGTTCATAATAACTAAGTAGTCGTAGGAATCATTAGCTAAAAAGCATTTAAGCATAACATTCCAACTCGCAGTCACAAAAATGTTTTTTTCATTTTCAAGCATCCAAACTTTATTCGGATGTTCTGATGAAATTTGTTTGATTGCTTCTTTAACATCGCTTTCAGAATTGTTATCTATAATCAAAAGGTCGGCTTCGTTAATCACACTTTTAAATGCGCTCAAACAAACGCTACCGTTGTATAAAACAGGAATTCCAATAAGTATTTTCATATTAACCAATTACCGTTACCATCTGAAACTCTGGTGCTATACAAAACATCTTTGCTCCAATTTTCCCTATCTAAAAACATTTCAATTAAAACGTCTGATAATTCATGTGGTTTTAGCTGAAGTAATTTTTCACGGGATAATCGGGGACTTTCGTTTAGTGTTTCTTGATTATTAACAACGCTTAATAGCCTTGAAAAACTTATCATTCCTCCACCGCAACAATAATCTATATCATGAATGTCCATTAATTTGCAAATGGTGCAGTAAATCCCATCAATTATATGGGCTTGTTCGGCCCATTCATTGTAAATCACCTTTTTATTTTCTGTATTACTTAAAAGCTCATTCTCTGGTCTATAAACAAGCAAGCCGTCATTGTTTTCATCAACCGCTAATTCCTTGTGTGCATCCGCTAATAATTTTTCGGTTTCATCAAATAAATAATTTTCGTATAGTTTCATTTTAATTCCATCTCCTCAAAATAGTTAAACCATTATTATTATAGGCACGGAAATCAATTTTCCAATGTGGATTAAACCTTAAAAAGTTTTCAATGGCTCCCCATATTCCACGTCCACACCATACATCGCTTGGTGGCCCCGGATAAAACCCTTCGCCCGTGTTTTCAAATGAAGTAGTATCATGGAAACCCAAAAAACGCTTCGCTTTATTACCATGTTTTGTTAGTTCACGTTCCAACTGCGTATATGTGTGCACAGTGTCGAAAAAAGCAAAATCACACTCCTCAATTTCCACCTCCAAACTACTACCCAAAACGAATTTAAAGTTAGGTGCAACGGCTTCAACTTCATCAACTAATGGGTCACGGTAAATGTCATAGCTTGTTAGTGATTTTGGATTGCCTGCAAGCAACGCATAGGTTGATGTGGGTTGTCTTACCCCAAACTCGACAATTGTGTCAACCTGTTCGGCTATTGCACGTAAATAGGGTAGTAACTGATTTATATCCGATGGTTTTTCGCACAGTTCATCATACTTTTTGATAATTGCCTCCATATCGGGTTGTTTTGGCTTATCAGGCACGTTATTTTTCTCTTGTGGAATACTGTTATCCACTTCAACTAAAGTCTTGTCTAATGGCTTTATTTCGCCTTGTATGTCGTCTTCGTCTTTTTCAAATTCAATCACTTGTGGTTTTGAAACAATTGTAATGTCTCTGTTTTGCTCGTTATGGTTAACAGATTCCACATTTTCATCTGCTTTAATGGATTTAATTAAATTTTTTTCATGCTCAATTTCGGCTTCGGTTTGGTTTACTTTTGCTTTTGGGGGCGGTGGTGGATTAGTCATTTTTGGAACGCCCGTTTTCTTTGGTTTTTCTGCAACTACTGTATCAGTTGTTTTTTTCGGTCTGCCTGCCATGGTTTAAGGGATTAAAATAGTGTGTAAATATAAACTCTTAGCAATGTTGTATTCTTCCAATACACCATCTTTTAATTCCCCTATAAAAATAGCTACACTGTAAAACTTCTTTAAGTTCTCTAACATAAATTGTCTACTCATTTCAATAGTATTTGATGCGTAATACCAATTTATATCGTTTCCATCCGTCAAACTTTCCATAAATTCAACTATACTTAAATCCCATCCTTTTTGCTCTACAATTTTACGTGGCATCGTGCATGAATGTACCTTTAGGTTTGTTTTGCTTTCATGGAGTAGTTCGTTTTGGCTTGCCCATTTAAAGAACTTTTCTTCAATTTCTTTTAGCTGTTGTCCTTTCAATGTGAAATGAATGCTAAAATCTGTAACACTTTTATATGTGTCACGCTCACCCATTGGTTCACCTATATTTTTAAATGCTTTTATTGTTTCTTGGTCTTCCATGACAATTAAGATTTATGTGGTTGATAAGTTCCTAAAACACCTTCAGCTTCCCTTGCTAATGTGCGTTCTTCTAACCAATGCTGTGCCTCTTGAAGATGAGTTATCACCAATGATGTTTCACGGCTCGGCACAAGTGATGATTTATATTTTAAATCCTCAATCATTACCGATAATAAATGCTCGTGCAATGTGCCTTCACGTTTTTCAACCGCTTCGTCTTTTAGCTTTGAACCTCGCACGAATTTGATTGAATGCGTTTCGCCTGTTTCTACAATTCCTTGTCCGTCTACTACTTCATAAATTGGTAACTCATAATGAGTTCCTTGTTCGACGGTTTTAAATGCTCTTTTGTTTGTTGCCATGGCTATGTTTTGGTAATGTGATTTTATATAACTGCGTATAAGTCGGATTCTCTCATTATTAAATATTGGTCTCCCTCAATATCAATTTCTTGTCCTGAAAACTTCCCGTAAAGAACCCTATCACCAACCTGAACTATTAGTGGTAAAATTGTATTGGTTGTTTCAGAACGTTTGCCGTCCCCTATGGCTACTACCGTCCCAATGACTGATGATTCTTGGGCTGTTTCTGGAATGTAAATCCCGCTTTTTGTTTTAGTTACAATTTCGTCAGGTTGAACAATTATTCGGTCATGAAGTGGTTTTATCATTTTGTTTTTATTTATAGTGTAGGTTAATAAAGTTATCTATGTTTTCGCTTAAAAGTAGATGGGCGTTGGCTCTTACTTTTTCATCAGTCCAATCCCACCATTTTATTTGTAAAAGCTTTTCAATTTGTTCGGGATTGAATCGGAATCCTATTGAGCGATGATTGCCGACTATTATTTCATAAGGCTTAACATCTTTGGTTACAATTCCACGCATCCCGATTATTGCACCGTCACCTATTGTTACACCCGACATAATTACGCATTGCTCTCCACACCAAAAGTCATTTCCAATTACCACATCACCTTTAATTTTAAGGTTTAATGGTAAATGCGAGCATCCAGCCATGTTAGCTTGAAATGGATAGGTTGAAACGTTCTTATAGTTGTGACTGAAACCTGAATCAATTAATGTATTTTCTCCAAAACTTCCATACTTTCCGATGGTGACATTATTATGATTGCCCCTTAAAATAGGATTACCATATGTATATGCTCCAATACTTAGCATACCCTATTTTTTAATTTTCGTAAGGTTATCAAAAGCCACTCCAACATTTTTCATTGCATTTTTTTTCTCAACCTCTGTGCCGTTGAAGTGCTTGTTTAACTGGCTTACTATTTCTTTGTGGTTGTGGTTTACGGCCATTTCTTCATCCGTTAAAGGCTTTTTTTCGATAGCTTGTTCTTTTTGCTTTGTCATGATTATTTATATTGATTTCTTATTTGTTCGCATTTTTCAGGTGAATGCCATTTGTCGATTGCGTGATAACCAAGTGAACCTAATCCCCAAATGGTCTCAACACTAAACTTTTTTGCCGTTTCAATATCGGGCAATTTACCGTTTAATTGTTGTAATCCCTGTGTGAAAAAAATGTCCTCATTAACGCTGCCATCGTAAGATATGTGATTAATCACTCTCAACATGGCTTTTGTATCTCTTAAACTTAATCCCCCGTTCATTGCCGGGAATGGTATATGGTAAAGCGGTGCGCCAATAAAGTCATAATCTAAAAATGCCTCAATCCCTTGCTTTAACAGCATTGCATCTGACTGAAATATCAATACCTTTTCTGCGGGCAAGTTTCGCCAAAGACGCTTTGAACATAATAAACGGTTGTATTCTGCTGCCGTTGTTGTCGCTTCGTTCTTGATCCAATAAACTTCACATCCTTTGGGCAAAAACTCTTCAAATTGGGCTATTATTGGCTCAATCCCGGGTCTATTATCAATTATTACCGCTGCAAAAACTGTCATTACTTTTTACATCTACATTTTATCGCATCAAACATTATCAACTCAATTTCTCCGCTACCACCACATACAGGGCATTTAGGTTTATTCACCCATGTTAAGTTTTCAATCTTATTGTTGATAGGTCTCTTGCTATGAGATAAATATTCAAACTGCTCTTGTGATAGTTCGCTTACTTCTTCAATATAATCGCCTACTGTTGGTGGATTGTTCTCCCAGTACAAATCACAAATAGGTTTTATGTTCTTTTCGGGGATAAACCTACCAGTTATTTTGCTTACATAAACATTTCCTGATTTTTCAATATGTGGTGGTAAACGAAGTTCCATTGGGTTACATTATTACTTCTTTTTGAAAGTTGGGGTGCTGTTTGAGTAATAAAGGTAATTCATTTTTATCAAAAGATACGGCATTCCACAAATCATGGGAAACTAAGTGCAACCCCTTGTCTATTGTCATTCCCGGTTCCCATCTTAGATAAACATCGTTTAACCAATTAGGGCGAATTTCAACTTTATGTCCGTGAATTTCCAATTTATATTTCATTATATCAAGACGTTGGGCTGTACTGAAATGGTATATCCTACATTTGGCTGACCCCTGACCATCAATCCTATGAAGATTAATAAATCTTATTGGTTCAAACCCATCGTAGCAACACCAATTGAATGATTTAAAAAAATTGATATATCCACTTACGCCAATATATCTTTTATCACTTACCATTGCTGTTTCAATAAATGATGCTATATCGGCTGGTTCGAGTATTTCATCTGCATCAAAAGTAAGAATTCCATCAAAGTTTTCCTCTTGTGCAATTTTATAAATTAATCCTCTGTGCTGATTTTCGGCATAGGCTTGTATATTATGCCATTGTACCTTATTGGATGCTGACAGTGCAATGTCCCTTAATTCATCTTCACTATCTGGACAAACTAATTGTGTATTATAACCGTAAGATGGTTTCGATGTGTAAAGCATTACTATCTTTTCAACAAATGGTTCGACGGCCTTTATAGCTTCTGAAAGGTACTCAATTCCGTAATGTAGGGGACAATATGCAATGATTCTGTTACTCATAAATTCATTTTAAAATATTTTCAATTGCGCCAACCTCAAAGCCATTGCCGTCTGTGATACATCAAATGTTTTCGCTAATTGCTTTAACGCTTCATCGGATGTTAAATCAAACGTTATTTTTTTAACCTCTTGTTTTACTAAATGTGCAGGCATCAACAAACACATGGCAAAATAATTGGCTTCGGCTTCTGATATATTATCTTTTCTCATAAAGTTCCTTAATTGCCAATGCCATGTGTTTAAATGTGTGATTGTTTAATGCTAATTCATGCCCACATTTTGCAATATCTTCTCTCGCTCTTTCGGCATCTAATATTTTATCAATCCAATATTTTAAGTTGTCAATATCCGTCCAATAAATAACGGTTGATGGGTCAAAGTCTTCGGTAACGCCTTTATATCCATGTGTTAAAACACAAGTACCGCTAAGCAGCATCCGAAACATTCTATCACTTGTATAACGTTCGTAATCGAAGTGACTTAAATTAATGCCTATTTTAGCCCGTCTGTACATATCGGCTTCATCCTTTTGATTGTTTAATGAGCCGTCTGGCTGTCCAGAACCGAAAGCTTTAAACCTATCACCATAAACCCTTTTAAGTTCACGTACCATATCAACACGCATTCTACTCAATGGAAAATGTCCGAATGTATTTCCGCAAAAAACTATATCAACATCTTTAGTTACATTACTATCGGGATGATAAATCATTTCGTCCGCACCAATTTGTAAGTATTCGGCATTATACCCTAATGATTTTAATGTTTTAACATCATTCATGTTACTGAAACAAGTTAAATCAACGTATTTAGCATATTCAAAATAACACGGGGGAATAACCGCACGTACATCGCCACTCCAGTTTATTACAAAACAACCTATATTTTTTAAATGTTGCAGAGCCTGTGATGATATGCCACTGTCTTGTGGCTGCAAAAAGGCAATGTCACCCGATTTTAGCCCC
>Ga0302309_10002163_pt1 | contig 16768 bp, 8 predicted proteins | sample III_Palsa_N1_1_FD_200453 | JGI IMG/M metagenome (GOLD analysis project Ga0302309, IMG submission 200453) | Peat permafrost microbial communities from Stordalen Mire near Abisko, Sweden - III_Palsa_N1_1 | ecosystem: Environmental > Terrestrial > Soil > Palsa > Peat permafrost | place: Sweden... | reverse complement strand
ATGCAGTACCGACACAAGACCAACCACTGAGCGTTCCAGTTTCAAAACCTGGGTTCGTCAGTAGGTTGCCGCCACTGACCGTGGCGTTAGCAGCAGAACTTGCAGTGCCGGCGCCGAACTGATTGTTTGCGGCTACGGTGTAACTGTACGTTCCTGCAGATAGGCCATTGTCTGCGTAGGTTGTTGTTGTGGGGCTGGCGATCGTTGTGCCACCCCGTTTGACGGTGTAACTGGAGATAGTGCAGCCGGTACCTCCAGCGCTAGGCGCCGTCCACGTTAGCGATACATTGCTTCCGCTCACGGTCGCTGTAAGGCCCGTTACCTGACCAGGGTCTGCAGAGCAACTACCTGAGGTTACGGTTGCATTGGCTGGCGAACTCGGTGTTCCCGAACCATACTGATTGTTCGCTGTGACCGTGTAACTATAGCTCCCGGACGCCAACCCGTCATCTGCGTAGGTTGTTCCCGTGGGACTTGCGATCGTGGTTCCACCACGCTTGACTGTGTAGCTCGTAATGCTGCACCCGCTACCTCCTGCACTTGGCGCGGTCCAGTTGAGCGTCACATTGTTGCCGCTCACAGTTGCGGAAAGTCCGGTCACTTGGCCTGGATCGGTTGTGCAACCCGCGCCCGCCGTCGTTGTCACAAAAGCAGGGAGCGTTGGACCGGAGCCATACTGGTTGTAGGGGATAACGTCATACCGATACTCGGTAGTAGCGACGGTCGTATCTGTGTAGTTTGTCGCTGTGCTGGCCTTTACTACCGTACCGCCTTGGCTACGGGCGATCTCATACCCAACCACGGAGCAACCGTTTCCTCCGATTGTGCCACCCTTTGTCCCGTTTACGGGCGCGGTCCACGAAAGGACGGCCTCGCCTACGGTAGCTCCAGAAGCGTTCAAATTAGTTACAGGACTTGTGATGTCCCCTCCGCAAGAAGGCAACGAGGTCAACGTCGTGTAGTTAGCGGTGTTGCTCAGCGAAGAAACGAAGCCGCCAGTGTTCACGGCCGCGACCGTAAAGGAGTACGCCGTTCCGGGAGTCAAGCCTTGGACATAAACGTGCGTGGCTGGAGTCTGTGTAATGAGAGTGCCGTTAGCGTAGATGTTGTAGCCGGCGATGGTACGGCTGTCTGCAGATTCCTGCCAAGCGAGGTCAGCCGTGGTGTTCGAACCGACGACAAGCTGCAGAGCGTTTGGCGCGGCCGACGCAGACGTTGGATAGGAGTCTCCAGACAGCTCCGTAACCTTTACGTAGTCGATGTATTGATCTTGCGTCGTGTAGTTCCACGTCCCCGTGTAGGACCAAGGAGCTGGCCAATTTCCTACCCAAAACTGAGCCGGATCTGTTGGGATGTCCTTGGTGCTCTCATAGACCAAAGTGCCATCAAAATACCAATCGATCCGTGGAGTTGTACCGTCGGTACCGTCATACCAGTCGATCTCCCACAGATGGAAATTACCATCTGCTTGATTGCCTGGCGTCTTATTGATGCAATTGCAGAGTTGATCGTCGTCGACTGGATCCGTTCCCGGTTTCGTTTCGAAACTGTTCAACCCCGAGGAGCTCAAATTTCCATTCGTTCCATTTGCGGGCATTTCGATGTCGATTTCTGAATACAAGCCGCTACCGGGAGGATTGTAGGCCGGATCGTAGTAGTTCCAGATCGCACTATCTCCTCCAATTTGCGGAAGGTTCTTCAACCGAATTTGGTACTTGGCAGGTCCCCAACGCAGACGGGAGACCAACAATCCTCCGGTTCTAACGCTGCCATTTCCATAGGGCCCCGGAGTCGAGTATCCGCGCGGGTCATTCGTGTCGAACCCGTTATGGAGGCTCGTTACGCCCGGTACAGACCCGGCGTAGTTGTCACCGTGAGCTTGTGCGTCGAGCACGGTGATAAGTTGCCCAGTGGAAGGATCCGTTACCTGTGTCAACGAAACGTTTTGCGGGACGACGCCATTGTTGCTTGTGGACCACTGGTTTTCACCGAGATACCAATGGACCGTATCAATGGAAGTCTGGTTGAAGTCATCAGTGAACAAGACGGTTTGAGCTTGTGCACTGCATGCTGCAAATAGCGAGCCAATCCCGCAAAGCAACGTCACCACCATCGCTTTCTTGATGGTGCGACTTGTGCTTGAAGTCATCCTTCGCTCTGGACGGCGTCCTGGCATTTCTGTCTTCATGCTCATGATTTACCTCGATGTTGCTCAGCGGTTATTGACACGGCTACGGTTTTGCGCGCCAGCAAGTTCCTGGTCGCGCCTGATGAGAATGCATCCTCTGAAACATGTCCGGTCTTAAAACCACGTTTAGCGGACGACGACCGTGACAGATTGTGCGGGGCCGATACCAAATTGGTTGTAGGGACTAACTTCATACCGATATTCACCGGGCACTGTTAGCTTCTGCACGTAGGACCCGGTCAAGCCACCCGTCTTGATCATGGTTCCGTCCGCACTGCTCGAAATGGCGTAGGACACAATGGAGCAGCCCACGCCGCCAATGGTTCCGTCTCGCGTGCCCTCGACGGGAACATCCCACGTCAACTTCACGGAGTTGACTCCGTTTTTGACGGTGGTTTTCGCGGCCAGCCGGGTGACAGGCACAGTTGGATTTGCGACGCAAGCCGGGGCATGTTTGGGGAGGCTGAGGGACACGGCGTTGCTTGGTGGCGAGGCGATCATCGCGGAGTTCAAGGCCTCGACGGTGAAAGACAAACTGGTCCCAGGAGCCAAGCCTTTGATTTCAATGTGCGTACCGTCGGTCTGCTGGAACGGCATACCGTTTAGCAAGATGTTGTATCCCGCGACCTCTCGACTGTCTGCTGGTTCCTGCCATGCGAGATCGACAGTAGTGGCTGAGGAGGTGCCGATGCTCAGGTTCTGAGGAGCGGGCAAGGGCGACGTTGGATAGGTGTTCCCTGAGAGTTTTGAGATTCTGACATAGTCGATGTATTCATCCTGCGTGTCATAGTCCCACACGCCATCGTGCGACCAGGCTGCCGGCCAGGCGCCGATCCAGAGTTGTGCGGGCGATACGGGGATATCTCTCTCGCTGGTTTGCACAAGTGTTCCATCCAGGTACCACTGCACTCGCGGCTTGCTGCCGTCTGATCCGTCATACCAGTCGATCTCATAGAGATGGAATTTGCCGTCTGCCTGGTTTCCAACGGGCGTGGGCAGGCAGTTGCAGACCGAGGAGTCAGTAAAGGGGCTTGCTCCTTCATGGGTTGCGTAGGTATTGAGACCGGCAACTGACATATCTCCGTGGCTTCCGTTGGCAGGGATTTCGATGTCGATCTCGCTGTATGTTCCTGACCCCGGAGCAAGTGATTGCGGCTCGTAGTAGTTCCAGATTGAGGTTTCGCCACCCGGCTTTTGCAGCGCTTTCATACGGATTTGATACTTCGCAGGGCCGTAGCGCAGCCTCGTCCACACGATGCCGCCAGTGCGCACGAATCCGTTGCCATAGCTGCCGGGCGTGGAGTAAGCGAGCGGATTTCCTGCTTCGAAGCCGATCACTGCTTTTTGGATTCCGGGGACTTTGCCGCGATATTTATCCCCATGCATCTGCGTATCCAATGCGGTGATGAGTAATCCCGTTGCCGGATCGACCACTCGCACGAGATTCAGATTTTGCGGGATGACGCCGTTATTGTTGTTTGCTCCAGTGCCCCACTGATGTTCGCCTGGCACCCAGCGTGCCGTGTCGAGTGCGGGCCCATCGAAGTCGTCGAAAAAAAGGACGTCAGCCTGTTCCGGTGCGACATGCTCTTTGCCAGTTTGCGCGCCTGCCGTTCTGGGTATGGCGCAGTACGTGGCGAACAGCGCGCATGACAGAAGACTGCAGAAGAAATTTGTTGCCAACATAAGTATTCTCTCTGGACTGAAGCATGCGAGCCGACTTCAGGGTGAAACTTTCATTGTTCGGAATGCTTTGATATGCGCTGGGCATGGATCCCCGTGTGGCCCCGTCGGCCCACACGGGAAAATCAATTGAGAATTGTCAAAATAACAGCTTCACAGCAAACTGAACCTGACGTTCGCTCTCAGCAGGGTTATTTCCGTTGTAGGAATACGCCACACCGAACTGATCTCCATCGCTATAGGCTGGGTCAGGAGCCTGGAAGATCGGGTGGTTGAAGAGATTGACTGCCTCGACTCGAAATTGCAGATTAGCCTGCTTCGGCAAGCCGAACATCTTTTCTAGCCCCATGTCGAATGTCGACTCTCCTGGACCACGAATCGTGCCGTTGGCGCAACTACCAAATCCGGTTGGACTCGCAGCATCCGCAAAGTTCGTGCTATCCCAGAACCTCATGCCACCTGCGATCGGGTCATATTTGCGCACGTAATGCACTGGCCCGTCGCAATCGGCTCTCGGCGTCACGGCCGGGAAGTTGTTCCACGAGTTTGAGTAGTTGTTCCAGTCGATCGCAGTATTTGCAAAACCCGTGTGGTCGATATTGATCACGCTGAGTTGCCACCCGCCAATCACCTGATTCACAGGAGCACTTACGCTTCTCCCGAAGGACTGTCCCTTACCGAAGGGCAAGGTGTAGACCACATATGCTGAGACGAGGTGTGTCACATCGTAGTAGCAAGGTCCCCATTCTGCTTTTTGGTTGTACTGGTCTTGGCGATAGTAGCCACCCGGCTGAGATTGCCCGTGAGCGCTGCCGTAGTAGCCAACGTTATCGGCCATGCACTTCGAGTACGTATAGTTCGCCTGGGCCTCTAGATTGCTTCCGAAGCGGTGCTGGTATACCGCTTGCAATGAGTTGTACGTTTGATTGCCGACGGAGGCTGCGCCATAGGCAAAGGCACCCTGATTGTTTGGGTTCGAGGGAACTTGGAAAATGCTCGCTGTAGTCGTGTTGTTATACATTTGCTCGCCCAAGAAAGGACCAGGGGACACGCTACCATCCGCATTCTGGATGAACTGCGCATAGTCCATCGGCACCATGATGTGCGTGACCTTCTGCCCCACATACCCAAGCTGCACAGTGTCATGGTTGCTGAGTTGATGTTGCACTGAGAGGTTATACATGTTGTCTACAGACGGGCGGATATGTGGATCCCAGATTCGTAGACCCGTATCCGAGAGACTTGGCGTCAGATTCGCAGGGAAGCCGGCCGCTGTGTTGAAGTAACCGCCGTTCGGCCCGTTCAATTGCGACCGCGGAGGATCATTCGGATCACCGAGCGCGCTGTAATTGAAGTTGTTGACGAAGGGGGCGTTTTCCGTGATGCGAAGGTTTGTTCCTGTACCTTGCATGTACGAAGTCACGGAGTATGCGCCGCGTAACACTGTCTTTTTACCCATGAATGCGGGTGTCCATGCGAAACCAATTCTTGGCTGGAAATCCCATCCGAGGTTGTACGAGTCATACGTCGCACGGTTTGACGCAGTCTCTGGGTTGTACTGTGCGTAGAGGGTATTAAGGGCCGCAGCTTGCTTGCCTCCCTTCGGATACACTGGCTGACCCGTCTGCAGATCAAAGTTCACCTGCTTATCGTTGACCTCCACCCAAGGCAGATGTGTGTCGTAACGCAAACCAAGATTTAAGGTCAGTGAATCCGCAATGCGCCAATCATCTTGGACAAAACCAGCCAGCACAGTCGCCCGCTGTCCCCAGGTTCCGTTGTTTGCGCCGCGCCCTTCGGAAGACGGTGCACCGTAGACGAAATCAGCTCCGCCCAAGCCCACGCCGCCTTTGCTGGCACTGTTCTTACCGGTGGGTGAGGTCCACACACCGCTGTACGTTAAGCTGCCGGCTTCACCGCCAGTGGTGGAAAAGAACGTGTTGATCCTGTATCTGCGGAACTGAAAGCCGGTGTTGATCGAATGGCGTCCGTGCGTGATGGTGACACTGTCGTCAAATTGAAGCGACGTGTCCGCAAAGAGTGCCGTGGTGTTAGTGCTTCCGATCGGAGTGAAGTAGCTGCCGAACTTGATTGACGGCAGTCCAGCGACTTCCTTGCCATAGCTCGTATTGCCGTTCGCAATACCCAAGTTGTCGGCCAGATTGCCCAGGTTACCCATGCTGACGCCATAATGAATCTTTGTGTACATCACACCGAAGCGAACGTCATTCAAGATGGTTGGCGTGATGACATGTGTCCAACCCGCGATGCCGCCGTCAGCCCAGTCGTTGCTATAGGTGCTGGGCTGTAGAACCCAGCTGTTGATTTGCGGATTTGTAGTGTACGACTTCGAGGCCCTAGCAAAGATGTGATCACGCTCGCTTAGCGCGTAGTCCAATTTGATGTCACCCTGATCCACATTGGTGAACGTCCGAGTCGAATAGGTGTAGTTGTTGATCAAGTGTTGAGAAGTCGTCGGTTGGGGATAGAGTCCGGAGTTGAACAACGCTTTGGCCACAGCATCGACACCCGGAAACGCCGCAGTCGGAAACTTGACGTTTGCCAAGTTATAGCCTGCCAGCGGAGCCCGCGCGCCCGAAGGATCACCGTACGTTGAAGGGTCGGAAAGGTTTGGGATGCTAACTCCCCAATTTGTTGCGGTTGGACTTCCGGGGATCAGTTCGGAAAAGTTGCCGGTCCGCATGAGAGGGGTCAGTAGGGTGGCAAAGGCGGGTTCGTTTGGAATATCGAAACGCTGTGCCTGAAAATCCCCGAAGAAGAAAAGCTTGTTGTGGAGAATGGGGCCGCCCAACGTGCCGCCAAACATGTTCCACCGCAACTTTGGTTTGCTCGTCAAACCCCAAGGCGTGGCGTTGAACATATCGTTACGAACGAACTCGTAAAGACGACCGTGATATTCGTTGGTACCCGAACGGATGGCCGTTGTAATGGTGCCGCCCTCAAAGTTTCCATATTGAGCAGAAGGATTCTGGGTGATGACCGTGAACTGCTGGATTGCATCGGGAGAGGGAACATAACCTAGAAGATTGTCGGAAAGTTGATTGTTCTCGAGTCCGTCCAACAGGAAGTTATTCGATTGCTCATTGTTTCCATTGATGAACGGCCGCCCTGCGGTCTGCTGACTTTGCACCGTGTTCAGCGACGCGGGATCGGGATGTGTCGATCCGGGTACGAGAAGAGTCAACTCCACATAATTGCGCGTGGCGAGCGGAAGATTCTCCTCCGTCTTCTGATCGATGACCGTATCAACTTGCGCAGTCTCTTGCTTGAGCAGTGGACTTTCTGCTGTGACTTGCACGACGTCACGAGCCTCGCCGATCTTGAGGGAGAAATCGAAACGATCTACTTGCGCGAGCTCCAGTTCAAATGGAGCCTGCTTGAGTGTCGAGAAACCCGGTGCAGTTATCTGCAACGTGTAAGACCCAATGGGCATGGAAACGCGATACAGTCCCGACTTGTCAGTCTTGACTACGAAGTTGACTTTGCGCTGAGTGTCGGTCGCCGTTACGACTGCACCCTGAATGACGCTGCCAGACGGGTCAGTAACAGTTCCGGTGACAATTCCGGTGGATGATTGAGCATTTAGTCGGGTCGCACAGAGCAAGGCTGCCATCATCAACACTGCCAAACAAAGCGAGTAGCGCAGAGCGTGCAACTTTGGGGTGGTTATCACTTCTGTTCCGCTAGACAGTTGACCGGGATTACAGTGACCAGGCGAAGTACATGCGTTCATCTATGGCTCTCCATTCCAGATTTGACTCCATGACGGGTTCCGCTTTCTTTAGGCCAGCTTGCGGTTATCGACTTGGTGAACGAATGATTACTTTTCATTACGGATTGTGTCAAGTTAAATCTTGCATAACCCCAAAATTAAGCGTTCAATAGGCCAGGACCCACTGGACATAGCCTTTCATAGCAAAAGTCGTAAGCGTATGATACGAAACAACCCGAAATAGGAGAACATCTGTGACACGTATGAACTGTTTGCTGAAGACCGCCATTATCCTGACACTGCCTGTTTTTGCTAGTCGCAGTATTCCTCAGGAACCGATTCGCCTAATTCCTTATCCGGCCGAGCTCGTCCAGAGCGGACGCGCGTCCCTAGAGCGAGGAGTCTCGATCGATGTTCGCCAAAAGGATTCAGAAGACGGTTTCACAGCCTCAGATCTGCAGTCTTCACTTGCTGAGGTCGGGGTCAATCTTTGTCGAGGAATCGGCTGCTTTCGCATCGTCTTCTTGCGGACGACAACTGACGAAGCAACCCGAGATCTCGCCCGAGCCGGCCTGACGTTTTCAAAGGAAATGCAGCAAGAAGGGTATGCCCTGGTCAGTGATAGTCAAACTATGTATGTGATTGCGTCTTCTGCCGTTGGGCTGTTTTACGGAGCACAAACCGTCAAGCAACTAGTCGACGTTGACAAAGGTGTTCCGTCAATTGCGTTGGTCAATGTTCGTGATTGGCCGGCAATGCGGTATCGGGCAATCGACGATGACCTTTCGCGGGGCCCGATTCCAACCGTGGACTATCAGAAGAAACAAATTCGCAAGTTCGCCGCGTACAAACTGAATATCTACTCGCCGTATTTTGAAAACGCGCTTGAGCATCCGAGCACGCCAATCACAGCTGCCGCAGGTGGGGCAATGAGTTCGGAAGATGTCGAAGCAATCGTCGCGTATGCAAAGCTGTATCACATTGAGGTGATCCCTGAGCAAGAAGCATTTGGTCATCTACACGGAGTCCTTCAATACGATCAATTCAGCGATCTAGCAGAAACGTCTCACGGGTCGGTGCTGGCCCCGGGAAAACCCGAATCACTCAAAGTGATCCATGACTGGTTTGGCGATATAGCGAAGGAGTTCCCTTCTTCCTATGTGCATATCGGTGCTGATGAGACTTTCGAATTGGGCCGCGGACAGAGTTCGGCAACAGTTCAGCAGAACGGAATCGGCAAGGTATACATCGGCTTCCTCAATGCGATTCACGCAGAGCTACAACCGTACGGCAAGCGGCTTTTGTTTTGGGGTGACATCGCAAGAAATCAACCGGCGCTGTTGCATGATCTCCCGAAAGATATGATCGCTGTCCCATGGTGGTACGACCCGCAACCCAAAGGGTTCGATTCGTTCATCACCCCGTTTCGAGATGCCGGCATGGAGACCTGGGTCGCTCCTGGTGTAAACAATTGGGACAGAGTCTATCCGAACAATGACATGGCACTTCGCAATATCCAAGGGTTCGTCCGCGACGGCCAGAGACTCGGAGCAACAGGCATGTTCAATACCGTTTGGAATGATGATGGTGAAGGCCTCTTCGAATCGGACTGGTACGGCGTTCTCTTTGGAGCCGCGGCAGGTTGGCAAAAGGGAGAGAGCGACATTCCTCGCTTTGAATCAAGCTATGGATATGTATTCCATCAAGATCAAACTGGGAAAATCAACGAGGCACAGCAGGAGTTGATGGCTGCCCATCGGCTGATTCAATCTCTTCAGATCGATGCCTACCCTGATGATGCGAGCGATTCGCTTTTCTGGGTAGATCCATGGAGCCCCGAGGGTCAGAGTTTGTCGAAGCGCTTGATGCCAATTCTCCACAAGGTCCGTATCCATGCCGAGAACGCTATCACGCTGGTTCGTGAAGCAAAGCGCGCAGCTCCGTTGCGCGAAACAGACGCGCTTGATGCAATAGAGCTCGGAGCCTATCGGTTGGACACGATCGGATTGAAATTCGAAGAGGCTTCCGAAATCTCGCAAATATACCAAGACGCTTACGCACATGAATCCGAGTCACCACGCAGAGTTGCAGGGCAGCGGCCGCGGGTAGAGCTGGACCTCATGGACATTAGCGACATTCAGGGGCGATGCCAGGACCTACGTAACGCTTACTCGGAGAGTCGCCAGCTTTATCAATCGCTTTGGCTCCGTGAGAATCGACCATATGCGTTGCAGAACGTTTTAGCGCGATACGACATCGCGATTCAGCTGTGGACTGCACGAGGGGACAAATTTCAGGATGTACTTCACCGTTGGGAGGCAACAAACCACTTACCTACTCAGGAAGAAATTGGGCTGCCTAAGTAGGTTTTGGTAGGCACTCGAACGCTGATGGCGCTCGTTGATGACTATAGCTCCCTCATCTGACTTCAGTGAAAGATGGATCAGCCATCGGCGCGTAAGTGCTCCACGAAGGAACCTTCGCCAACCCACTCCTTGGTTCCCAAAACGGAGAAATTAATCCAAAACTCAAGGGGCTTATCTTTCTCGAGAATCGGAGCCGCGGCCACAGACAACGCTTCGACCAGAGAACCACAAGGCGCCGTCGTCGGTTCGAGGGCTACGGCATACTGTTTGCGGGTCCCGCTCTTTGGCCATCCCCCAAAACTCATCCACAGCCCGAGATAGGGAAGCATTTCGACATTGAAATCCATTACGATTCCTTTGCCGTATTGCCGCCTGTAAATCCCACACACGCCAGACGAGAGTCGGTTTGAGAACAACATATCGGCTATACCATCCAGTGGCTTCCCGACACAGCCGAGATCGACGCGTTCGTCCCCGAGAAAGTGAATCGGCCACGTCACGGGCCCGCTCGGCAGCCGGTTCTCAGATTCATACACATTCATCGATTCAACACCGCGAGGAAGAACGATACGATCCTCGGGATCTACAGCAAGGAGAGGGTGGCACGCATAGTGGATTGGGAAGGGACTCCCGCCAATGTTCTTGATTTTGGAACGTATGGCCAGGGTGTTGCCTGAAAGTGAAATGTGACGCGTGAAGATAAGGGGACGGCTCAGCCCGCGGGCCTGCAATGTGACTGAATTCCCCTGTCTCGTGACTACGTCCCACGGCAATCTCCAAAAGTCCCCGTGGTCAGGGATGGTCCCGCCCGGGGTATCGGAACCGGATGCAGCGAGCGAGGGCAGGCACTCGTCGACCCCAGCGCAGTCGGACGCAGTAAATGGCGCAGACGCTTCGAAGCTGGCGATATGGTTGTAACGGCTTCCGGATAGAAGAAACTCTGTGTTGTCTTTCTTGCAACGGATGGAAGCAATTTTTCCGCCGTTGGAGGGCAGAACATCAACAAACAGCTCGTCGTTCTCAAACTGAATGGGCTGAGGGCCACCGCCTAATCCGTCTTGAACAGATTGCGCCCACATAGCCTATAGTGCCTCCAATCGACGGCCAGGTTCGGTGAAGGACGCCTCTATCTCCTCAAGTGTTCGCCCTTTTGTCTCAGGCAGAAAGAAGGTAGCTATCAGGAAGTAAAACAAGGAGCAGCCAGTCCAAATCGCGAAAACTGCGTAATAACCAAGGCTTCCGACAACTGGAAGAAATGACGCCGCGATCACAGTCGACACGCCCTGATTGAAGAGAAGGGCTATCCCCATTCCGCGCGAGCGAATCCGGGTGGGCATGAGTTCGGAAAGCACGAGCCACACCACAACACCCGGACCGATAGAAAAGCTTGCTATGAAGATGCCGAGACAAGCCGTGATCGCCCAACCAACCCAAGAGCTCGGCTCGGCACAATAGAATGCCTTACTTATCCGAAGTTTCTGCCCGGAGGAGGAGGGGGCGATGTGCAGAAAGGTTGGGCCGGTACTATCCGACGCTGTGGTCATGTGAGTTCCATCACCATAGCTGTATAGGACAGTCAATTCCACGGGCTTGCCGGATATCGTCTTGTCGAGTGGATAGTCGAGCTTTTCATTGACCTGCGCGCCTATGATTTCCTTCGTTGCATCGAGACGCGTCGACTCGAAACGGAAGAAGATGAAAGAAGCGCTCAATAGAGAGATAAAGATGCCTGCCGTACCCAACTTCAACAGAAACTTGCGGCCCTTCTTGTCTACCAGAGCGATGGCAACAACAGTGATCACGCAATTAAGGATTTTCACAGCGGCGTCCCCTTGAGTGGCGTGCGTAGCCGTCAAGCCCGCGTGCGTTAAGATCATCACTAGGAATCCCAGAATGGTGTTGATACCGGTCGCCTGGTTGCAGGCGAGAACGATGCATGCAAGCAAGAATGGGACGATATATCGTCGCTGCCACAATGAAGATGAGCCACCCAAATCTATATCGTTTTTCGTCTGCTGTCCCGCGGTTTGAATCAGCGCCAATTCATCCTGAGCCGATTCCGCTGACGGGGAAGATCGGAGCAAGCTCTTCAAAGCTGCCACTGCTTTACCTTTTCGCACAAGCCAACGCGGGCTCTCTTGCAAAAACAGAATGCCGACAAAGAAGACGATGCCTGGATACAGAATGGATAAAAACATCGATCGCCATGCGTGACTCTGGGCTTCATGGATGAGCATTTGGCTGCCGTTCGCTGAAGCAATTTGGATCTCGGCACGACGCGTATAAAACCATCCGACCAACGAAGCGACAGCGATGCCAACTGTCAACATGAACTGAAAGAGCGCCGTCCCTCGTCCACGGGTCTTCGCGTCCAGGCATTCGGCGAGGTACAGGGGCACTACAACCGCAATGATGCCGCCACTCATTCCCTGCAGGAGTCGTCCCGCGAAGAGGGACGCGAACTTCTGCGACACCACGATCAGAACGATACTCATCAGAAACATGAGCGCAGCCAACAGCATGGTCTTTTTACGGCCCAGCCAATCGGCTAGTAATCCGCCGAGAGGTGACGAAATCATGCTGCCGGCCAACACGGCTGCGACAATGAGCGAGGTTTGGGTGACTGAGAGCTGAACGGTCCTGCCAAGGTAGAGGAGAGCTGCTGCGATGATGCCGATGTCAACGCCGTAAAGCAGCCCCCCGAAGCCAGCCGTGGATAAGAGCAAGAGCCGATAACGAGCGGCGCCCGGCGCCGTATTTGCACTTCCGTGTAACGCGGTTTTCATATAGGAATGACTCGGGGCAGAACTAAGGCAGGAGGCTCAGCGCATTGTTGCGGTAAACCTTTAGCAGCACGTCGTCGGGGAGCTCAAGACCGTAGATGTTCCATCGTCCCTGACGTGATGCATGCGACGGGTACTCGAAATACTCGTCGTCTGTCTCGAGAAAACGGAAATAGAGGCGATACATCTCAGTTTCGGGGAGGAGATCTGACCCAAAGAGAATTCGGTCTGCGAATTTCAAGAAGAACTTCCGCGCAGAAAAAGGCTGTCGACCAAGCTCCGATGCGCGAGCACTGATGTCGATATAGGCGTTTGGACATCTCTCCAGCAATTGCACAGCTCGCTCTAAGTTTTCCCCGCTCTCGGCGACATGGGCGGCGACGAATTTTGTGGCCGGGTGTCGCGCAATCACTCGATCCCTTTGATCCAACAACTCTGCCTTGGTGAATGGTGAACCGTGGAAAGCCCAGTCGGGATGTGCCGCGAGCTCCTCATAGCGTTCGTTGAAAGCATCAATGGGAAGAAAGAACGCGTCCGGGTCTGCCGTGTGGAACATGACTGCGATTCCGAGCTCTCCAGCTTTTTCAAAAATTGGCGCTAGCCTCTCATCGTCGATGTGTAGCAACTGGCCGCTGGCGTCTCTGACGTTCAGCCCAAGGTCTTTCCAGAACTTGATTCCGACCGCACCACGCTCTACCAACTGCTCCAGTCGATCACAACTCAGGGCAGCAAAGTCAGCCCGTTCGACTCCTTCCCAGTCCATCCATCCGATCGTTGCGAACCGCTCCTGACTCGCATCTTGAAAGCGTTTCATCACCTCGAACGCATCTTGCCCGACCTTCATCGTGATGTTGACGACTTTTTCGATACCACATTCGTCCATCACCCGGAGGACATCGCCCGGCTGCAGCGAATCCAGATGATTGTGGTAGTCGATTGCTGAAAAACGTGGCGTTTTCACCTGTTGGGGGCGCCGCTTGAGCATGGACACAGGACGAAAGTCACTGATCGGCAGCTCTACTCTCGCTTCGGCAGTGACCATCGCGGCAAATTTGTCTTGTGGCTGTGTATCGGACACGTTGAGGCCTTTCATGCAGATGCCCGTGGGTCGGCGTTTGCCAACTACGTCAATCCGCAATCTACGCAATTGAAGCGTAACCTGTCAATGCACAACGTAAGAAAACGGAATACGTCTAAACGAGCGTGAGGGTGATATTCATCGCTCGTAGAGCGTCAGCGGCCCCTGCTGGCAGACCATTGTCCGTTATCAAGTGATGAATCGCAGCTAGGGGGACAATACGAGACAAGCTCCGATGGCCGTACTTGCTGGAATCGCACACTGCAACCACTCTGTGCGAAGCTTCTACCATTGCGCGATTAACTCTGGACTCTAAGAAGTTGGGCGTAGTAAAGCCAACTTCCAAGTCGAATCCGTCCACTCCAAGAAAGAGGACATCGGCATGGATTTCGCCCAAATTGTCTTCCGCCAAGGGCCCTACTAGCGAGAAAGAGTTCTTGCGCAATGTGCCGCCGATGAGTATGACTTCAAAATCGGTATTCGCGAGTTCCGCGGCGATATTCAGTCCATTCGTGATGATCGTGAGTTTCTTGAATTTCCGGAGCCCTTCCGCGATTGCTGTTGTCGTTGTGCCCGAATCCAGAATGATGCACTGGCCTTCCTCAATCAGTTCGATAGCTGCGGCGGCGATACGCTGTTTTTCAGCATGGTTGCGACCCTGCTTCTCCTGGAGACTTGGATCTCCAATCGTATTTGACTGCGTGCGTAGCGCACCACCATGGGACCGTTGTATCAGACCCCGTGCCTGTAGGAAGTCAAGATCCTTCCGGATCGTGATCTGAGAAATTTTTAGCTCGTCGGACAGCGAAACAACGAGAACCCTGCCCCGTTGTTGGACCAGTTGCAGAATGTGTTGTCGCCGCTCATCGATCAGCATCTCCTGGTCGCGGCCATGTTCCTTCTGTGCGCTTTTGATTATGGTTTTTTTCATTTGTCGACTGCCGGCTCCACTCAGGCACTGGATGGATGATATCCGACCCCTGAAGCCTTTTTCGTGCTTGGCTAGAGATGACTTGCAAAACGTCCGATTTTCATTGCATACCAAACGAACGATATGATAACTATTCGTAAGTACAAGTTAATGACCCGTATGAAGACTCTTGACGTAGCGATCGCCGGCGAACTCAACCTCGATCTCATCCTGTATGGCTTGCCCACAGAACTTCCGCTGGAGCGCGAAATCCTCGCGTCCGGTTTCAACGTGACACTCGGCAGTTCGTCAGCCATTCTTGCGCACAATCTGTCATCTCTCGGAGTGAAGGTATCTTTCGCAGGATTGACCGGCATCGACGACTTCGGTCGCGCCGCCTTAGCGTTTTTGGAGGAATCTGGAGTTGATATCCGGCAAGTCCGCGCGGTCACGGATGGGACACGCACGGGTGTTACCATCCTTCTTACTCACGATTCGGGTCGGCGAATCCTGACATATCCGGGTCCAATGTCTTCCCTCAAAGTGGCGGACCTCGACATCGATCAGCTTGCCCAAGCACGGCATTTTCATCTTTCCTCTTTCTTCCTTCAGACAGGTCTTCATCAAGGTCTCGTCTCGCTAATCAGCGAGCTCAAGAAGCGCGGAAGCACCATATCCCTAGACACAAACGACGACCCTTTAGGCAAGTGGGATGGCGTTCTCCACGAGCTTCTGCCATTGGTTGACGTGCTTTTGCCAAATCGCGATGAACTATGCCGCATCGCACGCCGTGACACTGTCGAGATGGCTCTCCAGGAACTGGCACCGATCATCCCACTGATCGCTGTCAAATGCGGTCAAGAAGGCGCTATTGTTCAAGACCGCGATATGAGAACTGTCGTTCCTTCGGTCGGTGTGGAAGCTGTCGACAGCATCGGTGCCGGAGACAGCTTCAATACTGGCTTCCTGGCCGCTTGGCTTTCAGGTCTAGACGCCGCCGAAAGCGCACGTGCTGGAAACATCACTGGTGCTTGGTCGACGACTCAACCCGGTGGCATCGAGGCGTTTCGCCAAACCTCGGATACAAGCGCCTTCCTCACTCAACACAGCTTTCCGAACAAAGCGCGGCTACTGCAAGATCTAGCGAGCAGAAGGAATAACTCGGCAGACAGGCAACGATGATCCTCGAAAGCAAACCGCTCCATTACAGAAGGGCTACTCAGATGCATCAACTAGCAGCATTGCTCCAGCTTCCTCAATCCGAACAACAGCGCCTCGGCATCCTCTACACGCCACACGAGATCTCAGGCCAAGCAGATGCTTGGCCCTCTACGTTGTCTGTTATCGAAGAACACGCAAAAGAAATCCGGTCATTCCTTGAAGCAAGAGGACTCCGCGGTCCTCGGAACGCCCGGCCAGCAATCTCGCTGATTGGCGCGGGAACATCAGACTATATCGGCCGCTGCATCTGCGGCCTATTTCGGCAATGTTGGGACTGTGATGTTGATGTGACACCGTCCACAAGTGTCCTGTCCAGTTTCAGTGATTTTCTGGTTCCCGAAAAATCGCGGATTTGGATTTCGATCTCTCGATCGGGAAATAGCCCCGAGGGTGTCGCTGTCCTTCAACGGGCGTTATCGGACCATCCAGAGATAAGTCACATTGTCATTTCCTGCGATGAAACCGGAAACATGACGCAGCAGATACAGGGCCGCAGCAACTGCCTGAGTATCCTTCTCAGGCCGGAGACCAACGATAAGGGTCTAGCCATGACCGCGTCATTCACCAACATGGTCATTTGTGGACAAGCTCTCGCAAACCTTTGGAACCTCGACTCGTATCGGGAGATCCTGACCGTACTCTGCGAAGCGGCTCCCCTCTTCCTTTCGAATGCTTCCGAACTTGCTGCATCTCTCGCGAAACGCAAATTCGCACGTGCCTGTTTTCTCGGTTCAGGCGTTCTCGCCGGCGTTGCCTCAGAGTCAGCTCTTAAGCTTCTCGAATTGACCGCAGGAAGAATCAAAACT
>Ga0302309_10002162_pt1 | contig 16771 bp, 10 predicted proteins | sample III_Palsa_N1_1_FD_200453 | JGI IMG/M metagenome (GOLD analysis project Ga0302309, IMG submission 200453) | Peat permafrost microbial communities from Stordalen Mire near Abisko, Sweden - III_Palsa_N1_1 | ecosystem: Environmental > Terrestrial > Soil > Palsa > Peat permafrost | place: Sweden... | reverse complement strand
ACAAACCCCACCCGCCGCCATCATCCCCGAACCCGTCAGCACCCAGTGGCAGCCAGGGAACTTCCAGCTCGATGCCAGTACCACCCTGCTCGCAGACAGCTCCGACACCCGATCGGTAACCTTCTTCAATGATTACCTGCAAAAATTCTACGGCATGCGGCTGCATGTCGGCGGCCCAATGCAACAACCGCCCGGAAAATACATCACCCTCCGCACCCGGGTCGACCTTTCCGCGAGCCCCGGAAAAACCGATGAAAGCTATGAGCTCGAAGTGAAGTCGGACGGCATCCTCATCACGGGCAACAGCCACGCCGCCATCTTCTATGGCATCCAAACACTCATTCAGCTGCTGCCGCTCAGCCCCTTCCAATACACGCCGCAAGGCCCGGTCATCACGTCCGCGAGTCACAGCCTGACCATCCCCGCGGTATCGATAAAAGACTATCCCCGCTTCGCCTATCGCGGCCTCCACCTGGACGTTGGCCGCCACTTCTTCGGCGTAGATTTTGTCAAACGCTATATCGACTTTATCGCCCTGCACAAAATGAACTATTTCCACTGGCACCTTACCGAAGACCAGGGCTGGCGCATCGAGATCAAAAAATATCCCCGGCTCACCGAGATCGGTGCCTGGCGCAGCGGCACCATCATCGGTCATAATCCCGGCATCGGAAATGATAGTACACCTCACGGCGGATACTATACCCAAGACCAGATCAGGGAGGTCGTCAAGTATGCCGCAGACCGTTATGTCACCATCATCCCCGAGATAGAGCTCCCCGGTCACTCCTCAGCTGCGCTTACGGCCTATCCCTGGCTCGGCTGCACCGGCGGTCCCTATCATGTCCAGCAATCCTGGGGCGTCTTCAAAGATGTGTACTGTGCCGGTAACGACAGCGTATTCCAGTTCCTGCAGGATGTGCTCGACGAAGTCATGCCCCTTTTCCCCAGTCCCTATATCCACATCGGCGGCGACGAATGCCCGAAGGACAGCTGGAAGAAATGTCCAAAATGCCAACAGCGCATGAAAGAGCTCGGACTCAAGACCGAGGACGAGCTCCAAAGCTGGTTCGTACAACGGATAGAGAAATATGTGAATAGCAAGGGCAAAAGCATCATCGGCTGGGACGAGATCCTTGAAGGCGGTATCGCTCCCAATGCCACGATCATGAGCTGGCGCGGAGAGAAAGGCGGCATCCAGGCCGCGCACGAACACCACAACGTGATCATGACGCCCGGTCAGTACGTATATTTTGATCACGCGCAAACGCACAACGACGATTCCCTCACCATCGGCGGCTACCTGCCCCTTGAAACAGTATATAGTTACAACCCCGTGCCCGCCGGCCTCCCCGCCGACGAAGCCAGCTATATCCTGGGCGCACAGGCCAACATGTGGACCGAGTACATGAGCAATCCGGCCAAAGTGGAATACATGCTGTTCCCCCGCTTGAGCGCCTTATCCGAAGTCTTATGGAGCCCTAAGGAAGGCCGCAGCTTTTCGGAATTCCAAAGCCGCCTGGCGGTACAATACAAACGGTATGCGTTGTGGAAGACCAACCACTACGATGTCTATTTCAAACCAGCCGATACTTTGGTGCGTGAAAAAATCGCACAATGGCAGGACCGCAAATTCGGGCTCCTCATGCACTGGGGCACCTATAGCCAATGGGGCGTCGTAGAGAGCTGGAGCATCTGTCCCGAAGACGAAGGCTGGACACAACGCCGCGGGCCTTATTCCAAAAGCTACTATGATTACGTCCACGCCTATGAGAACCTCCAGACAACTTTTAATCCGACCCACTTCGACCCTGCCAAATGGGCCGCGGCAGCCAAAGCAGCCGGCATGAAATACGTCGTATTCACCACCAAGCACCATGACGGCTTTTGCATGTTCGATACCAAACAAACCGACTATAAGATCACCTCGTCTAAAACACCCTTTTCCTCCAACCCGCACAGCAATGTGGCAAAGGAAGTCTTCGACGCCTTCCGCTCCGACGATTTCCTGGTGGGCGCCTATTTCTCCAAACCGGATTGGCATAGCGACAACTACTGGTGGTCCTATTTTCCGCCAAAGGATCGCAACGTAGATTATGATCCCGCCAAATACCCAGAACGTTGGCAGGCCTTTAAAGACTATACCTACAACCAGATACAGGAGTTGACGACGGGCTATGGCCGCCTCGACCTGTTATGGCTCGACGGCGGCTGGGTGCGCCCCCTCTCGACCGTCAATCCGGCCGTCGAATGGCAGGAAGGCATCCGTTACGACCAGGACGTCGATATGCCAAAGATCGCCGCCATGGCACGCAGCCATCAACCCGGTCTTATCGTCGTCGACCGTAGCGTTCCCGGAGAATACGAGAACTACACCACACCCGAACAACAGATCCCGGCGCACCCCATGGATGACCCCTGGGAGACCTGCATGACGATGGGTGATTCATGGAGCTATGTGCCCCACGATCATTATAAGTCTGCCACTAAACTGATACAGTTGCTGGTCAAGATCGTGTCGCGCGGCGGCAACTTCCTGTTGAATGTCGGCCCTTCACCCGACGGCGACTGGGATGATACCGCTTATACCCGGCTCAAGGAAATGGGCGCATGGCTCAACGTGAATGGAGAAGGCATCTATAGCAGCCGGACCATCTATCCCTGGTCCTCCGGAAATGTATATCTCACCCAGGCCAAAGACAGCTCCGCAGTCTACGCTTTTGTCCTTGGTGAAGGCGAGAACAAAGACATTACGCTGCCTGCCCAGATCACCATCGAAAAATTCACGGCAAAGCCAAAAAGCACGGTCACCATCCTCGGCCGCAAAGGCAAACTCAAATGGCGGCAGGATGGTAAAAAAATGATCATCGAGATACCGCCAGGCTTGCACGGCGAATACGCCGTCACCCTCAAAATAACGAAAGGGTCCCTCTAGGGACCCTTTCTCGTTTTGAATAGTCACTACTGCACGTCCCACCAGACGCGAGAAGTCATTTTATCTCCGTTGCTCAGATGGCTGACGGCGGAGTTGTAATTTGTACTGTTGGTAGATGCTTCACCCTGGGGGTAGGTAAACCGCCGGGGAATGGTCCCATTGGTGACATTACCTGGATAATCAACGGGTGTGAGCGTTGGGTAGTTGCTTCGCCGCCAATTGGCAAAGGACTCATTCTCGTCCATAAAACTCGCTACCCAATATTGATCGTTGACCTGCTCCAGCGAATTGGCGGCATCATATGGGTTGCCGGCCAAATATGCCATGATCGCCGCCGCCGAAGGGCCCGCGCCAGTTTGCAAACCCAGTTGCGACATGGCGGCGCTGACCCCGTTCGAGTAATAAGTGGCGGCCGTTCCGGCAGTCACCCAACCCCGCTCCGCCGCCTCGGCCAGCAGCAGTTCCGTCTCCCCATAGGTTATGAAAAAACTGGGCGAGGTAGTGCGGGCAAAAGTATAGCGATTGACGACGGAATACCGGTTTTGGTATTCGGTCAACGAATCCGATTGACTCACGGCAGGCAGTCGCGGAAAATTAGCAGCCCCCACCAGGTCATAGGCACTCCCGCTACCCGGCGCGTCGTAACCATTGGGCTGACCGAGCTGATCGGCGAAGACCGTGTCACCGGGGTCCATCCCATCCGAAGGATTGACGCAGACCGTAGCCAGGTAGCAAAGCCGCGGATCGCCGGTACGTTTCAGGTAGTTGACAAAAGTCTCGCTCAGGCGGTAGGCACCCGGATCCAGGCTTGTCAGGACCAGCCCCGACCCATTTGGCGCAGGCGTGTTGGCAACATCCTGGTGGGCGATGATCGCATTGTCCGAATTGCTCGTCATGACGCCACCCTGAACCGCCATCTCCACCCATTTCTGCGCATTGGCGGGGTCCACCTTACTCATCCGCATGGCGATCCTGACCATTTCAGAATAGGCAAACTTCTTCCACTCTCCCGGGTCACCGCCATATAACAGGTCGGCCGAATTCAAAGTATTGGCTGCCGTCATGTCCAGACCGGCCGCCGCCGTGAAAAGTTCGTTCAGCAGGTCAGAATAAATAGCCTGCTGCCTGTCGTACACAGGAGCCGTGATCCCCGAGATTGCACCAAGACCGGCCTGGCTATAAGGGCAGTCCCCGTACATATCCGTCATGCGCTGGAACATGAAGGCCTTGAAGATGCGGGCTATATTGTAGAAATTGCTTTGGGCGATGGAGTCCGTCCTGAGATGCGAGACCACCTCCACTATATTGGTAATGGTGTTGGGATAGTTGTTATCCCAATAGGCGGAATTGTAGCTGGCATTGTAAAGGTATTTGTCGCCATCCCAGTAACTGGTTGTACTGGACAGGTGCTGGATCATACAGCCGGAATAGATGAGGTTATTGCGCCAGTCCTCATACGCATTGCCATCGCTGTTGCCCGAAGTGATCAATTGCGCGCTGGTAAACAAATAGGCGTAATTCATCCCCGCGGTATCGATATGATCAGGGTCCGTATTGATAGACACAAAATTCTTCTTACAGCTACCCATACCCAGGATCGCCGGCACCGCAAAAACCAATATGTTGAATTTCCTACCCATTAAAATTTCACATTGATGTTGACACCCATGCTCCGGGTCGCGGGATATCCCGACAATTCCAGCCCCTGTCCATTGGTATTGTTGAGACTCGACTCCGGATCGATATTCGGCACCCGCTTCATGATCGTCCACAGGTTACGGCCTACAAGCGATACATTGATCCCCTTGATGATATTACCCTGTATAGTCTTCAACGGCCATGTATACCCCAGCGTCAACGCCCTCAGCTTGATAAGACTCGCGTCATATACGAATTCCCGGGCAATGTGATCGGCGCCTCCGGCAGAAATATCCTGAAAATACTGCTGGGCAGGTACTGCGATCGTATTGGGGTGACCATCTTCCATCACTCCCTTGCCCACGAATCCCATGCCCCGTCCCTGCAGCGTCGCTTTTTGCAAACCATAATAATATAACAGCAGATTGGTACCCGAATAGATCTTCGCGCCATATTTAAAGTCGACGAGAAAGGAAAGCGACCAATCCCGGTAGTGGAATTCGTTGGTAATACCTCCCGTCTGTTTGTAAACGGTTGAGCCAAGGGGTTTGAGCCCCGTCTGCTCCGGTTCACCGGCAGGTGCCGGGTTGGTGACGCCATCGCTATACACGATATTGCCTTTTGAATCGCGCTTGTAGTCAAAGCCCATGATCTGTCCATAGGACATCCCCACCACATTACTGATGCTTACTTCGCTGCCCCAGCGCGGATAGGCCCCGCCGATCACAATGGACGGCAGCCCTCCGAGGTAAATCACCCTGTTGTCGTTGACCGCCGCATTGAAGCTCACGTTCCACCTGAAGTTTACAGTACGCACGGGTATGGCCGTCAGCAGCAGCTCGACCCCCTTGTTATTCACCTTGCCGATATTCTCCACCCCCTGGCTGTAGCCGGATGTCGGGCTGACTGTCACATCCACAATGTCGTTCGTGGTATGCTTGTCATAAACGGTCAGGTCGAACCCCAGTCGCTCATGCAGGAACGACATCGCCAGCCCCAATTCCTTTTCCGATATCCGTACCGGCCGGAGATCGGCGTCCGGTATCACCCCGTTGGTGGCCACATACCCCAGCTGCTGTCCGCTGACGGAATAGTCCTGGACACCATAGGTGAGCACATTCTGGTAGGGCGATGTCCCGTTCGAAGCACCGGCATAGGACGCTCGTAATTTTCCGAGGTTGACCCAGTTGGGTAACCGGATAAGATCGCTAAACACAAAACTCCCCGATAAAGAAGGATAGATATACCGATCGTGATCGATATTGAGTGTGGAGAACCAGTCGCTTCTTGCAGTGGCCGCCAGAAATAGGAAGTTCTTGAATCCCAGGTCGGCGCTGACAAACAAAGAATTCACCCGATAGTGCTTGTCGAGGGCGGTATAAGGCTTGGCGGCAATATCACTCTGACTGTAGTCGCCGGTCACCAAAAAAGGCCCTGCCGCCCGGTTGGCAGAACCCGGCACCGCCCCGATACCACTGACATCATTGATATTGTCCTGCTGGTTACCGCCGGTCTCTACATTAAAACTCCATTTATCCCCGAACGTCTTGTTCACACCAAGCATAAAGCTACTGTTGAGTTCGTGGTAATTCACCTCGTACTGCGTGAGATTACCGCCATAGTTTCCCCCCGTGCGCGTATACTCCACGCCCGAAGGCACGATCTGCGTGACATTGAACTGATACCCGTCGCGCGCCACCTGCCCCTGCCAATACAGCCAGTCGGTCACATGGTACTTCAATGTCAGCCCGCCCGTAAGCCTGTTGCGGTCCGTGGTATTTTGATAGTCGTAGGCAATATAATAGGGGTTCTCAAAATATGGGTCCGTAGTGCCGGGCAGCCATTCCGTGCCGTCGGGATGAACAGTATGGTTCTTCATCCATCGAATGTCGAAGCTGTTGGCCAGATAAAGCGGCGGGGCCATTACATTTCCCGGATCATCCGACAGCGATGCCCTGTTGTTGACTTGCTCGAACACGTAGTCCGCTTTCAGGTCCATCTGGAGCTTGCTGGTAATGAAAAATGTAGAGTTGAAGTTGAGTCCCTGTTGCGTCATCGAACTGTTGGGAACGATGGTATTCAGGTAGAGGTCGGAGATGCCCAGCCGGAAATGCCCCTTGTTGTTGGCGCCCGTGAGTGCGACGGAGCTCTGATTGGTCAGGCCCGTCCGGAAGAAAGACCCGAAGTTACGTGGGGCCGGCTTATAGGCATACGAGTCCCCCAGGTAATTGACCGCTCGGGATCCATCCAGCTTTCCTCCCCAGCTATAATAGCTCGCCGCCTGGGCCATCGCACTATCCGTTGGTTTTATGCCGGTCAGGCCCTGCCCATAGTCGTATTGATAGTTGCGATCGTCGATGACGCGGTTGAGCGTGAAGTTGTTGTTCACCTGCACGCCAAAACCATGGGTCCGTGAGCCCGACTTGGTAGTGATGAGAATGGCACCGTTACCGCCCCGATAACCGTATAGCGCCGAAGCGGCTACCCCTTTCAGGACGACCACCGATTCGATATCGTCAGGATTGACGGTGGAAAGCCCATCGCCCAGATCGGAGCCGCCCCACTGACCCGCATGCCCCTGGTTGGTATTGTCAAATGGTACGCCGTCGACTACATACAAGGGTTGGTTGTTGCCACTCAGCGAAGCATTGCCGCGGATCAGCACCCTGCTGCTCCCATAAGGGCCGGTGGCATTGTCAACTACATTTACCCCTGCGACCTGGCCTGCAAGCGCATTCCCGATGTTCACCGCGCGGGATTGTGTGAAGAGATCCCCGTCCAGTTCCGTGGCCGAATAGCCAAGCGACTTCTCCTGCTTGCCGATACCCAGTGCGGTCACCAGCACCTCCGTCAGTGGCTGGTCAGACGGGTTCATTACAATAGGCGACTTCGCCGCAAGACCAGCCGGGATATCCCTGGTGATAAAGCCTACGCTGGAAAGCAGGAGCATGTCGTCGTTCACCGCCCCGATGGTGAATTCTCCGTTCAAATCGCTTATTGTACCCCGATGCGTGTTCCTGACTGAGACACTCACGCCTGCCAGCGCCTTTCCTTCGCGGTCGATGATCCGGCCGCCGATCATATTGGCTTTATCCTGTGGGAGATCCGGGGATTCATCTTCCGGATAGGCCGATCCGTCCACCCCGCCCGACGCAATGGCGCTGTCCTCCCCTTTTCTGCGGAGGATCACAAACGTGCGATCATCTATTTTTTTATAAATAAGTCCGGTGTTGTGAAGCACCTGTGTAAGCAATTTTTCTATTCCGGCATTGGAGGAAAGGGCGGGCGGGTTGACTAGTGTCTTGCCTATCTGTTGCTGGGAGAACAGGAAATAGACACCCTTGGCGTGATTCAATTGGATCAGCACCTCCATTAGCGGCTTGCGGGCCAGACCGGTTGTCGGGGGCATGGTCTGGGCACTGACAGGATTTATGGAAAATCCGGTCAACAACAACACGAATAGAAAAAAACTTGGCAACCGCACAGCGTTTTGGTTAAATATCAATGCTCCGTCACCTTTATAGTTATTGCCCCATCATTCCGGATCACGTCGAAGTCAGAAGTACTCTCAAGGGCTTGCAGGAACACATCCAGGTTATCGTTCCGCATGATACCGCTGATCGTGCTGTCTGCGATACCCCGCCCTTCCAGATTTACGGGGACTCCATATTGATCCTTTATGATGTCGACGACCTTCGACAAAGGCGTCCGGTCGAAAATGAATAGGTGTTGCTTCCAGGCAAGCAGGCTGTCATTCCTGACATTGGTCTTTTTGAGGTGATTGCCATCTGAGGAGACGAAATCACCGGGTACCATGTCCATATCGGTCCCGGCCGGCGAATGAATGATTACGCTTCCTTCCTGAAGCAGTACATTGTTTTTGCCGTTTTTGTTGACGACATTGAATTTGGTTCCCGTGACGATCACGTCAAATCTACCGGTATGAACAATAAAGCGGCTTCGCTGCAGCGTCTTCCGCACGTGAAAAAAAGCCTCTCCGTCGATCCAAACTTCCCGGTCAGCACCCTCCTGCCAGTTCCCGGCATAACGCAGTTGGCTGTTGGCATTCATGGTCACTTCCGACCCATCGGGCAACTCCTTGACGGTGATCTCGCCGTAGGCGGTCGTCAGCTGCTGCCGGCCAGGCTTCACCCGCAAGACAATCATGCCGCTCACCAGGACGAGCAGGATACTGGCCGCGGCTATCCACCGCCAGTTGAACCTGCCTTTATATTCCACTTCATTTATTCTACGCAGCAGCGCCGCTTCCGCCAGTTGCAGCTCAAGGGGCGAGACCCCCTTTTCCCGGAGACGTGTCGAATCAAGTATGGCGACCGCCCTGGTCACCAGCTCCTGCCTTCCGGGTTCCTCGGCTATCCAACGGTCCCAGTGTCCGCTGCCCTCCCGGCCGGAACCAAAATACCAGGACAGGAAAGATTCATCTGACAAGAAATCCTCGGGTTCGCGATAGTCTTTTGACATAAATCGGAGGGTATATTATAACCATGGTATCAATAAAGATAATTTTGTAATGCCTTTTCGCGCAGTTTTTTTGTACTTTTCCGCAGTTTTTGCGATGCGCACAACCATTGAATACTGCTAAAGAGGACATACTGCTATGGGAATCTTTCCGGAAAGGAGATAGAGAGGCCTTCGCAACGCTTTTCCGCGATAACTATGAACTGTTGTACCGTTACGGCGGCAAATTCGTTACCAATACCAGCCAGCTCGAAGACTGCATCCAGGAACTTTTCGTAGAACTTTGGCAGGCCAAGTCCCGCAACGCCGTCGTATCGGTGCGGGCATACCTTCTTAAATCGTTAAAATACAAGCTTTTAAAGATTTACCGACAAACGCGGATCACCTTGTCCGCGGGAGACAGCGACGGCGGGTTCGAATTCAGCCACGAACATTTCCTGATCACCGGAGAAGAAGAGGCGGAAAGAAAACGCCTCCTTCTGCGCGCACTGGAACAGCTCTCGGGCCGGCAAAAGGAGATTATCTACCTGAAATACTATCAGGATTGTAGTTATGAAGAAGTCAGTGAGATCATGAACATCAATTACCAGGTGGCCCGCAACTTGCTTTACCAGGCCATCAAATCGTTAAAAAACAGGCTGCCCCGGTTGCTGCAATTAATTTTTTTGCTTTCCGCTATCATGGGACATTACACTTTACATGCTGCCAACACCTTGTAGTTCGGCGATGAATTTACCGCAAACGATTGAATCCGATGAGCGCAATATCGGAATTAGGGTTTAATTTCGCGCTGGCAATCCACCTAAATCACTTTTGACCAATTCAACAAAACATTCTGAACTATGAGCATGGTAGACTCATTTGAGAAAATCCCGGTAAAAATTTTCGGTTCCATGGACGAAGGCTCCCGTTTTATCGGTAAGGAGATCGCAGCGCTTATCCGGGAAAAGGATAGTCAGGGAAAAAAGACCGTTCTGGGGCTCGCCACCGGTTCTTCGCCAAAATCCCTTTATGCCGAGCTCGTCCGGCTCCATAAGGAAGAAAAGTTGAGTTTCAAGAATGTGGTCACTTTTAACCTGGACGAATATTATCCCATCGACAACGACGCCCTGCAAAGCTATAACCGCTTTATGAAGCAGCAACTGTTCGACAAGGTCGATATCGATCCAGCTAATTGCCATATCCCCAATGGACAGTGGAAAAAAGAGGACATCAAGCAGCATTGCATAGAATATGATCAATTGATCGAGAGTGCCGGCGGTATCGATCTGCAGATATTGGGCATCGGGAACAATGGCCATATCGGTTTCAACGAACCGGGATCGAGCATTTATTCCCGTACCCGGCTTATCCCCCTGGAGAATTCCACCCGGATCGCCAACGCACATGACTTTCAGAATATCTCCCTGGTACCCCGGCTGGCCATTACCGTGGGCATCAGCACGATCCTGAAGTCAAAACGCATCATCCTGATGGCCTGGGGACAGATCAAGGCGCCCGTGATCAAAAAGGCCGTCGAAGGCAACGTTACCGAACAGATACCAGCCTCCCTGTTGCAGCAGCACAACGACACGATCTTCGTCGTCGATGAAGTTGCGGCATCGGAACTGACCCGCTTCAAGTCTCCCTGGCTCACGGGCGATATGATCTGGACACCTGGCAATATCCGTAAAGCAGTCGTCAATATGGCCCTGAAACTGGGCAAACCCATCCTCAGCCTTACCAACAGCGACTACAATGACAACGGGCTCAGTGACCTGCTGGTGGACAAGGGTGATGCCTATGAGATCAATCTCCAGGTCTTCTACTTGCTGCGCGACAGCATCACCGGCTGGCCCGGGGGCAAGCCTGGCGCCAATCTACCCACGCACCCCGAGCGCTCCGTACCGTTTCCCAAAAAATGCCTCATCTTCTCCCCCCACCCTGATGACGACATCATCTCGATGGGCGGCACTTTTATGCGGCTTCACGACCAGGGACATGACGTTCACGTCGCCTACCAGACATCGGGTAATATCGCCGTCACCGACGAATTCGTCACCCGCTTCCTGGATTTTGCCGTGGGCTTCGAAGAACTCTCCGGTATCGATAACAAGAAATCTTCGCAGATACTCGAACAGGCTAAAAGCTACCTGAAGACCAAAAAGCCCAGCGATATCGATACGCCCGAGATCCGTGCCATCAAGGGCCTGATCCGCCGCTGCGAAGCCAAGGCCACCTGCCGTTATGTGGGGTTGACCGAAGACAATATCCATTTCATGAACCTGCCTTTTTATGAGACGGGGACCATAGAGAAAAAACCCATGGGTGAGGCCGATATCCAGCAGACGATGGCGCTGCTGCGCGAATTGAAGCCACAGCAGATCTATGCTGCCGGCGACCTTGCGGACCCGCATGGAACACACAAAGTATGTTTGGACATCGTCTTCGAATCGATACGCCGCCTGAAGGCCGCGGGCGAACCCTGGCTCAAGGACTGCTGGCTCTGGCTCTATAAAGGAGCATGGCAGGAATGGGATATCAGCGAGATCGAAATGGCGATCCCCATGAGCCCCGACCAGGTGCTCAAGAAACGCTTTGGCATCTTTATCCACCAGTCGCAAAAGGACATGGTCCCCTTCCAGGGCAGTGATAGCCGCGAATTCTGGCAACGCGCCGAAGACCGCAATGCAAACACTGCAGGCCTGTATGCGCAGTTGGGGCTCACCAAATATGCTGCTATGGAAGCTTTCGTGAGGTGGCATTACTAACGACGCTCGCAGAGCGCGTTAGTGGCGTCGCGAAGCGACGCCGACAATAGCCCTACTTAGGCTTCGCCTGCGAAGCCGCAGCCGGGCAACGAGCGCCAACAATCTCTTTTGTATTAAATTTGTGTTAATTGCCGATTATTGTATTTTTGTGGCTTCCTTATGCCACAAACAACTTTCATCACCCTACGACAGGAATGGCAGGGCGCCTGGCACGAAGCCGCGTTCCGGCGCCGGGTACTGACGGGCCTTATCATCCTGATCGCCTTGCTGTCGACCTTTCCTGTATTTTTTCAGCATATCGAGCGCAGGCACGGCACGCTACTGAACGATCCTTTTCTCAGAATACTGACGCCGCACAACATCTCTGTACCTCTTTTTATCGTCATCTGGGCTATAACCGGCTATTCCATCTATCGGGCAGCTCAGACTCCCATGATGTTCCTGACTTACCTCTGGTCATTTATCTTTCTGTCGCTGTTCCGCATGTTGACGATCACGCTGGTGCCCCTGGACCCGCCGGCCGGACTGATACCACTGGTGGACCCACTGAGCAATTTCTTTTACGGGGATAAGTTCGTCACCAAGGACCTCTTCTTCTCCGGCCATACTTCCTCTGTCTTCCTCTTGTCCCTGACGATACCCGGCAGGACGGACAAAAAGCTCGCGTTGATCGCCACTTTCATTGTAGGCTTTCTGCTGCTGGTGCAGCACGTGCACTATACGCTCGATGTGTTGGGCGGATTCCTCTTCGCATGGATAGCCTACTGGTTAGCTAGTAAGTTCGTCGATCGCTGACGCTTGTTCGATCCTCGACTCCTCGTTTGATCCTCCACTCCTCGGTTGACCCTCCACTAGAAAGCTTCTCCCAACTGGAGATAAAAACCTTGCGAATCCCCCTTCGCGAGACCGTAATCAAGCCGCAGGTTTAGCTTTTCGGATTGGTTGAGAGCGATCCGCAGGCCTCCGCCATAGGAATATTTAAAATGCTGGAGATTGATGTCGCTCAATTCGGGGCCGACATTCCCTACATCGCCAAAACCCACGGCTCCGAGGCGCCACCACAAGGGTATCCGGTATTCGGCTTGCAGGATGCCGGCATTCTTGTCGCGATAGCGGCCTGCGTAATAACCGCGCATATTGTTGGCTCCGCCGAGATAGGCAAGACTTCGCAATGGCACTTCGCCGGCGTTGAAAGTTCCGAAGGCCTGTAATGCCAGCACCTGACCCTTATAGACCCGGATGAAGCGCCGGAGGTCAATAACGTAGTTAGTATATTGATAATCAGATCCAAAGATAGAATTAAAGTGGTCGAAATAGAACTGCAGCATCACTCCTTTGTCAGGTGAAAAAGCATTGTTGCGGGTATCATACGTTAGGCTGAGGCCAAGACCGGAGACCACATAGCCATGGCGGCCGACGACATTCTCCTGGTCGAAAAGTCCCCCGGCGGGGTACTCTACATCGAATACCCGCTGGAACTCGTAGACCGTGCCTAAAAAAAGATGCCTGCCAATTTTGTATTGTGGATGGAGATATACGTAATACTGCTTAAATTTATAAGATTCCTTGCTACTGTCAGGGGCTCGCTTGCCGAGGCCCCAGAACTCGTCGGGAAAAGAACTATAGGACAACTGTTCGTTGATGATCCACCTTTCACCTGGGAAGTAAATGGAACCATTTATTGCAGTTACAAATTGCTTCCGGGTCGTATACAGCGCTATTGCTTGAGCGTTAGAAGTTCGGATGGTAGTATCACGTTTATAGAGATGAAATGTAGAGGCGCTGGCCAAACCAAAGGACCAACCCGTTTCTATTGAGCTAGCGATGATTGGGAGAACAAGAACATGCCGTATATTTGCCGGAACCTTAATGGGGATCGGCAGCTTTTCGACAGGAATTGTCCTTAAACTGTCGCTTTGGGCTTTCCCGGCCTTGGGCAGCGCCACCACCAGGCAAAGCCCAAGAAAATAGGTAAATATTGCTTTTCTGAACGAAACGGGGAGCAATGTTGTAGTATATTTATTTGCGTTTGGCGATAAAAAGCACGCAAATTAACACGGAAAAATCTAATTTTCTTACATTTGATCATTAATGAAGAATTCACAATTTGTTAAAATTCAATTAACCCAATATTTAAAAGCGCTGAAGCGGAAAGGGATGACCCTTCCTTTTCTTAAATAAAGCTAGCATTTATGAAAAAATTCGAATGCCCCGATTTTGTCCTGGGAGATAAGGTAACGGAAGAACAATATAACTTTTTCGACAAGTATGGCGTGATCATATTTAGGAATTTTATTAATTCGGCGACCGTTCAATTATTCATACAAGAGCTAAATCGGATTGAAAAACAATGGCTGGATGAAGGTCTTGACAAGGTAAACGGGATACCGTTGAAATTTGGAAAGGACCAAAATGGGAATAAGATGATCCAGCGCATGTGTTTTCTATCCCTTTACAGCGATCCCCTTCATCAGATCGTGCAGGATGCCCGCGTCCAGGCCCTTACCGGCCTGCTCTATCCTTACGAGGGCCGGATCAGCGAAAATGAGAAGGATGGATTGATCCTCAACCACTATGTCCGGGTGCCGGAAAGCAATTTCACACAGATGGGCTGGCATACCGACAGCCCTCGCGATCTCTTCCTTGGGCAAAAGATCATGCCGATGCTCAACGTCGGTATCCACCTGGATGACACGCCTTTCGAGAATGGTGGATTGCGCGTCCTTCCTGGTACGCACAAACAAGGCATACTGCGGCTGCTGTTCGGTAAGAAATACTTTATCGACAACAACCCCGACCGGCGTGAGATCGGCTTCGATTTGTCTGCCGGCGACCTCACCGTACATGACGGCCGTATCTGGCACCGTGCGCAGCAGTCTCCCCTCTATGGTGAGGCCAGCCGCCGCCGCGTGATGTATATCCCGATCATTACGGGAAAGTACCAGCCGAAAGACGCGAACAGCAAGACGCCTTTCTATCATCGGCTCGCCTCGAAAGTGCAGAATTAACCTTAGACCTGTCCCCGCTCTCTTTCTCGGGACCAACTCATTTATTATAGCTAGCCGGCCATTGGGGCCGGCTTTTTTTTGCGCTCCGGTTGCCCCCACCTATCTTTACGCCAATATGGAATATGCGTTGATCACTGGAGCCAGCAAAGGTATCGGCCGGGCTATCGCCCGGGAGCTGGCATCCCGCGGCTATAATGTCCTGCTCGTTGCCCGCTCCGAAGACCTGCTGCAAAACCTTGCCGCCGAAATAGCTTCCCGCTATAATGTTGCAGCTGACTATCTGTCCCTCGACCTGTCTCATCCGGAGGCCCCGCAAAATGTCTTCGATTGGTGCCGCGCCAAAGGATATGAAGTCAGTATCCTGGTCAACAATGCCGGCTATGGCCTTAGCGGCTCCTTCGAAAAATATACGATCCAGGAGCATCTCAACATGATGCAACTCAATATGGCAACTCTTGTGGGAATGACACGTATCTTCCTGCCCGACCTGCGCAGCCGCCCGAAGGCCTATATCCTCAATGTAGCCAGCTCAGCCGCCTACCAGGCCGTGCCCGGGCTGACCCTGTATGCCGCGACCAAATCCTTCGTGCTGGCCTTTAGCAGGGGACTGCACCAGGAACTGTCTAAGAGCTCCGTCACGGTCACTTGCGTAAGCCCCGGCGCCACGGACACCGACTTCCCTAACCGCGCCCAGATCGGCGAAAAAGGCCTGAAGGCGGCCGAAAAGCTGAACATGACGCCCGAAGCAGTCGCCGCCCTCGCCGTCCGCGGCATGCTGGCCGGCCGCGCCGAGATCATCACCGGTTTTATCAACAAACTAGGTGCCGCCATGGCCTGGCTCCTGCCCAAGTCGGTCGTCGAGCGCACGGCGATGAAGATCTATGAGTAGGCGCGCCTCACCTGAGATGTCTCAGGTAGCTCTCGGGATCATCCAGGAATCGTTTGGTGACCCGGTAGTGGTCGGTTTCCTTAAAGCTCATGCGCTCCATGCCCTCTTCCCGGATCTCGTAGATCGTCGCATCCGGCAGCCCCATGAGAATGGGCGAATGCGTGGCAATGAGAAATTGTGCCTGTTCTGTTTTCAACACATCAAGTATAAATGCGATCAGTGAAAGCTGTTTGATAGGAGAAAGGGCTGCTTCGGGCTCATCGAGCATGAATATTCCTTTGTCGCCTATCCTCGTCTGCAAGATCTTCAGATAAGCTTCGCCATGGGAGAAAGCCTGCATATTCTCGCCATAGTCCTTTCGCATCTGGAAGAGTGAATAGTTCATGCTTTGGCTCATCCGCTCGATGATCGTGTCATCCACCTGTCCCTTTAATTCGCTAAGATCACCCTGGATCTTTTGTTTTTCCTTTTCCACACCGTTGATAAAATCACTGAAGTCCTCGGCTCGGAAAAAGAAGCCTTTCGCCGTCTGCCGCTTCCAACTCAGCTCCAGGTATGGTGCCAACAGGCGCGCGGCCTCAAACCCATCCGAAGAACCGATGTGTCCGCCAATTAATGGCAGCTTCAACTTAAAGGCGATGCTTTCGAGAAGTGTCGATTTCCCGCAGCCATTGTCGCCAACGAAGATGGTGACTTTGGAGTCCACATCGACTTGTTTGGCAAATCGAACGGCAGGGATGTTATAGGGAAAAGGAACGGCCTTTAGGGGATCGAGTGAAAATGATTTGAGGAAGGGCATAACTGGATCGGGTTAATCCAATAAAATTAATAAAACATTTTTTTCGACTCCGGATTTTATGGTATATTTGCAGCCCATTAAGCGATCGGGGCCCTCCCCTATCGCTTGATCCTCAAGGCCCCGTAGCTCAACTGAATAGAGTAACTGACTACGGATCAGTAGGTTTCAGGTTTGAATCCTGACGGGGTCACAGACATCCAAATCAGGGCACTGCGTAAAGTGCCCTTTTTCATGCCTCAAACCCTCGCCAGCACTGCGTTTGAGCCGTTTTTC
>Ga0302309_10002159_pt1 | contig 16795 bp, 9 predicted proteins | sample III_Palsa_N1_1_FD_200453 | JGI IMG/M metagenome (GOLD analysis project Ga0302309, IMG submission 200453) | Peat permafrost microbial communities from Stordalen Mire near Abisko, Sweden - III_Palsa_N1_1 | ecosystem: Environmental > Terrestrial > Soil > Palsa > Peat permafrost | place: Sweden... | reverse complement strand
TCTTTGCGGGCCTGCCCGGCAGTTTAAGTAAGGTTTGGAAAATCACAGCAGCAACCGCCGTCATGTTACTCACCTTGTACCTGATAAACTTCGCCATGAAAAGCGGTGGCGAACTGGATATCATGCTACCCTTCCGCGAAGAGCACATCATCTGCGGCACTCCCACCTTGCTCGCTCCCGCCTCAACCACCCTCGCAAACCCCGCCACCCCCATCTACTCTCTGTTTTACTATATCGGCCATAACCCCGGCTCCTTCATCCGCCTCGCAGGCCTGAAAACCCTTTCCTTCTGGTCAATTTACCGAAATTACTACAGCCCTTCCCATAACCTGTATTTGATCCTCTTTTTTTATCCCATAACCGGGCTGGCAATTATTTCCTATCCCTCATGGAAACGTCGCCGCCTTCTCCTGCCTTTCTTTTATCTGCTGACCCCCGTCCTGATGACCTGGCTGACCGTCGTACTGAGTTGCGACGACTGGTCCAATCGCTTCTTCTTGAGCATCTCCCCCCTGTTGCTCACCCTCGCCTCCCCCTTTTTCAGCAGACAGCCCGCGGCAAAAAAAAAGCCCGGTCTGAGCCGGGCTTCTGATTGATCAACAATATCATCGCATCAGGTACATCTTGCCATACCCATTGTTAAAGTATTTGTCCGTATTATCCCCGGTAGCAGTGTATTTGGAGAGCTGCTTCCCGTCCAGGTTGGTCACGACATGGTAAAGATACACGCCATTGGCCAGTCGCTGCCCGTACATGTCCGTTCCGTTCCACTTGAACTCGGTTATATTCGTTCCTACGTGCAAAGGCCCGAGCTCTTCCTTCGTGATCTCCCGCACGACCTTACCAGTAATGGTCAGGATCTGTATCTTGATATTCTGCGGCACTTCGCTACCCGTGATCGTAAAGACAAATGCAGTAGAAGTAGTGAACGGATTGGGATAATTCAGCATGTTCGAGATCATGGCCTTCGTTATGATCTTAAAATTCACCCGGTAAGGAGTGGTCCCCGCCGAATTGCCCAACGCGTCCTTACCCATCACCGTAAGCCCGTAGACATCTCCGTTCGGATTGCTCTGCGTGCTGAAAACGGGATAAAAATCGACGATCGCCGTATTATTCGTGCTAGTTGCCGGCGTGAACCGCAGCGTATCATTGCTATAGCCATAAGTATGTACACTGCCGTTCGGATAGGTCAGTTGCACCCCGACCTCGCTGGTATCCGTGAGCAGCACATACTGCGCCAGGCTCTTAAGCCTTATCTGAATATGCGGCCGCGCGGAAACGATGTCGTCATTCAATATATGCACGTTGTCGAAGGTCACATCCAGCGCCGGATTCCTCGACTCCCCGGCCACAAAGAACGATTTGTACAGGAAGTTGTTGAACAGGTATTGTTCAGGCTGCGCAAAGTTGGGGTTGAAATTCAGATAGATGGTATTATTCCCCACAAAGCTTTGGGTGTTTATCGGATACACGATCTTCACGGTGTCCCCGCTGACCAACGGCTTTGTCTTGGGCAACGTGATAATATGCGCGACATTGCTGTTGTCGGTGATCATCATACTGACCTTGATACTGTCGAACGCCGTGGGACTGATATTCTTAAAAGCTATGCCAAATGGGAATGGCGCCCCCAATTGAAGCGTATCCGGCGCATAGGAAAATACATTGGGCGCCAACGCCCCCTCCGGCACCGGTTGATAGTTTACCCTCCAATATCTCAATTGGTACGGAGTAGCGTTCAACGTATCGCTCTCAATTAGCTTAAGCTGCACATAGGGATATTGCGCGGCGTTGATGGAAGATATATCCGCATCCTGATTCGCCCTCGTAAAGGTAAACAGCGGCGCCGAGACATTTCCCGACGTATCCACACCCATCACCTGCACTTGCACCGAATCCGTCGACGGAGTCTCCAGGCTCGAGCCCCTCCAATGCAGTTGCTGCCATTTCTTGGCCGGGCCAAATTGAGGCGACGTCACGTATCCCACGCTATCCGGCGTATAATAGTTGGATCCCAAATTGATATGGTCATTGATCCCATTGCTCAACGTCGACAGCGGAGGGAAATTGGTCGGATTGTTCTTCTGATAAAGAAAGATAAAGGCCCGCGGACGGGAAAACGAGTCAATCGTCGCCCAGCCCTGTGCCTTCAACCGCAGATACATCGAGTTACCAGCTCCAAGGTAGGAGACATCTCCAGCCCAGGTGCTCGCATAAGTGTTCGATGCCTGGTAGTCGCCGCTACAGTTGTACACCACGACATAGTCCCCGTTGGGGATGGCATCCATCAGCGTCACAACCCCCCTGCGCTGAGCCGTATCCAGCAGATTGTACATGAAATTGTACTCCCGCGTCGTCTGACACGGCGACATACTTCCAAATCTCCCGGGATTTCCGGTAAGCGCATTATACCACGGATGAAAAGTATGCTGGTCGAATACGGCAAAGATGATCTCGCCGGTTCCGCAAGGGGCCTGGATCAGATTCTCATTGCCATTGATCATGACACCGATGTCTGTACCCTCCACATCCTGCTCCGGAAATACCCCGCATTGCACCGACAGGGTATTAAGGATCTTAGTGAATAGGAAATGCCTGCTCGGCGTATCCAATAAGACCCCGTTCAACGTCGATTGGGTATGCTGGAAGAAATGGCTCTGATTCTCGCCGGGCCCGCTGTTATTGGGGTCGATATACACGAAGGATGCGCCATTCCAGGTATAAGTGGCGCCCGTCCCGGGAACCGCGGACACCCGCCAATAATAAACCGTACTGTCCTTAAAAGTGACCCCGGGGTCGAATTCAAGCTCACCCCCGACCGACGTCAGATACTTGGTGACCAAAGAAGGTGAATTGAACAGCGTGGTCGTATCGAACTGCATTTCGTATTGCTGGGAAGGCAGGAAAGCATTGGCAGTCGAAGCCACTAACTTCGACGTATTGGTGTTGATGATTGCATAATTATACGGATAAGCAGGCTGCGCGGAATTCTGATAGATGTACACGCTCGCAATTACCGTATTGTTGGCCGTCGTGACCTCCTGGACCGAATTGGTCGAATTGATGGTCACCGTAATGTAATTCTGCCCCATGTCCCTCGTCGCTACGATCGGCACGGTCAGGCTGATCGAATCCGAATACATGATGCCCGGTATCTTCTGGTTCAAAAGGACAGCACTTGTGCCATTCGGATATTTACGGGTGACCAACACATAAATGGAGTCGTTGACAGCCTTGCCCAGGTTATAAAACCGCGCCTTTACAGAAAAAGAGTTGTTGGACACCGCCACAAAGGCCGGATTCACCAACACCTGCGAAGCTTCGACATCATAATCCGGTAAAGCTTCTGTGTTCAGCTTCAATGCCGGATCTCCATTGGTGGTCATTTCTTCGGCATGCAGCCTGGCAAAATAATCCCCCGGCGCGGCATTGACCAGCGCCTGCAACGCATCCTTCTCCAGGATGTCGATGGGCTTATTATAGTCCGTCGTGCTCATCAGATTATACTGCGCAGACAACAGGATGTTCAGATAATTTACGATGCCGAAGTGCGTGGACGCCACGCATGCGATCGCCCCGCGTTCCGGCGACAACACATAATTTTCCGATATCGTCTTGCTCGTCGTGAATCGAAGCGGATCATAGACAAAAAAGTCACCCGCGTCACACCCATTCAGGTAAAACACCGGATACTTTCCCGGATTGTCGTATTGGGTAGGGTCATCCAGGTTATAAGCCAGCGCGGTATTACTGGAGTGCCCGAAATAATTCAGCAGACTGAATCCGGTGCTGAACAACGTGGAAATATACCCGCTCGGCACCTGGGTTATCGCCGAAGCGTTCCCATCACATAAGATGGAAACATTCGCCCCGTAAAGCGTGTCCTGGATGACCTGCTGGTAGGCATACATATATTGACAAAGGATCTGACCGAGATAGGCCTCGCTCACACCAGTCAGATGCAGCATGTTTTTCATCCAAAGCCTGCCATCGATGGTATTGGGCGAAGACGTCTGCGCCTCCTCATATTCCTTTACCTTGGTCAGATAGGTCTCGATCTCCGAACCGAATACCACCGATAATCTACCGACCGGTGTCGCCGGCGCCGCATCTATCGGGTTATTACAGGTCAGTTTGTTGTCGGAAGCCGGGTAACCCCAGGTCGGCACCAGGTCTAACTGGTCGGCCAATGGGCTGTGCTGCTGCTCGCTATACGTATTGTAATCGTTATAACACAAGCCATGCCCCAATATAAACAGAAACTGAGGCTTCACGGACCACAAGGTCCTGGCATACCGCATGAAGTTCTGAATAGACAACGGATCTTTCTTTATACCATATCCAAACTGATCGATCAGTTCATTGATGTCGTAGATCTGCACGTCATAGCCACCCCCCGCAGGAGAGCTCCGGTAAGCCTTGTAGTCATTGACCGGATTGACGCCGTCACCGGTCCCGTCATTGTACAGGATCGAATTGGCGATGATCACATAGTTGCCCTGGTTGCCGGCAACACTCATATTTTCAAAGGTCTTGCTGGTCAGCCCGGTGACGGACGTTACCGTCGAAGGGTCCTCATTGACCAGCACCATCGTTGAAGTCACCGATGTGCCCACCAGCGCAAAAGAAACGGTGCTGCCGCTGACGACCGCGGTATAGCGCAACCCGTTCGTAAGATCATACAACACCGGCGTCGCAACACCGGAAATAGCAAAATTGGTTATATTCAGCAAATAACCGGCGGATCTCGCAGGCAACTGAAAAGTAAAATTGCCCTGACCCCCGAAATTATATTGCCGGGGATAGGTCAACTCGTAAAACGAAGCTACTATCCTGTCCGTTCCGACCGAGGAATTGTTGACATAACCCACCGTTGCCGAAGAACTACCGCTGATCAGACCCAATGGAACCGTCTCACCAGTCAACAAGTCATTAAAACTGTTCATGGTCGTGTCCACTATCTGCGTCCCATTCACCGTCAGCGCCACCGAACGCGGATCATCGGCCGTACCCACCATACCAAACTTGATGAAGGCATTCGGACCACCACCATACACATAAAGATTGCTCTTCGTATCCGTATAAGGGGTGCCCGGCACTATAGACACCGTGCTCCAGAACTCACCGATATCATAGGAAGAAGAATAGATATATTCCCCTACCACCTGCGCATAGCCGGGATTGATACCACCATTCCTGAAATAACTGCCCGCCGTATACATAAAATACGATTCCGGGGACAGCGTGCTGCCGCTCACATTATTCGCCGTATTATTATAATGGAACGTACTTCCGGTGGGGTTCACGGTCAGAAAATAAACCGCCGTGTCCGTCTCGAGACTCGATGCTGTCGTATGCTGGTAACTGGGATACCTGTACAGGGGGCCATCAGGCACCCCATCATTCATCAGCCCCCAGAACTCAATATAATCACTCCCGCCCAACACCCCACTCGACGCCGAAGTATAGATCGGCACCTCCTGGCCATTGCGGAAAAGCTGAAAATTCTGTACGGGCACACTGCCCATTCCATTGGCAGAAAGCACCGACTGCGGGATACGGTACAAGCCCGTCACCCCGATCTTGAACTTAAAATAGGTGTTGGAATAGTTGATCCATTCGTTACCATAAGGCTGGGCCGCCAGCCGCAGCACAGACAACAGTAATAGAATTGTGTAAAGTCTTTTCATACGTTTCGGTTTTTTTTCGCGCTTCGGGCTCTTCACCTAATCTAGCCCTCCGCGCGAAACCTCTAATAATTGGCCTTCGGCCGCCGGCCCCTTGGGCCGTCAACGTTTGCCACTCTTCTTCTGCTGTCCCTTCCGCCGCAAATCGACTCTCAATGAAAATACATGTGTATATAATGGATATGATTGATTCGCCAGATTTACAAAAGCATAATCGATCTGCACATCCCCGACCTTGAACCCCGCCCCTACACTGGGCTGATAGATCCAGATCTTCCGGTTATTCAACGTATCCCGGTCATCCAGCACCTGCTGGAAATTGTTGACCCCCGCCCGCACAAAGAAAATATCCTTGAAAGAAAGCTCCAGCCCTAACCGCGGATCGATACTCATCGGATTCGTACTGATCACCTCATTCCGCTTCCCGTCAAAAGTGACATCCAGATCTCCCTCTACCAACAGATTCAACTTCTTGTTTATTCTGAAATTATAAGACCCCCCGATCAACAACTGCGGAGCAGTCAACTCGATCGATTTTCCCGGTATCTGATTCTCCGTCTCATAGAAAACTTCCCGGATGGCCTCGTCCAGGCTGAACGACCAGGCATTGAACGTTGTCGTGATGTCCTTCCCCACAATACCCAGCTTCCAGTTTTTACCCTCTATCTGGGTCGCCGCGTCGAATCCAAAACCCCAGGCCGTGGCAAAATCGCCAGCCGTCCTATAAATGATCTTCGCATTGACACCAAAATTGACCTTCTTATTCCCCCACATCTTCGCCTGCTGCGCCAGCGAGATAATAAAGGCCATGTCCTGCGAACTAAACGTCGTGATGTTGGAGAAATCTACCGAACCATCGGGCTGCACCAAAAAGATCGTATTCGGGATGTCATCGACCGCAAACCGCAATAGCGTCAGACCCAGCGTCCGTTTGCCGTCCTTTAATGGTAAGGCCAATGCTGCAAAATCATACTTCCCGATCCCCGCATAATATTCAGCATGCATCAGGCTCAGTTGGGGATTGTCCCGGATATTCGCCAGGGCCGCGGGATTCCAATAACCCGCCGTAGCATCCGATACCGTAGCCACCTGGGCACTGGCCATACCAAGACCGCGGGCTCCCGCCCCAATGTTCAGAAATTCATTGGAATAGGCGGTGAACTGGCAATAAGCAGATAGGTGAGATAGGGTTCCGAAAACAACTAAAATGGGGTAGATCAATTTCACACCCCGCATTCTTTTCAGCATAAGCCAACGGTTAAGGAATTTTCTTCACATCCACGTATAACGGCCTTTTATTCACAATATTGTACCCTTAACATCATTTGAAATGCACGCATCGTTACCCCCAAAAACCTGTATTTTTGCGGCCAAAACCGGCTGACATAATGGACCGCGGCCCCACCCGCCACCACGGGACCCGTGTCGAAAATATATCATATGAATTTGATCCAGGAATTAAAATGGAGAGGCATGATCCAGGATATCATGCCAGGAACCGAAGAACAACTCGCAAAAGAAATGACGGCCGGCTATATCGGTTTCGACCCTACCTCAGATAGCCTCCACATCGGCAGTCTGGTCCCCATCCTCTTGTTGGTTCATTTACAAAAGGCTGGACATAAGCCTTTTGCATTGGTCGGCGGGGCTACCGGCATGGTCGGCGATCCCAGCGGAAAAAGCGAGGAAAGAAACCTCCTGAGCGAAGAGATACTCAACCATAACCTCGCCGGCGTCAAAAAACAACTGGAGAAATTTCTCGTCTTTGACCCCAGCCTCCCCAACCGCGCGGAAATGGTAAACAATTATGACTGGTTTCGCGATATGTCCTTCCTGACCTTTATCCGGGACGTCGGCAAACACATTACAGTAAATTACATGTCTTCAAAAGACAGCGTAAAGCGCAGGCTGGAGGGAGAGAATGGGATGAGTTTTACCGAATTTACCTACCAACTGGTCCAGGGTTATGATTTTTACTGGCTCTATGCCAATAAAAATTGCAAGCTCCAGATGGGCGGCAGCGATCAATGGGGGAATATCACGACCGGGACCGAACTCATTCGCCGTAAGACCGGCGGAGAAGGTGAAGCCTTTGCCTTTACCTGTCCCCTGCTCACAAAAGCCGACGGTGGAAAATTCGGCAAGACCGAAAAAGGCAATATCTGGCTCGACCCGGAAAAAACCACACCCTATCAATTCTATCAATTCTGGCTTAACGCCGCCGATACCGACGCGGAAAAATGGATCAAGATCTTCACCTTCCTCACCCAAGCCGAAATATCATCCCTTTTGGATCAACACCGACTCCACCCCGAGACCCGCCAATTGCAAAAAACCTTGGCCCAACACGTGACAACCTTCGTCCACGGACAGGAAGGGTATGAAAAGGCACTCGCCGACACCGACAAGATCTTCGCCAACCAGTCCGCACCCGCCGAATCACTGACCGAAGAAGACCTGCAATCCATGGAAGGCATCGCCCGCTTCGACTTTCCGGCCGCCAGCATCTACCAGGGCATCGACACCGTCAGTTTCCTGGCCGGGACGACCATCATCGCCAGCAAAGGCGAAGCCCGCAAACTCATCCAGGGCGGCGGCATCAGCATCAACCGGCAAAAAGTAGACGACCCCAAACATATTGTCGACAGATCCTCACTCCTCCACGGGAAATATATCCTGGTCCAAAAAGGGAAGAAAAACTATTACCTGGTCTCCATCCTCTAAGCCAGCAAGGCCGGGTGCTCCCGATACACCTTCAACACAAACTCCCCAAACAAAGTATTGGCCCAGGCAAACCACGCCCGGCTATATTTATTGACATCGTCTTTATGAAAGGACTCATGCATAAAACCCGTCCCGGCATGGCTGCTTTGCAGCGTTTTCAGACAACCCGCGATCTCCTGCGAATCATGACTGGTCAATCCCCGGATGATGATACTGATAGGCCAGATCATATCCAATCCCACATGCGGTCCGCCAATACCTTCCCCCGCCTTGCCCTTGAAGAAAAACGGATTGGCCTGGCTGAGTACCATCCGCCGCGTATTCTCATATACCGCATAGCCCCGCTTCTCCGGGTTCAAAACCGATAGATCCCCGCTGAGATCGGTCGACTTCGATTGTAGATATGGCAGCGCCAAAAGACTGGGCACATTGGCATCATCCATGAATGTATGGTTCCCAAACCCATCCGCCTCATAGGCAAATACTTCTCCATACACCGGATGCCTGACGATGCCATGTTCCATCAGCGCCCTCGCCAGGTCGCTCTCCAACATATAGGCCGGTCCATCCAGGTCCTTCCCCATGTTCGTCGCCTTCAGCATCGCCCTCAGATTCCGCAGACTGCTCAACGCAAAAAGATTGGACGGGATCAGGAAAGGATAGATCGTGGCATCGTCACTGGGCCGGAACATAGAATGGATCAATCCCACTTTCTTCGTAGGATAACCATACCCCTTCATGGGCACACTGTCGGTGGCAAACTGACTGTTACGCTGAAAAGTATAAGGGCCCTGGCCATCTTTGCGCTGCTGCGCTACGAACGTTTGCAGCACCCGCTGCATCGCAGCCAGCCAGTCGGCGTCAAAAGGCGAAACATCTCCCGTCGCCTCCCAATAACCGTGCGCCAACCGGATGGGGTAACAAAGACTGTCGATCTCCCACTTGCGCTCGTGAATGCCCGGCTTCATATCCGTCACATCCGTGGCCTTCCATTCACTGATCTTGGTCTCATCTTTATAGAAAGCATTGGCATAAGGGTCCCGAAGGATACAGATCACCTGGCGACGGATAACGCCGCGCACCAGTTGCTGCAGATCCTTGTCCTCCTTGCAAAGAGCAATGTAAGGCCATACCTGTGCACTGCTGTCCCGCAGCCACATGGCATCTATGTCTCCTGTGATCACATAGGTGTCCGGCCGCCCGCCGGCCATCGAAAAATCCACCGTCGTATCCAATGTATTGGGAAAGCAATTCTCGAAAAGCCAGCCGATCTCTTTATTGCCAATATTCAGGCGGACCTCACGAATGATTGTCTCAACCGTAGCGTTGGTGAACTTGCGCCTGGACTCGGCCACCCTTACCACGGGGAAATCAGTCAACCCACCGGTACCAGCCGCTAAACTACGGTAACCACCGGTCACCACACCTGCAGAGGCAATCATACTCTGCCGAAGAAATTTTCTGCGTTGCATAAAAAACGAATGAGGGTCGCAAACTACGTTATTTTATCTGCACTTTATCCCATCTTCCCCGCGTCGCGAAAAAAACCACTACCCCTATCGCCGCCAGCAACAGCCCGAACAACGCCACGATCCCCGTAGAGTACCACACAAATAACCAAATGACGATAGACAATATCACGGGCAATGGATACAACCACATCTTGAAAGGCAGCCCCGACACCCCGTTTCTTTTTCTCAGCACCACTACACCGATCGCCTGCGCCACGAACTGCACGAGGATACGCATAGCCAGGATGGCGCTGATGGCCTCCTTCAGGCTAACGGTCAGACTCAACAAAAACCCTAATGCCCCGATGAACAACAACGACACATAGGGAAAGTCCTTCCGCGGATGAAGCCAGGCAAAGATTGGGAAGAAATGCCCGTCCGCCGCAGCGGCATAAGGAACCCGGGAATAGCCCAGTACCACGGCAAAAAGCGACGCAAAAGCGACCCACAGCACCAGCACCGTGGCCACCTGTGCCATCCCATTGCCATAGATCCTTTCAATAAAATCACTCACCACGAATTCGGAGTCCTTGGCCTCCTGCCAGGGGATCACCCCTACGACACTGATGTTCATCGCCAGATAAAGCGCGGCTATGCAAAAGATCGAGATAAAGATGCTCCGCGGAATATTCCTTCCCGGGTCTTTGATCTCACCCCCCAGATGGCATACATTGTAATAACCCAGGAAACTATAGATCGTCTTCACCGAAGCCTGACCCAACAACAACGCAAATGCGCCATTGAACAGGCCTTCTCCCCGCGTTGGCAGGAATGAATAGTCGACCTGCCGGTGCGTAAACCCGCTTATGATGATCCAAAGAATAATGACAATGACACCCGCCCAAAGGAACACCGATAACTTGCCAATCGTCTTGATATTGCGGTATAAAAGCGCGACAACCACGATCACCACGGCGCCCGCAACCGCCTTATGCTCCCAATAACCCAGCTTCACGAGGAAACCGCAATAATGCGCGAACCCGATCGCTCCCGACGCGATCACAAGCGGCGCCTGCAGACAGGTCTGCCATACGAACAAAAACGACATCAGCGGGCCGCCCTTCACCCCATAAGCCTCCTTCAGGAAATTATAGCTGCCCCCCGCCCGCGGGTAGGCCGCCCCAAGCTCGCTCCAGATCATGCCGTCGACGATCGCCGTGACAGCCCCAAAGATCCATGCCCATAAAAAGAGCCGGCTGCCGACGATCTCCATCACAAGGGACATCGATACAAACGGCCCTATTCCGACCATATCGATCATATTGATGGAGGTCGCCTGCAATAAACTGATTTCCCGCTTCATAATCAGGCTTTGGCAAACTCACCGATCGCGGTGACCAGCCTGTCGAGGTCTTTAGTGGTGGTATAAACATTAGGAGTAACCCGCACACCATGGACGCTCTCCCAATTGATACCCGTCACATGGATCTTATATTCGTTGAAGAGAAAGTTGTCCAGGTCCCCTACTGTCTTGCCTTCTATGCCTACCACCCCGATAGCACAGCCAAATCCTGGTTTCATCGAGGTATAAAGCTTGACCTTGGGGATATCCTTGACCCGTTCCATCCAGTAATTCTTCAGATAGAACAACCGCTGCTCTTTACGCGCCGCACCGATCATATCGTAAAAGCCGATGGCCTTGCCCGTCGCCTGCTCGATAAAGAACGGTCGCGTGCCCAGGTTCTCAAACTTGCGGATATCACCCACCTTTGCATCGGGCGCCGCAAACAAAGGATACAACGAAGCGATCTTGTCTTTTTTCACATACAGCATCCCACTCCCGATACACGCCGCCAGCCATTTATGCAGACTGGTGCCGAAATAATCGGCACCCAGCGACGGGATCGTATACTCGAAATGAGCAAAACTATGCGCCCCGTCCACCAACACCTCGATGCCGCGCTGATGCGCCGCATCCGCAATTGTCCTCGCCGGCAGGATCTGCCCGTTCCAGTTGATGACATGCGTCACATGGACTATTTTGGTCTTCGCCGTAAAGGCCTTTGTATATTGGGCGGTCAGATACTCATTGTCTTCGCTCGGTAGGTTCAGATCCACCCAGATCAGCCGGATTCCATCTCGCTGCTCCCGTTGCTTCCAGGCATTGATACAGTTGGGATAGTCGTATTTGCAAACCACTACCTCATCGCCGGCCTTCAGGGGCAAACCAAAGATCACCGTCTCCAGGGCCTCGCTGGCATTCCTGTTGATAGCAACCTCTTCGGCCGAACAACCCGCTATCCGCGCCAGATCCTTCCGCAAAGGCTCCCTCCCCTGGTCGAGGATCCGCCACATATAATAACTGGGCGCTTCGTTGGAAAAATCCAGGTAGCGTTTCATGGCCTCCTGCACAATTTTCGGCGACGGCGATACCCCGCCATTGTTCAGATTGATGAGCTCCGGACTGGTAGTAAACGACTGCTGCACATAATACCAAAAATCTTCGTCACCCGCCAGCTCATGGGCCGGACGATGCTCCGCCTGCATCAAAGCCTTATCCAGGTTGCGGCTCCAGGCCGGGCGGCTAAGTGTCGACAAAAATGCGGTAGCAGAAAAAGTCCCCAGTACGTCGAGGAAAGAACGACGATTGTAGGCAGCCATATGTGTAGCAGTTTAAGCACCTAATATAAGCAAAAAAAGCGTGTACCTTCGCGCACACATGAAGTATTACATCATTGCCGGCGAAGCCTCCGGCGACCTCCATGGCAGCAACCTCATCACCGAACTCAAAAAACAGGATCAGCAGGCCAGCATCCGCTGCTGGGGCGGCGACCTGATGGCGGCAGCCGGAGGAGAAGTAGTCAAACATTATAAAGACCTTGCCATTATGGGCTTTGCCGAAGTACTCATGAACCTTCGTACCATCTTCCGCAACCTCGACTTCGCCAAAAAAGACATTCTTGCCTACCAACCCGACGCCCTCATTCTCATCGACTACCCCGGAATGAACATGCGCATCGCCAAATGGGCACACGAACACCGGGCCTTCCCCATCATCTACTATATCTCCCCCCAGGTATGGGCATGGAAAGAAGGCCGTGTAAAGCAGATCCGCGAGCACATCGACAAAATGCTCGTCATCCTGCCCTTCGAAAAAGCCTTCTATAAAAAATGGAATTTTGAAGTGGAATATGTCGGCCATCCCCTCGTCGAAGTCGTCGATAACGTCCGCGCCCAAAACGCCGCAAACCCCAACTCCCAATTCACAAAACCCGTCATCGCCCTGCTGCCCGGCAGCCGCAAACAGGAGATCCTCAAAAAACTCCCCGTCATGCTGGAAGCAAGCAAACTCTTCCCCGACTACCAATTCGTCGTCGCACAGGCGCCCGGCCTCGAAAGAGCTTTTTATGACGCCCTGCTGGCCGGCTACCCCCACGTCGCCGCGGTGAGCAATCAAACCTACTCACTCCTCCTCACCGCACGGGCAGCCTGCGTCACCTCCGGCACTGCCACCCTCGAGACGGCCCTCTTCGGCGTACCCGAAGTCGTCTGCTACAAGGGCAGCCCCATCTCCTACCAGATAGCCCGCCGCCTGATCCGCGTCAAATACATCTCCCTCGTCAATCTTATCATGGACAAACTCGTCGTCAAAGAATTGATCCAGGACGAACTTACCCCCCAAAACCTCCAGCGGGAACTCGACGACCTGCTCCACAACCCCACCCGCCAGCAACAACTCTCCACCGACTATCGGGACCTCAAAGCACTCCTCAGCCAGGGCGGCCACGCCTCCGCCAACGCCGCCCGCAGCATCCTGCAATTCCTGGCTGCCCGCCCCAGATCTAGTGTCGTTTGAAAAAAAACAATCTTATCACCATAAAGATCAACCCCAGGAGAAACATAAAGATGGAGATGCGGTTGATCCCATGCATATACCGCATCCACTGAGTATTCGGCGCATTCGGATCCCGCTTCTTAATGTAAAAATATTCCGCTATCTGTCTCCAGACTCCCATATAAGATCGATTGATACCTAAAGATAATTAACGCCTGGATTTTTTGAATGGTTTAATCCAAATCCTCTATATTTGCACTCCAAAAACGGGGAATTAGCTCAGTTGGCTAGAGCGCTTGCATGGCATGCAAGAGGTCACGAGTTCGACTCTCGTATTCTCCACCAAAAAACGGACCCGAGGTCCGTTTTTTCTTTTTCATACTATGTCCACCGGACCAAAAGTCCGGTTTTCTAATTCAACACCAAATACCCGATCACAACCAAAAAATTCGCATCTTCAAGGCCCAAAATCAGCCTCATATGCGCCTCACCCGTTGCAATCCCCGCCTCCTTTGCCTGACCATTGCCCTTATCCTGACCATGATGAAAACCCATGGTCAGCCTCCCACCACCCCCATGCCCACCCTCGTCGAAAAGAACGGCCGCCACACCCTCCTCGTCGACGGCAAGCCCTTCCTCATCCTCGGCGGACAGGCCCACAATTCAAGCGCCTGGCCTGCCATGCTCCCAAACCTCTGGCAATCCGTAGATAACCTCCATGCCAATACCCTGGAAGTACCCATCTATTGGGAGCAGATCGAGCCGCAACAAGACCAATTCGATTTCTCGCTTGTCGATACCCTGCTCCAACAAGCCAGAACCCACAATACAAGGCTCATCCTCCTCTGGTTCGCCACCTGGAAGAACGGCAGCAACCACTATATGCCCGAATGGATGAAGCACGACACCGCAAAATACCCCAATATCAAAAGCGCCAAAGGAGACCCCATCGACTCACCTTCCCCCAATACAATTGCGACAATGGAAGCCGATACCAGGGCTTTCAAACAAATCATGAAACACCTTAAAGCAGTAGACCCTCAACGCACCGTTATCATGGTACAGGTAGAGAACGAATCCGGCTCCTGGGGAAGCGTTCGCGATTACTCCCCCTACATCCAAAAATTGATAGACGCCCCAGTCCCCGCCGGACTCCTAAAACCCGAAATACTCAAAGCCCTGCACGCCAATCAGACCACCGAAGGCTCCTGGCGACAAATATTCGGCGACCGCGCCGACGAATACTTCCAGGCCTGGTCGATCGCCACGTTCATCGGCCACGTAGCCGCCGCAGGAAAAGCAGAATACCCCCTGCCCATGTACACCAACGCAGCACTACGCGACCCACTCAGCAATCCAATGGCCACCAGTTACGAAAGCGGCGGCCCCACTGACAATACGCTCCCGATCTGGAAAGCAGCCGCCCCCGCCCTCGATCTGGAGGCGCCCGATATTTATTTACCCGAAACCGAAAAAGTGCTAAAAGTAATGGAACTTTACGATCGCCCCGACAACGCGCTCCTGATACCGGAAATTGGCCTCAGGACCGTCAACGCAAAATATTTTTATACCCTCCTTGCGCACGGCGGCATCGGCTTCTCACCCTTCGGCATAGACGACAACGGTCAACCCGAAAAGGATACCGCCATCGCAAAACACCTGGCACCCTTCGCCGCAGCATACGCCACCGCTGCCCCCATGGCCGGCGAACTGGCACAATGGGCCTTCGACGGCAAGATCAAAGCTGCAGTCGAACAGGAAGATCACGCCGCCCAAACAATCAACCTCGGCGCCTGGAAAGCCATCGTGTCCTTCGGCAGCGATGGCAGGGCAAACGCAGCCCCCGTTTATGACCAGCCAACCGGCGGCATCATGATCGTCGAACTGAACCAAGACAAATTTCTCCTGGTAGGCACCCGCTGTCACCTGACCTTCCTCCCCACCGGCAAGAACGCCGGCAGACCCTGGCAATACGATAATGTCGAAGAAGGAAATTTCGGGAACGGCACATTCAAACCCCGCCGCATCCTCAATGGCGATGAAACAGACTGGGGCGGCCCCGGCTTTGGCAACCAACCCACCGTCCTGCAGACGACATTGATCGTTAGATAAACACCACGCGGGATCATTCGCGGCGCGGCTTCATGCCCGGCTAGAGATCGTGCCCGGGCTTCCATTTCTTCATTTAACCGTTCGTTCGACCGGCCATATCTTCCTGATAAAGAAAAGCCCGTCAAATGTATTCGGCCATATCCCCGTCGCATCGATATAATCACTCATCGTCGCCTGCTGTGGCTGCCTTAACAGCCGCGGCGCACGATGATAGTCTACAAACGCATAGGCATCCCCCGTAGCACTAAGCATCCCCTCGATGCTCCCCGCCGGCTTGGGATCAACTGTCAGGATCTGCCCATTCACATAATTCATGTAAGTGCCCCCGGCACCCGAAAAACCAATGCAATAGGCCCGGTCGCCAAAATAACGGTGGATCGTCGCCCCCATGGGCACAAACGCATCGGCGCCACCCGGCGGAGCCTGCCCACTAACGCTGAGCCCGCTGATGTCTTTGGCGATATGTCCATTGTGCGCCCAAACAATGATCTTTTTACCGGGATAGGCTTTCTCTGCCAGCCAAATCAGGTTCTGCGCCATCTGCAGATCCCGCACACTTACCTCATTCCCCTTCACCATCTGCCAGTAACGTGTCGTCTGCGATTCGATGCTTGCCAATACCCGATACCAGAAGCCAGGGCTCGCAGTAAGCGAATCGGCCACTGAACCATCCTTACCAACCAATTGCTTAAGTGCAGACAACTTGGCGAAAAATCGCGTTTTCTCCTCATTCGTAGGCCGGTAATTCCGCGACGCAAAGGTCGAATCAGCTACGGACACGAACATGCCCCAGTCACCATCGATGACCGCCGGATAATGCAGCCGCAGGAAACGCTCAAGATCCGGAAACAACTGCGTCTTCGCCTTCACCCCCGTATGCTGACTCTCAAACCCCGCGATGATAAGCGGATCGTGACCATGCAGCTGCCCCTGGATATAACGGAACATGTCCTGCGTCTGAACACTTGTCGCATACATATAGA
>Ga0302309_10002157_pt1 | contig 16798 bp, 11 predicted proteins | sample III_Palsa_N1_1_FD_200453 | JGI IMG/M metagenome (GOLD analysis project Ga0302309, IMG submission 200453) | Peat permafrost microbial communities from Stordalen Mire near Abisko, Sweden - III_Palsa_N1_1 | ecosystem: Environmental > Terrestrial > Soil > Palsa > Peat permafrost | place: Sweden... | reverse complement strand
TGCCTTCCCGGCACGAAAGTCCTGAACGATGTGCCACGCAGCCCAGACAACACCGACGCGGAGGTGAAACTTCAAAACCCCTACAGTGCTGAGTTTGAATCCGCACAGCAGTGGAGGAAGACTCCACCCGAGCCAGCTCCCGAGTCCGCATTCCATTTTCCTATTCCGCAAGCGTTCACGCTCAAAAACGGACTGAAGGTTTACGTTGTCACGGATCGAAGCCTGCCTCTACTCTCCGTTCGCCTGACGACTCGCGCCGGGAGTGAGTTCAACTCTGTCGACAAGGCGGGACTTGCCAGCCTGACCGCAGCGACAGTCGGCGAAGCAACGATGAAGCTCAGTCGCAGCGAACTTGCCGAAGCCGAGGCGCGCATCGGAGCACAGATAAGTGTTGACGCGAACATGGACATGACGAATGCCAGCTTCACGGCAACGACCAACAACGAAGAGTCAGGCGTGGCTCTGCTTGCGGATGTGATTCAGCACCCCGCATTTGCAGCATCCGACTTTGATCGTCTGCGTGAGCAGCGACTAGTAAGTATTGCGCAACTAACAGACGCACCGCGGTCGATTGCGATGAACGTGGGGCCTAGTCTGGTGTATGGCGACCATCCATATGGAGTTCCAGACACCGGTACGGTGACGGGTGTTAAGTCGATCACACGGGAAGACGTTGTGGCGTTCTATAAGGGGCACTACGGTCCCGCAGAAACAGCGTTGATCTTTGTAGGCGATATATCGGTTGGGGAAGCCAGACAACTGGCGGAAAAGCATTTCGCGATGTGGGATACGCCTATCACGGCCAAAGTTATAATCCCGCCTGCGCCGCCTACACCGACGCGCCATATAGTAATCATCGATAAGCCAGGATCGCCGCAGACAGCGCTGTTTGCGTTCGGACCTGGTGTGCCGCAGACGACGCCGGATATGCAGGCGTTGCAGATCATGAACTATACGCTTGGGGGAAGTTTCAATAGCCGCATCAACATGAACCTGCGCGAGGAGCACGGCTATAGTTATGGCGCAAACTCACAGTTCGTGTCCTACCGGGAAGGCGGCTGGTTTTATACCGGAGGTTTGGTTCGGACCGATGCGACTGGCCCAGCGGCGAAGGAGCTTCTATCGGAGATTTCTCGGTTTGGGGAGAATCCACCCACTACTGCAGAGTTGAAAGCGGCGAAGAATGCGCGGATGCAGTCTCTGCCAGAGCTGTTTGAGGTAGGAGCCAGCACGGCGTCCACTATTTCATCGCTCTTTGTATTGGGCAGACCATTGAACTACTTTGCGGTGTTGCCGGAGAAGTACAGCCTAGTGACCTCGGCAGATGTTGCCCGAGTGGCCAGGGAAGACCTCCACCCGGACAATCTTGTCTTTATCGCGGTCGGCGATCGTGCAAAGATCGAGCAGGGAATGCGCGACGCGAACATCGGAGTTATAGAAGCACGGACGGTTGGAGGAAAGGTCATTGAGGAGTATTCGCCCTTGCAACCTTAGCGCGGGCGTCCTCAAGGGGCATCCGAGTGAACGGCGTTGGAAACCGCCTCACGAAGTCCCTGATGTAGCAAAAACGTAGCAGTCAAAGCCATCAAGAACTGTAGAATTCAATAGAGAACAAGACGTCGGCTGCAACACATTCAATTCAAACCATTTGTAAGCCGCAAATTCCAACTGAGTTCAATAAGTGATTGACACTGTTTTGGGAGCAGAGGTGTTGATCTCTTGGGAACCCTGTTGAACTTTGTGGCGATGTTCTCGCCTCCCACAAGGCCGCATTACCGTCTAACCCGCTCTGCTCACCTGTACGTTGCGGCGACTCCTGGCCCCAGCTCCTCCTCACAGCCGATTCGATTTCCGATGGCACGTCAGGTTGGCGAGCATGAGATGTCGATGGCAAGAAGCGCGTTTTTTGCTACTCGCCAGAATAATGACGTAGACAACTGTCGTGAAACTTCTACTAAATGACAGCCACCTCGTCACACTCTTGAGATTTAAGGTGTTCGCATTCTGGCCTCTGCCTCGCCGAGGCTGAGCTTTAGATGTGAAGTTTCAATAGCGTTCTCCGTATTGAATCGGCACCCGAAAACCACGCCTGCTCGGGCAAAATGTTCCTGCCCGCAAGACAGACTGCCTAATCCGTAAGTAGTTTCTCTGCTTCTGCGCTGGCTCTTGCCGAGCAGCTTCCGTTGCCCTATCCTTTTGCCACTTTTCGGTTTCGTCGTTGATTTGCTTGATGACGCTCTAGGCCAAGGCGAGCACGATGTCGGCGTGATAGGTTAGGGAACTCAACTGAACCCCGTTGTTATGTGATCATGCCAGACCGGAGGGACTACAGAATGCAGTCTCCGGTTGCTATCGCGCGGTTACTAATTTTCTGTTGACAAGGAAGTCTTTGCACAATAGTGTCTTCCAAACGGTTACCAATCGAAACATAGTCATCCGTAGAGATTTGCAGAGAAGTAACGATCTTTAAGCAGATGCCAGCGCGCTCCAGGTGCCTGAGCCTAGGCAGGAGTGTGTCTATATGGATTTGGCAGTACGCCTCAAAGTGTCATCGCTAGAACGCACCGTCGATGCAAGTATGCGTGGCAAGTCCGATAAGCGGCGACTGCCTAAGCCTTCTTTGCAGGATCGTTTAGCCCGGCATGGATATGCGCGAGACGTCGGCTGTAGCTTTCATGCAATTGTCACAAATTATAGATAGAGCGTATTAGGAGTCGACGGATGCAAAAGACCGTGCTCGCAGTATTTCGGACTTGCGATGTTGGTGGCCCTGTTTTACGACGGGGCCTAGTCGGTGACTGTCGTCCAAGGAACTTCGGCTGTGATTCCTCGATTCTGGACTGTCACGGCATGACGAGAAACTCCTCGGCTTATTGTCCGCACGGCTTCAAAATCGGATACTTCCCTACAAATTGAATATGAGGACTAAAAGAATGCGTAAATTGTTGACCATTGGTGCTTTCTTTCTGCTATGGACTATGGCGGTCTCAGCACAAAGCGGTCTTGTCTTGAATCAACAGTATGTAAACGGTGAAGGCGGTGGAAATCAGGCCTATCTAATTGCAACATTAATGCCAAATAATTCTGCCGGTGCATACGACCATTTGCACTTGGTAGCGACATTTAACTGTAATGATTTTTCGAATTGTAATTCAACAATCGATATGACAATGGGAAATCGCGGTGGCTTTTCTGCTGTGTATACAGCCAAAGGCGCTTACCCTGATGCAGGCGCACATATAGCAGCTTATCTTCAGGATGATGAAAGCGTAAGTGTTTATCTAATGTTGACAAATTTCTATGTTGTAGCAAGTTATACGGTGCTAGAGAATGTGCAGGAGACTGTTTATACATCACCGACCAATATTGGTGCTGCCACGCCGACGGGCACTCTTGTGTTCGATACTTCCAACCCTGCCTATCCTCCTGCGAATTACACCGACTTCGCGGGTGATTTCGTTACGACTGGGAAAATTGGCGTTGGAACCAACAGCCCGCAATCCACGCTTCATGTGGCAAGTCCGGCAGTTGCGCTGGCTTCGAATGGAGGTCCGTTTGGAAACGGAAATGCGGTCATTCAAGCATTGGGAGGGCGTTCGACTTCAGCAGGAGCCTCGCTGTCTTTTGCTACGGCCGCCAATCTAGATGGCTCGAATGTCTGGGAGCAGGCAAGAATTATTGCTACAGGCGATAACGGAAATAATGCAGACGCTAGGGGAAGATTGTTGCTGCAAACCCGGTTTCCCGATGGTGGTGGTATCTGGCAATGGAATAACAATCTTGTCTTAAACTCAGCTGGATATGTGGGTGTAGGCACCCCCTCATCACCGACGCAACCCCTTGAGGTAAACGGCTCGATCAAAATTGATTCCGGCGGCCTTATGTTCCCTGATGGGAGTAGTTTTAGCTCGGCAGCCACTCTTACAGCTTCATCTGGTGCGTTCACGACGCTTACTACAACGGGGCAAAGCATCCTTGGTAATGCCTATCGGTTTTATTCCGGAGGACCTGATGGGAATGCCACCTATACCGATTTACGTACCAACCCGGGTACGGGAAATGGTGTCATTAGCGCACCGTCGGGCGGACTCTACCTTAACTGGGATCATGGAGCAGGGGGCGTAATATTCGGAAATGGCGCTACTGCTGCGCTTGCATATATGAGTGCAGGGGGTCACCTCGCTTTAGGAGGGCCTATCAGCTTTGGTATCACATCAATACTCAATGCCTTGGATAGCTTCGGGGGGATAGCTGTTGGAGGCTCTTACGCAAATGCGTTTACGGCGCCAGCGAACGGAGCGATCATTCAGGGCAAAGTGGGCATTGGCAACTCCTCACCGAACGGAACGCTCGATGTAGTGACGACCACCGATCCTACAGGTAACCTAACCGCATTTGGTACGCAACATTTTGTAGTCGGTGCCGGCGCAGCTTCGGGTTCGACCAGCGGCGGCGTTTTCATTTCTTATGATCAAGCGAACCAAAGGGGATTTATTGGCTCCGTCAGTCCGGGTGTGGCGTGGCGAAACCTCATTCTGCAACCGATTGCCGGTAATGTAGGGATCGGTACGGGCTTTCCGGTCGCACCTTTCCAGATCGGATCGGGAACAGCAGTTCAAACTGTCATTGGAACCCAGTCTTCATTCGCCTACAACGCATTTTTCGACGGGAGCAATTGGCGATATATCAATTCGGATAGCGCCTCCGCCCTACGCATGTACGGCGGGAACATCGATTTCAACACGATGGCTGCGGGAACAGCGGGCACTGTAGCTTCTACCATGGATACCACAGGGCTCAAGATGAGGCTCTCCAGTAGTGGTGGATTAGCTCTCGGAACCAGCATTGCAAATACGGATCCGGGCGCCGGCAACCTCAATGTCTCTGGAACTATCACGGCGGGGGCCGGACTTAAATTTCCGGATACTTCGACGCAGTTGACCGCATATACGGGTACATTGACCTCGCTTCCCACGACAGTGACCAATTCGTCGCTAACATCAGTTGGGACCGTGACGAGTGGGGTCTGGCAAGCCACTCCAATAGCCGCTGGGTATTTGCCTTCCGATATTGACTACATTGACCAAAACCAAGCCGTTTCTGGACAGAAGACATTCACCGGAGGTGTGAGTGTGAGCACGGGCGGGCAGGGAACGCCATTCACAGTCCAAGGTGCTGCTCTTGGTAATACGAGCGGTAATACGACCGCTCTCATGACGCTACAGAACAATAATGCGAATGCCAACTACCTGACATTCTCCCAGTTTAGAAATACAAATGGGTCCGATTGGACAACAGCGACGACGCGAATCCAAACCATCACTGATGTTACCCCCCAGGGATACATCGATTTCAATCCTCCCAACGGCGCTTATGGCCTGGCGATGGGAAGTAGTGGTTCTGAATACTTCAGAATTGCCTCAGGTGGCAACGTTGGTATTGGAACTACTAATCCAGGGGCACGACTTGAAGTAAATGGCAATCTCAAATTAACAGCCAACAGTGGTGCATCGATTACCTTTCCTGATGGCACGATCCAAAGCACAGCGTATGTGGGAACTACCTGCCCTACCGGTGGCGACTATGCTGAAACAGTCGATGTTGCGGGCGATCGCACCTCCTATGAGCCTGGTGATGTCATGGTGATTGGTCTCGCAAGCGACTCCGATGTCGCGAAGTCCAATGAGCCATACTCTACCCGGGTTGCCGGAATCTATTCTACGAAGCCGGGTGTTGTTGGCAGAAGGCAGACTACTGACCCTAAGACAAGCACCACTGAGATCCCGATGGCGATGGTCGGCATCGTGCCAACGAAGGTCAGTGCCGAGAATGGCGCAATTTCGCGTGGTGATTTGCTCGTCACTGCGTCTATCCCCGGCTATGCGATGAAGGGAACCGACCGCATGAAGATGCTTGGAGCGGTGGTTGGTAAAGCAATGGGCTCGCTAAATTCCGGGACTGGTGTCGTTGAAGTCCTCGTCACGCTGCAATAGATGATCAGGAGATTGACCAACAAGAAATTAGTGGATCTGAATTGAGATGGGACAGGTAATGAAGATGAGAATTAAAAATGTCGAGTATGTCTCTTCTTGCTTAGTCGTTAGGTGCAAAACCGTGCCGTTGTCCTGCAATGGTGCGAACGAAGTATTGTGCACCTCTTGAATGGGGCACGCCTATTTTGAGACTGAGGGATTTGGTATGAGCAGAGATAAGTTGAGTCGAGTTGCGGTTGGGATGTCCGTAGGATTGATATTGTGCTGTACGAAGTTGATCGCGCAGACGAATACATTTCCGTCCAGTGGCAACGTCGGGATTGGAACGACGGCTCCGATCCAACCGTTGACCGTAAATGGTACCGTTCTTATTACCGATGACGTTGGCGCAGGTAGCGGCCTCATCGTCAACAATGGATATGGCGGAACCAGCAATATACCTGTGGCTGAGTTTAATTACGACACCATCAACGGGGCGGCGACGGCCATGTATATCAACGGTGGCGCCGGCGCTACAGCAGGCAATGTCGGTATTGGAACGACGAGCCCTGTGGCGCCTTTGCATTTGGTTGCGAATCCGAGCTATGGGAACAATTGGGGGGCTGGACAAGTTAGTAGTGCAGGTTTGTTGGTAGACCCCTTCCCCAATAGCAGCTCATCAGTCATGGGTCTGACAATCTCCGGAGGGAACCACAATGCTTCGAGCAATCTAGGCTGGGTTTCCAACATGGTAGGCGTGAACGCCTACTATAGCTCCACACTTGACACCTTGAAGCGCTTTTCGACTTCGGGTGGTTTCACAAATAGCATGGCGATTACGCTCAGTAGCGACGGTACTCAAGTTGGCGGAAATCGAATGAGCTTTTGGACCGGCAATGCAGGAGACCCCGTAGAGAGAACTGTGATAACAAGCAGCGGCAACGTCGGCATAGGCACTACAACGCCCGGGGCGCTCTTGGAGGTTGATGGCAATATCAAGCTGACCGCCGGAAGTGGGGCATCGGTCACTTTTCCGGATGGCACTGTTCAGAGTACAGCCTATGCGGGAACCACATGCCCAGCAGGGGGCGACTACGCTGAATCGATCGATATCACAGGAGACAAGCACGAATACGAACCGGGAGACGTGATGGTCATCGATCCATCCCATCCAGGTCACTTCCTCAAATCTTCCGAGCCTTATTCGACACTCGTTGCCGGGATCTATTCGACGAAGCCCGGTTTCGTGGGTAGACGCCAAACTACCGATCCAAAGACAAGCACCACGGAGATCCCAATGGCGATGGTGGGCGTCGTTCCGACTAAGGTATCCGCCGAGAACGGACCTATCAAGGTAGGCGACCTTCTGGTAACGTCATCGACTCGTGGCTATGTCATGAAGGGGACCGATAGAAATGTAATGGTTGGGGCTGTCGTTGGGAAGGCCTTAGCCAAACTTGATAATGGCACTGGAACAATCGAAGTGTTGGTGTCACTGCAATGAGAAAACTTGACCCTCTCCAAGGCTGTAGGGAGCGAATGAGGTGCCATCAAATGAATGATTTGCCGAAAATATTTGGTGAAGAGCAGGTTGGCTCGAAGGACCGGTGGAATGGGCTTCCATCATCAACGCGAGCACTCGCGCTCGTTCTACTTTTTTCTATAGTTTTCTTTGCAGCTTGTGCCGCTATTGCGGCTCAGACTGGCGCCAGTGTGTCAGTCCCGGTGAGGGATCCCTTAGCTATCCAACGGTTGAATCTTGCGTTGACGGCCTTAGGAGGTTCACAGAATGTGAGTCAAATGGATTCGTGTATAGCTGAAGCCACGCGCACCTCACGCAATCATTCGTATTCCGTCAAGCGCTTCAATGTCGGGAATGATTACCGCTATGAAGTCACCCTGGATGGGAGCACGACGGTTAACACTTCACGGCAGACCCGCAAAAATAATACGACTTCAGCATCAAATATGAACATGAATGGCAGAACCCCGTCGAACCGAGATCCGCGAAGAAACATACCATTGATCTCTCCCGCAATGCAGGTAGTTCCACATCTCGCTCCAGCTGCACTTTTACGGCGAATGCTGGATTCAGCCACAAGCCTGGAACTGATACCTGCTGATCAATCGCCAGCCGGAGCGATTGGTATTCTAATGAAGAAAACCTCTACCATCACCAAGCAGGCCGAGGAGCAGCGTTGGTACTTCGATAGCCAAACCAATCTTCCCGTATCCGTGACTTATTGGCTTCCAAGTGTTACAAGTTTGCGAAATCACGCTGTTCTACAAACGAGGTTCGAGAATTTCGATGCCCTAGGCGGTTTCACCGTACCACGGCAGATAACAACATCTATAGGATCGATGACGCTCGGCGTAGAAAACGTAACTTCTTTGCAATGCCAGCAAGCCATATCCAGCGACTTATTTACGTCTCCGGAGGTGCAGTAATGAGAATAAGGCTTGCATTTTTCTTTCTGGTCTCTTTGATCGTTCCCGCAAGTGTTGTAGGTCAGGTGCAAGACCCATCTATCCAGATGGGTAGCGCACCCTACGCCACTTTCCAAAATGGAGACATTGACAACGTCAACCTTGACAACGGAAATGTGTTCCTCAAGATTCCGCTGGTTGGCTTCCCACAGCGCGGAGACAAGCTGAGCTTGAATTTCTTCGTCCGCTTTAATGCGCCCCGATGGAACGTAATAGAAATGGTCGATGGTTACGATGAGGGAGGAGACATTGTTGGGCAATGGTCGATCTATGATTTCAATGGTGGGCCACAACCCGTGGGCGTAGATGTCGTCAGAGATCAGTTTCTTTCGTCTAGAGAGTTTGTGGTGCCATTCGTTTGTACTTATGCCTATGAGTGTGGTTACACTATTCCTCCTGGCGCTGTTCCCGAGCCACAAGACGAATACAACTCTGTCGGCCTCTTCCAAGTACGCACGCCAGACGGTGGAATGCATTCCTACGCGATGTCGAGCTTAGGAGATGATAATGTGACAGTGCAAACCATAACCCCTGACGGTTCTCATATCACAAGCGTGCAATCGGATCAGGGCTTAAATCCATATCAATTTCTCGACGGCAGTGGAGTTTTGTACTCGGGTGTATCAATTCCCGTGAGTCCCTATCCGGGGGTGCCTGCCGCTATAGTAAATGCGCCTGCTTTTAACGTCTCTGATCCTGATGGGAATCAGATCACTGTCGGAGCGAACGGCTGGACGGACTCCATCGGAAGGCTAATCCCAGGGTCATTCGTCGGCCCGGGATCGGCAACTCCAGGCTCAACTTATGCCAACGTAACTTTTTCACCTGAAGATGATTTGATGCCCGGTGTGCCCTCATCGGACTACAGTAAATGCAGTGGTACAACTACTGCTGCGCGACAATGGAATGTGCCCTCTGTAAATGGAAGTAGTCAGCAGTATGTCTTTTGCTATGAAGATGTAAGTTATCAAACCGCATTTAATACGACTACAATATGCTGCTATCCGTCAGGAACACTAGCGTACGCGGAGGCCAGTGGTGCGATACGGCTTCTTTATGAAATCGTGCTGCCTGATAACACGAACTACCAATTTTCGTATGATTCATATATCGATCTGACGAAGATCACGCTTCCCACAGGTGGATCGATTTCCTACACGTGGGATTCCAAGGCAATCAATCCTACCCTCACGAGTCCTCTCCAGCGAGTTGTAACGAGTCGTACAGTCGTGCCCGGCACTTCGTCGCCAGCCTCATCTACTGGCTTTTGGCAATATCAGTGGATTATCTCTCAATATGTCTATGGGTCTACTCCTGAAGACGAATACGCCAAAGAGTCTATTCTTACGGATCCCAATGGAAATGACACAGTTCATGCTATTGAGCCCTCGGACAACGAGTCACCAGACGGCGCTTCATATACCGACATCAGCTATTCGGGGAGAAGTCCAGACAATCCGTCCGCAACGGGGGCATCGGGCACAGTCCTCAAGACTGTAACAAGCACGCGTCCGAGTATATGGAGTCCCTTTTATACGGACAATTATGCGGAGGAGCTAACTGGCCCAGCCACAAGTATTGTCACAAGCTATCCCGATGGGCACGCGACAAAAGTGACTAACACTTTTGTTCCGGCCCAACCCATACTTAATTACACCTGGAGCAGCTACAACCAGAACGGCGGGTACCCGTCGCCAAATGTGTTTTATGAGACATATGATTGTCCCTGCTTAAACTATGATCTCGCGACATCGACATCAACGTATGCTTACGGTGCGACTTCTCCAGGCGCATTAATCAGCACCACCAGCACCACCTACCAGTGGCAAAATAACGCTGCTTACCTGACGGCCAACTTGCTTACATTGCCCGCCTCAATCGTCACGACCGACGGCCAGAATCGAATTGCCGAAACAGATTATTCCTATGACGAAAGTCCGAGCCCATCAGGAACTCGTGGCCATCCTACGACGGTTAGCAGATGGCTCGATACGTCGAATAGCTTCATCAATATCAAGACGACATTTTCATCTTATGGAATGCCTACTGATATGTATGACGCAAATTACCTTACGAGCGCCAGCACTGGCAATCATGTTCATACAACATATGACTCAAATGGCATGTATCCTACTTCGATATCACAAAGCACTACAACGAACGGCGTTGCTCATGTCGATTATTACTCATATGACTTCAACACCGGTCTGGTGTTATCCCATGTTGACCAAAATGGGAGTGGTTCGAGTGATGCCGCACATATGACTACGTATCACTATGTTGATCCGTTGAATAGGCTTACAAGTGTGATTTTTCCGGCGATTACAGCAGGCACGCCCGAAGTCGATTTTTCGTACAATTCGTCTACCAACACGATAACGAAGAGTGAACTTCAGGGAGGTGGGATCACTCTCTCGTCGAGCTACCAATACGATGGTTTAGGGCGAACCTTGGAGACTACTGATACAGCCGGAGCGCTAGTAGATATCGTCTACGATGCAGTTGGTCACATCGCTTCTAAGAGCAATCCATATGTGGGAACGTCAACCGGCCAAACAGCGTTCCTTTATGACCCGTTTGGGAGGATGACAAAGCAAACCGATCAAGATGGTTCGACCGAGTGGTTTTGTTATGACGGGCTGCCTGATCCGAATGCGGCTCAACGGAATTGCCATGCCAACTATTCAAGTCAGATCGGCGAATGGGTCGATGTCATGGATGAGGACAATAGTTTAACGCAACACGTGCAAGATTCACTCGGCAACCTTGTTGAAGTCAGTGAATTTCCATCAGGTCCATTAGGAGCTAGGCTCGAGACCGATTATGTGTACTACCCTACAAACAATCTCAAAAGCGTAACGCAACAAGGCATCTCATCTGAAACACCACGTCAACGCAGCTTTACTTACGATTCGTTGTCGCGGCTGCTATGTGCGTCGAACCCCGAAACACTAGGTTCGCAAAGTACACAAAACGCGTGCCCGTCCTCGGCTACGGGCACTATTCCTGCCAATGTCGTGAGCTATGGCTATGATCTGAACGGCAATGTGACATCCAAGACCGATGCTCGAAACGTAGTCACGGGGTATCAGTATGACGGGTTGAACCGGCTGGTCAGCAAGACAGCACCGGTAGTCATAAATACCTCAGGTGGAACCAGCGGGTACGTTTCGACGTGCTTTCAATACGACTCGCTGTCAGGCGCGCCCGCTGCGTCGAATCTGATCGGCCAACTGGCGGTCGAGTGGACGCAGACCGGAAATCAATGTGCCTCATCGTACGCTCTATCTGTTGGAGCGCTTACGGCAAAGGCGATCTTGAGTTACGACGCAATGGGGCGTCCGTTGCTGTCACAGCAGTGCATCAAGGCGAAATGTCAGACGCAGCCGTTCACGCAAAGCCAGACCTACGATCTGGCTGGCCACCTCAGCACATGGACGGACGGTCGTGGGCTGATGACCTTTACCCAGAAGTTCGATTCGGCTGGACGACCAATCAGCCTGACGAACAGCCTGTCTGGAGATGGTTGGCCATCCGTGCTGTTTTCGGCGCAAGGGTATGCGCCGACTGGAGCGCTGCAGAATTGGAACATCGGGAACTTTCTCAACTTTAGTCGCAGCTATGACATTCGGCTGCGGATAACGGGCGAAACGGTAACGCATTGAGGGTGTGCCGAGTTCATCCTAGAGGTAGGGAGAGCAGGATGCAGAGGACGATAACAATCCGAGGCTGGCGAATCGTTTGTGCAATGCTTCTGCTATTCGGTGCTGTGCCATCGGTCTGGGCGAGCCAGACGACGGTCACGGTGACCGGAGCGGAGCAGCAGGCATCGAGTGGGACCTTTGACTCCGGCACGGTGACGGTGACGGTCAACGGATATACGGAAACCTTGCCGTACGGCCGGTTCTCCACAAACGCCGCGGTGGCTTCGGGCGTTGCGGCGAGGTTTTCGCAGGACTGTAATAGTCCGGTGATAGCTCATGCCTCAGGAACGGCGATCACTTTCGTGACACGTGATCCGGCGGCGGCGGTGAGTGGCATAACCGCGTCGATCCTCTGGGACAATCAAGACTTTACCGTAGCCTCCTTTGGGGTAACCATACCGACGAACACGCCTCCGGTGATTACACCCACCTTCGCCTGCGCGCCAACGACGATCATTTCGGGGGAGAACCTGACGTGCGCGGTGACCCTCATAGTGGGTGCGCAGAGCGCGGTGAGCTTTAGTGTCAACGGCTCGGCTTGGACAACGGCGACGCCGGATCAGGTAACAGGCACCGCGACGGCGAACGCCCTGTTCACACAAGGAGCCGGCACTTACACCATCGCCTACAGCTATCCGGGGGACAGTATCCCGAATCAGTTCACAATCCCCGCGGAGTCCGGTACGGCGCAGGTAACAGTGGAGGCCCAGGGGACATCCCTGCCCGGCAATCAGGTCTATGCTTTCAGTATCGTGACTAACGGACAGAACGGTCAGCCTGCTTCTGGATCGCAGGGCGGCTATGCGGCCAACAGCAACATCCAGGCCTATACGGACTCGGTGAATGGAAACTGGACGCTCGGTTACGACGGCCTGAACCGGCTGACCGCTTCGACCCAGCAACCGACCAATGCTTCGCCGCTGTATGGATGCTGGGCGTACGACAGCTTCGGCAACATGCTTACCCAGGCTATCTCGAACCAAACCATTACCTCTGGCCTGACTAGCAGCCCCTACTGTCAGACACAGACCGGATCGACGACCTGGCAGAGCCGGGCTTCGTATAGCGCGGCAAATCAGGCTACCTCCGGCACATGGCTGGACGCGACGAAGAACACGCACACCGGCAGTCCCGGCTATGATGGGGCGGGTGATATGACCAACGATCTGGTCAACACGTACCTGTACGACGCAGACGGACGAGTGTGTGCGGCGCAAGGGCTCTCAGGAGGCCAGCCGTCTGGCGCTGTCACTGGATATCTGTATGACGCCGAAGGCCACCGGGTGGCGAAAACCACGCTGTCGAGCCTGACCTGCGATCCCGCGGCCATCCAGCAGGTGACGGCAGAGTACTTCATAGGACCGGATGGAGAGACGATGACCGAGGTTGATCCTGTGCCTTCGGGGGACATGTGGGTGCGCACGGAAGTCTCGGCCGCGGGACAGTTCCTGGCGACCTATAAACCGTATGGCGTGCACTATGCGATCACCGACTGGCTGGGCACCAAACGCGCTCAGGTCGATCCGGGCAATACACTGAACGCTAACGGGGTGGACGAAACTTGCACCTCGTTCGCCTTCGGCGACCAGCTCAACTGCAATACCTCTCTCGATGCTTCTCCGAGGCACTTCACCGGCAAAGAACGGGACGCAGAATCAGGGCTGGACTACTTCGGGGCAAGGTACTACGGGTCGAACATGGGCCGGTTCATGTCGGCTGATGATGGCAGCGATCAAGACCCTTCCAATCCTCAGAGTTGGAACCTCTACAGCTACGTTCGGAACAATCCGGTGACTCAAACTGATTCAGACGGTCGCTCCGTGAATGTTTGCTCGACAGACAGTAATGGGAATCAGAAGTGTGAACTGGTGAGCAACGATGCATATACGGCGGCCCAGCAAGGTAACAATGGAAGCTTGAATGTGCCGACTCTAAATACTGTAGGGATGAATGGTTCGGCGAACATCACCGACTCTAATGGTAATAGTGTAGGAACTGCGACGTATGTAGCTGATTCGGGTGCAGACTACTATGCTCCAGGAAACCCAGCCGCGTATGCACAGCTATCCAATACATCTCAAGTAGTGAAAGCTGTAACCGCTGTTTACGCAGGAGTCTATGGTGCTGTTGGTGCCGCCATTGCTGGCCCCCCGGTTGCTGCTGCAGCTTGGCGATTCATTTTGCAGCGGCTTGCGCTCTCGGCAACATCTCCTGCTCTACTTGCGATAGTGAATAAGCTCTATCAGGAAACAGATGAGATTTCCGGAGGAACTGCCGGTGCTGTTCGAAATGAACTTTCGACGGGCCAATATCTCAATACCGGTTCTGGCATCGATGGCAGTCACCTAATCAAGGCGTCTGACACAATAAATGCACTCCAAAACTTGATCAAGTCTGGGCAACTAGACGGCCACAATCAAATGATCGCTGAGCACCTCATCTCCGACCTTAAGAGTTCGTTGGGACGATAGGAGATACGTTGAATCTTCAATGGGGATCACTTAACCAGCAGCTTCGCAAAAGATTTCCAGTGCTTTGGGAGCCCCGGTACACACAGTTGATCGGCCATATAGAGGCCGAACCGTACATCGTTTTCGGCATAATCTTCAATCGGTATTTGGTCGATATAGCGGAAGAAAACGACGTGAATGCCCAGGCCGATGCATCTGCGTTCATCGAGGAAATGGCAGCCGCCAAGGATGGGTACGTGATCGACATGGTCGTATCCGAGGTGCTTCCTACGCTGGTCAAGAGCCAAAATATGCTCGATAGCTACTGGTCTCTGCTCGGCCCAGCTACCCGACGTTGGCTTCGGTTGTTGCCTCCTCGATTTATAGCTGAAGTCGAACTCCCCACAGATCATGTCTAGGTGGTCTGTGCTGCGCTTGGAAATGCTGGGTGGGCCGTGGGTACTTCTGGGGGCTCTACGGGCCTGTAATGGCCGTCCGAGGCCCCTGCCATGGCCGGGTCGGAAGTCTGTGGCTTCCATGAGCATCTGTGCTGCTACGAGGGCCATGCTGCGCATGGGGTGGACTTACGACATGTATGAAAGCGCGCACTTCGTCAAGGACGATTTCTGGTGCGTTGTGCAGGTTGTGGTTGCGGGTTTCGGTTAATTTGGCGCAGGGACATCCTGGTGTCCCCGAGGGTATATGTTGTTGGCGGTTCTCTACCGCGCTTTTCCTTTAGCTGCGTCTTTTGCTGGTCGCGGTAAGGGGGTGCTGAGAGAGTCCTCCTTGGTTAAGCTTCGTCCCGCTTTGCTCGTGCGGTTGAGTTCGTCCGCAAGCCATATATTCGCCCTGGCGTCGGGCATGAGCATTCTTGGATCGGGCGTCGCATTCACCCCGAGACCTTTGCAGCGTGGTCAGAAGTGTCTCGCGCTTGCCCGAACTTGGACGAAGGGGGGTGAGGCTGTGGCTGGCGGTAAGGTTCACGCTTGCGCAGCATCCAATAGCTTGCCTCTGCCAGATGGCGGGCGACGGCGACGATAGCACGTCCGTGTCCCTTGCCTGGAGCGAGGCGTCGATAGAGCAAGCCGATGTGACCTTCTCGGTAGGCGCGCAGATGGGTCGCGCAGGTAGCCGCTTCAACGAAGGCCCACTTGAGATAGCGGTTGACGTTGCGGCAGGTTCCGCCGTGTCGGATGTGACCACCTGAGGCGATGACGCGAGGCACGAGGCCTGCGTAGCTGGCCAGGTTCTCGGCTCGTTGGAAGCGTTCGATGTCGCCGATCTCCAGCCATAGGATGGGAGCGAGGATCTTGCCCACTCCGGGTAGCGTATGCAGCAGTCGAATCTCCGGGCTGGAGGCGAGCGTGCAGTCGATGTGCTGCTCCAGGATCATCAGCTTGATGTTGAGCTGGTCGATGGAATCGAGTTCAAGGGAGACCATGCGTGCGGTCTCCTTCGGAAGGTCGGGAAGGACCTCGGCGATGTAGGCGCGGCCCCTGACGCCGAAGAGATCGCTGATGCCGGTGGCGTGCAGTCCGTAGCGGTCGATGGCTGAGTGGATGCGATGCTTGAGCGAGGTGCGGAGATCGCGCAAAGCCATCCTGGTTCGCAGCAGCTCGCGTTGATCGCGGAGTTCTCCAGGCGGAATCCAGCTCTCGGGCAGCGTGCCGTTGCGGAGCAGGATGGCGAGCCCCTTGGCGTCGAGAGCGTCGGTCTTGTGGGTCTTGCCCATGCGCTTCTTGGCCTCCGACGGGTTGGCCAGATGGGGCCTGTGGCCTGCCTGCTCCATCAGGTCGACGATCCAGTACCAGTTGCCGGTGGACTCGATGGCAATCTCGGTACCGTTAGGCAGCGTGTCGAGGTAGCGCTGATAGGCAGCGACGTTGTGCTCGATCCGCACGGGCTGCGTGGCCTTGCCGCGTTCGTCGACCGCGACGAAGACCGAGTAATGCTTGTGGGCGTCACATCCGAGATAGGGCTGCATGAGTGTTCCTCCTTGAGGGAGAACGTAACGCACTTGGCCTCAGCCAAGTGCGCTTTCATGCAATCACCCCTCGGAGGGAACTGTAAGTACCCCCTCAGGTCACCTAGGTAGACCGCTACGGTCCACGCTTGCGATCTCTTGGTCGGTGAACTCCTTCGAGAGCGCCAGAGCCCGGTTGAATACGTCACGTTCCGCAGGTTG
>Ga0302309_10002155_pt1 | contig 16804 bp, 8 predicted proteins | sample III_Palsa_N1_1_FD_200453 | JGI IMG/M metagenome (GOLD analysis project Ga0302309, IMG submission 200453) | Peat permafrost microbial communities from Stordalen Mire near Abisko, Sweden - III_Palsa_N1_1 | ecosystem: Environmental > Terrestrial > Soil > Palsa > Peat permafrost | place: Sweden... | reverse complement strand
GTGGACCGAGGCGCGCTTGCAGCGCATCGTCACGCCCTTGCTGGGTCCATCCTCATGAACCGGTGGCGCCAGCGGCTGTGCCGCCGGCGCCACCCGGTTTTGCATCAGGCCTTGCGGCCGCCGGCGCCATCGAGCCCGGACTTGGCCATGCCATCCAGATACAGGTGGATGTAGCTTTCCAGGGCAGCCGGGCTGCTCGGCAGAACGTGATGGAAATTGGGGATGACGCCAGGCTGTTTGCCCGCGGCCTGTGAAGTCGACGGGGCGGTTTGGCTGACAGCGTTGGTTTGGGTGCGGGACATGGCTATCTCCTTGCGGGTTGCTGCTGATCCATTGGGGCTGGAAGCCCGAAGGCGCATAAACTAAACCCTCCCATCCTGCACAACTAGATGGTATGTTTGAGAATAAGCCTATCGAAATTTGGAAGGAACTTTGGACCGGTTAGAAGCCATGTCGATTCTTCTGGAGGTTGTCGAGACCGGCAGCCTGTCCGCGGCCGGGCGGCGGCTCGGCATGCCCCTGGCTACGGTCAGCCGGAAAATCTCCGATCTTGAAGCGCATCTGAAGATCCGCCTGCTGCTGCGCGGCGGGCGCAAGCTGGCGCTGACCGATGCCGGGCGCAGCTACGTGGCCGCCTGCAAGCGCATCGTCGAGGATGTCAGCGAAGCCGAGCGCATTGCCGCCGGCGAATACCGGGCGCCGACCGGCGAACTGGTGATCAGCGCCCCCCTGGTGCTGGGCCGAGTGCATGTGGTGCCGATCGTCGCGGAGTTCCTCAAGGCTTATCCCGACATCCAGGTGCGGCTGCAGCTGAGCGATCGGGTGATGAACATGGTCGAGGACCACATCGACCTGGCCGCGCGCATCGGCACGCTGCCCGACAGCAGCCTGATCGCCACGCGGGTGGGGACCAGCCACTTCGTCGTCTTCGCCAGCCCGGCCTATCTGGCCGAGCACGGCGAGCCGCAAACGCCCGCCGATCTGGCGACGCACGACTGCATCACGCTCGACAACATCCTGTCCGGCGACCGCTGGGATTTCGAGCGGGACCATAGCACCAGCTCGGTGGTGATCCGTCCGCGGCTCAAGGCCAACACCGCCGAGGCGGTGATCGACGCCGCCATCGCCGGGCTGGGCGTTGCGCGTACCATGTCTTATCCGATCATCCAGGCCGTTGCCGTCGGTGCGCTGCGCATCCTGCTGCGCGACTACGAGCCGCCGCCGGTGCCCATCAGCCTGGTGTATCCGAGCCAGCGCCTGCTGCCGCAGAAGCTGCGCGCCTTCCTCGATTTTGCGGCACCGCGCCTGCGTGCGCGTATCGGAGTGGATTCCTGATCGCCAGGCCTCTGGGGTCACAACGTTGACTTGGTGTACATTAACCGCATACCCGCGGATTCCAGGCCGGCATGGCGGAAATCAACGTGGGACTGCCATGGATCAACCATGGCACGCACAGGGAGGTGTGTACCGGTGAATACGATAATCAGGTCGGGGATGTTGCGGCGCGCCGCCTTGGGACTACTGATTGCCGCGGGCCCGGCATTGACCGCTTGCTCCGACAACGGCAGCAGCGGGTCATCGTCCAGCGGCGCCTCCTCGAGCAGCAGCAGTAGCGGCGCTTCCTCGTCGAGCAGCTCAAGCAGCTCCGGCAGCAGCGGTGCCGCATCCTCGAGCGGTTCCAGCAGCGGCGGCGCCGCATCGTCCAGCAGTTCCGGCAGCAGCGGCTCTTCGTCGTCGGGCGGCGCCGCGGTTTCCGCGGGCGTGTCGATCGAGCTGGTGCCCGGTTCGGTGACGCCCGGCCAGTCGTTCAGCCTGATCTACAACGTCCCCGGCGGAGCGTCGGCCGGTGCCAGCTGCACCGCGTCCAACGCCGCGGGCGACAGCAAGTGGAACGGCACGGTGGCCACGACCGGCGGCACCATGGCGCTGGTGGCGCCCACCGCCGGCAATATCTACAGCTACAGCATCAGCTGCAGCATCGGCAGTGCGACCGAAACGGCACAGGCCAGCCTGTTCGACGGCACCGCGGCGCCGACGCCAGCCGACTGCGGCGTCACCAACAGTTCCGGAGCGGCGGTGCCGACGCAGGACCTGATCGCTCCGGATGCCAGCGTCGCCACCGGCAGCGGCGGCCTTTGCGTCGGCTGCTCGGTGAGCAATCCCGGCAATGTGGTGGACCAGGATCTGCTGAACTATGCCGCCGTCAACACGCCGTTAGGCCTGGTTGCCGATGAGTCCCTGACCGTGACCAGCGCCGCGAATACCTATGCCGCCGGGCACCTGGTGGGCTTCGTCGCTTCCAATCCGGCTGAATTGCTGACGCTGGATCTGCTGCAGAACGTCACCATCAATACTTTCCTCGACGGCGTCACGCAGGATACGGCCGGCGCCACCGCCAGCACGCCGCTGCGCCTGGACCTGCTGACCCTGCTGGCCAGCCCGAAGTCGGCCTTCGTCGGCTTCACCGCCACCAAGCCGTTTAACGCGGTGCAGCTGGCCGACGGCAGCCTGGTTTCGGTGCTCGGCCAGGTCAATGTGTATGCGGCTTGCGTCAGCACGCAGACGGTGACGGGAAGCTCCTCGTCCAGCTCCTCGGGTAGCAGCAGCTCGTCCTCCTCCTCGTCTTCTTCATCCTCCGGTTCCTCGAGCGGCGGCGGCTCGTCTTCATCTTCCTCCGGCTCCTCGAGCGGCGGCGGCTCCTCGTCTTCCGGCAGCAGCGGTTCCTCTTCCAGCGGCGGCGCTTCTTCATCCGGCAGCGGATCGAGCGGCGCCAGTTCTTCCAGTAGCGGCGCCGCCAGCTACGACTGGACCCAGCTGGGCAGCACGCTGGACGGCTACGTGTCGACCGCAAGCTCCGCGCCGAGCGGCACGGTGAGCGGCTACAGCTTCCTGCTCTACAACAAGTCGGGAGTCCTCTACAGCCGCGCTGGCGGCAATCAGACGGCGAGCTCGGTGCTGGCCATCGCCTCGGCGTCGAAGGTGCCTTCCGCCGCGGCGATCATGACGCTGGTGGACAGCGGCAAGCTCAACCTCGATACGCCGGTCGCCACTTACCTGGCGACCAGCGGGGTGACCTGGCCGGTGGACAAGCTCGCCATCACCATGCGCATGCTGCTGTCGCATACCTCCGGGCTGCCCGGGCTGGGCGACAGCACCAACCCCGACTGCATCAACGAGGAAACCAGCACGACCCTGGTGCAATGCGTGCAAACCATCGCCAACACGGCGCTGGTATCGCAGCCGGGGACGGAGTTCAATTACGGCGGCGCCGATTACCAGGTGGCGGGCTACATCGCCACCGTCCTGTCGCAGCAGAACTGGCAGACCTTCTTCAGCGCCGCCATCGCGCAGCCGCTGGGTCTCAGCACTTTCACCTACGGCCCGGCCAGCGTGGTCACCAACCCGCGTATCGCCGGCGGCGCGCTCACCGATGCGGCCGACTACGCGGCGATCCTGCAGATGCTGCAGAACAGCGGCCAATTCAACGGCAAGCAGGTGCTGTCTTCAAGCAGCGTCGCCGCTCTCGAAGCCAACGAGATAAAAGGCCTGGCGGTCGCCTACACCCCGTTTCCGCCCGGACAGGCAAGCCAGTATCCCGGCTATGGACTGGGCTTGTGGATCTCCAGTCCCTCGCTGTATTCGGGAAGCCCGGGGCCGGAATACAGCGATCCGGGCCTGTACGGCACCAGCCCCTGGATCGATAACGGCCTGGGCTATGGCGCGATCATCCTGATCGACCAGGATGTGCCGACTGGCCTCGCCATGTGGAATGCCGCGCGTCCGCTGATCATCAGCCAGCTGACCGGAGGATAGGCGCCGTTGCCGGTTGGTCCGGCAGGCGCGGGAGTCAGCCGGCGACTTCGATCTTGATCTTCAGGCGGAAGCTGGCCAGGCCTTCCGCGCCGCAATGCGGTTCCAGCTGGGTGATGCCCTGGACATCGGTGGCCGTGAATCCGGCAATGCCAATTTCTTGAGCGCACCATGATGGCCCACTGATGGAAACGAATCGTGGCCCAGCGCTAACCTTTCGGTAATTATGTGACGTGCATCACGCGCGCTGAAGTACCGTAACGTATCATGCAGAAACCGTACCAGTCGGAATCGTCGCCTTGGGTTCGCAGTAAACGCTGCGCCGCGGTGATTGGGATAAGTTTGCCAACAATAAGGGGAGCATATGCAGTCGAAAAAGGGAATTCTGCGTTCAAAGCTGCTGATTCTTTGCGCAACGGCGCTTCTTTCCGCAACGGCTTCTATGGCGTCGTATGCCGCCGATGATTCAGTTCCGACCGGCGTCACTCAAGATGCTGGTGGTGCTGGCCAAGGAGGGGCTCCCGCACCTTCAGGCCAGTCACAACCCACGCAGTTATCACAGGTTATAGTTACGGCGCCCCTCTCCTCTGACGCCGATCTTAGCAGCGTGATTGGGCCAACATCGTCTGCCGGTACGCCTGTTCGGAACAACCCCACGACGGTGGCCTCCACGGCGACGAAACCAGCGGCGACCCCCGCCGATAACAGCAAGTCTGGCGCACAGACATCCAACTGTGGCGACGCTGCTCCGCATCCCGTCGTGATCGCCACCGGCAACAAAGTCCTAACGGAAGTTGACTTTGTGACAGGCCGCTCGCCACAGCACGCGTTCACGCGATATTACAACTATAGCTATACCGGCTCTGGAATGTTCGGTGTTGGCTGGCACACGGCTTTCGATCGTTCGCTGACCTTCACCCTGCAAAACGGAACGTCATGTGCTGCCTCGCCCGGGCAAACATCAAACTGCGCCACGACCGGCGGCAGCCCTGTCGTCTCCGTCGGCGCGGTTCGTCCCGACGGCTCGATTGCCACCTATAACCAGAGTGCATCGGGTTCCAATACCTATCTCAATACGACTCCCGACGCTACCGACTCGATCATCAACAACGGCAGCGGTTGGACCCTGTCAAACGAGAACGGGTCTGTCGAAAACTACAGCCCCCTTGGGTTTATTACCTCCTCGAGCGGCCCCACCGGCTTGGGCTGGACATTCTCTTATTCCTCCAGCAATTTGCTGCAGAGTGCCACGTATTCAAGCGGCGAAACCTTCAGTTTTGGCTGGACCGGCAATTTGGTTACCTCGGTCAAAGATCCGGCAAACAACACCTATTCCTACGCCTACACCGGGGGCACCACCGGTTATCTGAACGGGGTTACGTATCCCAATGGTGACTCCCGCACCTATTATCATGAATCCCAATACCCCTCGGCGGTGACGGGTATTAACGTGAACGGCGGCCGCTATAGCACTTACACGTACAACAGCAACGGCCAAGTGGCCGCGAGTGGGCTGAACAGCAGCGTCGAGGTCGAGGAAGTTTTCTTCTCCTACGGGAACAACTCGACCACCATGACCAATACCGCGGGAGCACAGACGACTTACAGCTACCAAACCTTCAACTTCAATGGCAATCAACAGCAAAAGCTGACCTCGGTGACGACATCGCACGTCTATGGGTGTCCAAACTCGGTTGCGAGCACCAGCTACGACGGAAACGGTCATCCGCAAATCTCGGTCGATCAGCGCGGATTCACCACTGACTACACCTTCACTAGTAACGGTCTGATGACCGATTTGAAGCAAGGTGCTGGTACCGGTCAAATGCGGGAAACCCAGTACACCTGGGACAGCATGAACCGGATCACCAACCAAAAGACCCTCGACAACAATGGCAATGGCGTTGAAAACATTCAGACAACCTATTATCCGGCGTCGTCGTCGAATAAAAATCGTCTGGAGCAAATCGTAGTCACCAACCTGTCCGCCAACGGTGTGGTCGGACAAACGCAGACCACCAATTACTCATACTCCACCTATTCCAGTGGAATGGTGTCGCAGATGGTCGTCAGCGGGCCTCAGGCTCCGGGCGGCTACCAGGTGGTGAACTACGACTCACTGGGCAACGTCACCAGCGTGGTCGACGCCAACGGCAATACCACGACCTACACCGGTTATAACGGCCTGGGCGAAGTGGGTACCGTGACGGGGCCGAATGGCGACACCACCGGCTACACCTATGACACGCGCGGCAGGGTCTTGACCGCGTCGAAGACGTCCGGCGGCGTGACGGCAACCACGACGTATGGCTACAACGGCATGAACCAAGTGACCTCGATCACCGTCGCCGCGGGAGGTACCTCGACCTTCACCTACGACAATGCAGGGCGGCTGCTTAGCAAGTCTGTAAAGAGCGGCTCGAGCACTTACTCGGTCCTGTACGACTATAACGGCCTCAGCCAAATCACCGGCATTGCGAACAGTTTGTTGACCTCAACATATAGTTGCGCCACGAAGCCGTGCCACACCGTTACATCGGTATCGGACTATTATTCGCACACTTACGGCTACGACAATCTCGGCCGCCTGATCAACGAACAGGGCAACAACGGCCAGAGCTTCTCGTACACCTACGACGGTGACAACAATCTCCTGACCAAGACGGATTCCACAAACCACACCTGGACTTACACTTATACGCCGCACAACCAACTGCAAAGCGTCCAGGACCCACTGGGTCACACCACTCAATATACCTACGACGCCGCAGGCAACATGGCGAGCGTGATTGATCCGGACAATCACACCACCACTTACGCCTACGACGGCTTCAGCAATCGGGTTACGCAGACCAGCCCGGATACCGGCACGACCACCTACGCGTTCAACTCCATGGGCTTGCAGACCCAGATGACGCGCAACAATGGTGTGCTCACTTCCATCAGTTATGACAACCTGAACCGCGTTCATCTAGTCATAGCTGGCTCGCAGACCCAGCAATATACTTATGATAGCTGCAGCTACGGCACGACCCGCCTCTGCAGCATTACCGACGGCAGCGGCTCCACCGCCTACACCTATGAACCCGACGGGCAGCTTGCCACCCAGGTTTCGACCATCAGTGGCACGGCTTACACCACGTCTTATACCTACGACAGCGATCTGCGTTTGAGCACCATCGGCTACCCGGGTGGCAACACGGCGACTTATCAATACACCGAGGAAAACCAGCCGTCGGAAGTTCAGGTGACCATCGGCGGAACGATCCACATCGCCGCCGCGGTGACTTATCTGGATCCCATTTCCGGTCCAATCCAGATCATGGAGCAGGGGGATGGCACGACCACCGGCTACAGCCACGATATGGATATGCGGTTGACCGGCATTTCTTCCAGCGTGCAGTCCCTGAGCTATGGCTACGATGCCAATAACAACATCACCGGCATCACCAACGGCGACAACAGCAGCCTGACGCAGAGCTTCGGGTATGACTACATTTATCGGCTTAGCAGCGTGACCGCCGGAATCGGCAACCAGGCCATTAGCCTGGACGGCAACGGCAACCGTACGTCGTATACAGCTTCGGGGGTCAACGGAGCCTACACCCCGGAATCTGGCACCAATCAAATCGCCAGTATTTCAGGAGGCACCACGCGTAGTTTCAGCTACGACAATCTGGGGAATCTCCACACCGACAGCGGCAGCCTCGGTACGCGCAGCTTCGGCTACGATAATTTCAATCGCATGACCAGCTTTACCGGCAACGGCGCCACAACCAATTATCTCTATAACGCCCTGGGGCAGCGGGTTGCCAAGTCCGGCGCCAGTGGCGGTTATTCGTATGTCTACGACGCAGGTGGGGCGCTGCTTGCGGAAACCACGCAAAACAGCACATCCATTGGCACCCAGTACATCTGGCTGGCAGGGCTTCTGGTGGGCGAGGTCGTCAATAACACGCTCTATTACGTCCACAACGACCATCTGGGCCGGCCGGACACGGTGACGAACAGTTCGGCCGGAATCGTCTGGGCAGCCGACAATACCGCGTTTGGCCGTACGATTAATACCAATTCGATCATGCTGAATATTGGATTTCCGGGACAGTATTACGACAGCGAGTCCGGTCTGTACTACAACCTCAACCGCTACTACGATCCGACGACAGGCCGATATTTGGAGAGTGACCCAATGGGGTTGCTTGGTGGCGTGAACACTTATGAGTACGCAGTTTCAAATCCCATAACTGACTACGATCAAAACGGTCTTTGGATTCAAAGTGTAATTGCTGCTATTGGTTGTGCGGTTTCAGCGTACGGCGGCTATCAGTCGTATCAGGCATACCAGGCAGATCAGGCGGCAAACAATAGTCAAAGCCCGGACACCAATGGCCAAAACCAGAATGGAGACAGTAGCAATTCTGGCGGTAGTACTTCAGCTGGCAGTACCTGCGACAATGGCCAGACAGATGACACGCTGACTAATCCTCAGGTAGCGGCTGCTGCAAAGACAACTGCAAACATCGCAGCGAATTTTGGTAAACCTATAGCGCAGGCCGTGATTGGGATCGCGCTCACTGGTGCCGGAGGCGGTTTGGGGGGGGTACTCGCGGGAATTGGTTGTACTGCTGCTGGAGTCGCATACGGTATGCACAAGGGGGGTAAGTAAATGAGATCGAATGCTCAGACGCATCAAGAGGCCCCTCCGACTGGCAACGGAAAGCTTGCGCATTACACTCGCATTCTGTTACTTCTCGTCGTATTTGTTTTAAGCGTTTCCATATTCACAAGAGCTTTCTTTTGGTCTCCTGTTCTTAAAGCTCAGCATCTTGAAGCATTCCTGTTCTTGAGGGCTATTGAAGGTGGACTCGGGACAGTATTGGTCCTAGGTGGTGTTGGCGGATTTCTTGGCCGAGCTCCCGCTGTTATTTTTGCATTGCTTGGGAAAAAGGATTTGAACAACTCACGGCCGGCAATTCGCGACATTCTCGTATGCGGTATCGGTGCAACTTTTGGTGTGTTGTTGTTAGTCGTCTACCTCAGTGGGATGCGCGGAACTTAATGGAATAATCGGGGGCAGACCCCAATGGCACTTCCTTAAGCCGAAACTCCCATCGAAACAGCAAGATGGAGTGGGCTGAGAGCCTTGCTTCGTTATGATCTGGTTACCAAGCCGAAAACGAAAAAGGGGTCAACGAAAAAGGGGTCGGAGTAAATAAAATAGCCAAATATTTACTCCGACCCCTTTTTCTTGCTTGGTGTGATAGCTGTTGCTGGCGGCGTTGTAACCATCATAGATCAGTTGCCCGAAAGTCCGCCGTCCCCAACGTCCCCAACGCCTCAAGGACCTCCTGGGACAATTTCATCTATCGGCTCTTCATGCCCCGCTGGTGGTTAATTCCGGAGTCTTCTAGGCATCGAGCAAAGCTGTGATAGGTTGGGATGACGCGCCCGAATCCCGACCTACCGCACTTACTAAGGTAACGAATTTTCTGGAGTACGAAAGAATGAATGATTCAAGAGTAGGTCGAAAAATATCCAGCCCCAAGCTTGCGCAGACATTGCAGATCATAACAGCCATTTTGTTGCCTGCTTTTTCTGTGTATGCATTGATTGTATTTTCAGATAAACCGGATTCACTAGTACGCCAAGCTGGATTGTTGATTGGAGCACTGTCGATAATCGTATTTGCAATTCTTATGTTCCAGCATGTAAGAATTACGGCTCTCGAAAAAGTCGTTGCTGATTTACAGGAAGGAAAGCCGGCGGCAGAATGATTACGCCTATGCCGGCGGGAAGCCGATGGCTATATTCCTACAGCGGTAAAGCCCCGGCTGGTGGGCTAGACCAACTCGCAATCTTTGGAGTGTGAATAAGCTGCGATGGGAAAATCATTGGCTTTTTTGAATCTCAGGTAACCATGAATTGAGCGACTTGACGTCACAGGTCATCAGTGGATTGGTGAGCATAGAATCGCAGCGATCCGTGCGAATTTTGCCGTAACGCTATCAAAGTTGATCCAGCTTCGTCCCGCAACGTCCCAGCTTGCAAACCCTCCGTATCCGCGGCATTCTCCACCGCAAGCAGCTTTCGGATCGAGAAGCGCTGCGGCCGAAAGGCTCGATCCTTGCCAACCCTCTGGCCTGTATGCTCGCGCTGATTCACAGGCGTCCATGATCGCCACGATTGGCGCAAAGCTGTAGCCATCAAGGCGGTCAACCGATGTTGCAGGCGTTTTCGGCGCAAGCTCCGCGGAGCTTGAGCTGAAGACGCTTCTCCCTGGCGACGAGGGCATCGTCGCGTCCCGCCTGCTTTCGCAGGCACCCAAGCGGCTTTCGGACCACGCAAAGCCGCGCAGCCCGCAGGGGCTGTGGTCCTGATTCAACGCTCGGGCGGTAACGCCCATGCTCCACCTCGCCAGCCCGGGCATCCCCCGGGCCGGCCCGCCGCCTCCCGGCGGCGCCCCACCTCGTGCGGCAACGCCGGCCCGCCAAGGGCTGCGCCAACGCATGTTCCCAACGCGTGCGTCACTGTCCTCGGCGAAGCCGAGAGAGTGACGCACAGCCTCGACTGGCGCAATGCCATGTCACCGCTTGGCGCGCACCGCACGCCGAGCACGTGACGCTGCGCCCGCAAGGGTGCAATCCACCTCCGGCTTCGCAACGAAGCCTCCAAGTGTCACCCCCTCCCGAGCGGCCCTTTCAGGGCAGCCTCATCCCGCCTGCAATGGCGGCAGTTGCGCATGCCACCGGCACGCGAAGGAATTAAAGGGGCCAGGCTCGAATATTTACTGACTGTAGCTGTAGAGGCGCCGTTGTATGGCGCGATAATTGTTGTCGGCTCAATTGTGGTAATTAAAGGGGCCAGGCTCGAATATTTATGATAGTGTGCGGATATGCCTCGCCGCACCCGCGTACATTTGGATGGCGTGCCGCTGCATATCGTGCAGCGCGGGCACAATCGTGAGCCGTGCTTCTTCTGCGAAGAGGACTACGCCACCTACCTCTACTGGCTCGGCAAGGCGCTGCAGGAAGCAGGTTGCGCGTTGCATGCTTACGTTTTGATGACTAATCACGTCCACTTGCTGCTGACGCCAGGCAAGGCAGCGACGGTACCCAAACTCATCATTTCCTTGGGGCGGCGCTACGTGCAATACATCAACCGCAGCTACCGTCGCACCGGTACTCTGTGGGATAGCCGCTACAAATCTTCCAGCGTGCAGGCGGAGTCCTATCTGCTCCAATGCCAACGCTATATCGAACTCAATCCGGTGCGTGCGGCGATGGTGGATGATCCCGCTCATTACCGCTGGAGCAGCTACCGCAGCAATGCGCTGGGACAGAGCGACCCACGGCTCACGCCGCATGCCCTCTATCAGGCGCTGGGACAGGCCGAAAAGGATCGCCAGTCCGCCTATCGAGAGTTATTCAGGACCGAATTGGATCGCGAAGCGATCAACGATATCCGACTGGCCATCAATCAGGATCAGCCCATCGGCAATGAGCGGTTCCTTGCCAGGATCGAGAAAATGACCGGCATCAGACGCCAGGCCAAGACACGCGGCCGGCCGCGATTGAAACAGGATGCCGCTCGTACTCCAGTTGAAGGGCAGGGAGTATTGAAACTGTAAATATTCGAGCCTGGCCCCTTTAATCGTTGTTATGGCTGGATTCGTCATGGGAAGCAGATTGTGGAAGAGGTGCGAGCCCGCTACCTCAAATGAATCCACCTGTCGCATGATAGGAAAAAGGGGTTGGAGTAAATAATAGTTAAATATTTACTCCGACCCCTCTAATCCCAATACGTATAACTATGTTTCAGGAAATCCACTTTCACTAATAGATCCTACCGGTGAAGCATGGGCTGGAGTTATCGGGAGCATCGGTGGGGGAGTTCTAGGAGTACTTCAAGGCGTTCAAGGAGCCTCTGTTCCTGAGCAAACAGTCCTTTTATTAACTGTAACAATGGAGGCGCCGTTGTATGGCGCGATAATTGTTGTCGGCTCAATTGTTGTTGCTGGCTATTTAGTTTATGACTCGTGGCCATCGTCACCGCAGCCGAAAACTCCAGTTATCACGGTGGGAAATGTAACTCCTTCTAATTGTCCTTAAGATTAAAGTGCATATATCCCGTCGATTTGGGGGCCGCCCACATCGATTTTCGAGAATTCCAATCGGCCGGGACGTCCGACTTATAATTCTGTAAAAGAATCAATCTTAATGCCGAGTCAATGATTAAAATCATCGTACGCCAAACTTCGCAATGCAGATTAATTGCTTCATCTATTGCTTTCTGTCTTGTAGGAGTGGCCAATCTTTGGCAAATCTTGTCTTCACTGGAGCGCGCCTCGTTGCATAAGAGCCGCCTGCTGGATGTAGACAAGGCCCCTTTGTTGTTTTGGTGTGTGGTATTCCTTGCCTTGTGCCTAAGCATAATGGCTTTTCATCTTTCCTATGCCTATTTTTCAAGATTCATCCACCTACGTCGAAATAAATAGCACACGAATCAACGATCAAAAATCAATGGGTTCAGACTGAACTGACTCCGAAATAAAAAGAAAAACGAAAAAGGGGTCGGAGTAAATAAAATAGCCAAATATTTACTCCGCCCCCTTTTTCTTGCCGGGAAACGATGTCGGTTACAGCGCTATACTAGGAGGGCTTGCACCGCTCGCTAGCGGCGAGGCGTTCCTAGTAGGATCTGGCGTAGAAATCGGATCGGGAGGATCGGCTGTTTGGAGCGGCGTAACGGGAATCATTTCTGCAGCTGGTACTTGGATGGATCCCAACTCTCAAAACGGCGTGAATTCCTCCCCGCCGAATTCGCCGGTCCCTTCCCAAGGTCCACTTTTTTGTCCGGTGGGAGGGTAGATAATCTGAGATTTACAGTTGAGGATAACTAAATGACGGGATCGGGAAAATCACCCACAGGCCAGCTACAGCTTTACATCGTGGCCGGTTGCCTATGCTTGTTCGGGCTTCTTGTTTTGTATGCGCTTCGCCGAATGGGCACACCAAAGTTTTGGCTGCTGACGGCCGCTTTCATTATGGCTGGCGTGATGTCCACATACCTACAAAAGAAACGCGACAAGAAGGGTGGCTCATAGTTGGATGGTCGAGCGAAGGTCGCTAAACGACCGAGTGAAATCAGCGTTAGAGCAGCAGCGCTTTTGATGTGCAGTGGACGAAATTGATTTTTACGAGGGCCGTATCGTTGCTGAACGGGAGCTTGGAATGCTGGACGAGGCCAAGCTGGACAAGGAGGTGGAAGATCGCTTGTTTCCACAATAGGGAAAAGGATTTCCCTGTCACTAGCGCAAACATAATTAAAGGGGCCGGAGTGCCCCCCCCCTTTAATTTCCCGTGCCGACACCGCAATGGCATCGTGCGGATCGTCGTTGATCAGCCGGCGTCTTCGCAGGCTTCGCCGGTGCGGATGCGGATGGACTGCTCCAGCGGCGTCACATAGACCCTGCCGTCGCCGCTGCGGCCCGTGTTGGCGGCGTTGGTAATGACTTCGATCACCGGGCCGAGCTGCTCATCGGAGACGGCGACTTCGATCTTGATCTTCAGGCGGAAGCTGGCCAGGCCTTCCGCACCGCGATGCGGTTCCAGCTGGGTGATGCCTTGGACTTCGGTGGCGGTGAATCCGGCAATGCCGATTTTCTCCAGCGCCGCATAGACGTAGTCGAACTTGACCGGCTTGATGATGGCTGTAATCAGTTTCATCGATGACCCCCACTTTCCTGCAGCGATGGAAGCATGCGCAGCCCCGACTCCGGAATCGGCTGGAGGCGCTGGGCTGCGCTTGAAGCAAAGCGGCTGTTGAGGCGATGACCGGACCTGGACCCGATGGGGATCGATGGCCAATTGTTCGATTGCGCGGATCGGTTGATCCACGCGGCAATCCCGGGCGGTGCCGGCGATGTCGGAGATAAGAGGGGAACTGCCCGCACGTCAGGCGCAGATGGCCCGGTAGCTTGTACCAGGGCCGGAATAAAAGCGGCTCCCACGGGAGCCGATAGCCCCACAGGCCTTCTATTCACGATGCTCCTTGCAATGTCATGAGCTGAACGATGCAGCTGCTCAGGATGATGCACGCACCGTGCCGCAGGACGTGAAAGCGGTGCCGCCGGCTCAGCGGTGGGCGTGAGGCCGGAGGGGCAGGCTATTGAACGAAAAAGGAATCTTCGGGCATCCGCCCGCATTCAAAATTTGAATGTGCGCTCCTGCTCCTCTCCCGCTTGCGACCGTAGGAAGTCCCCGTGGGACGGGGGAGGGTGGCCCGTCAGGGCCGGGAGAGGGACCGTTTGCACAGTTTCACGGCCCCTCTCCCCTACCCCTCTCCCGCAAGCGGGAGAGGGGACAGCTGTATGCACTTGAACAAAAAATGCTCTAGTTGCCCGTATCGGTGACCGAACCGCTGCCCTCGCTGCTCTGGCAGGCGCTGAATACCGCGGCGGCGCCGGCGCTCAGGTTGGCGGAGAACACGCTATTGGAGCAATAGGTGGTTTCCGGGTAGTACGCGCCCATGGTCAGGCTCAGATCCGGCGAATTCTTGTTGTTCTTGGCCGATTGCAGGAACAGGGGATTGGCCAGCAGCTGGCGGTAGATGGGCGTGCCGAAGGCATCGGTGCCGGCGGACAGGTAATTGAACAGCGTCTGGTAGCCGGAGGGCGGGGTCTGCGGCGAGATGATGACGTTGTAGTAGCCATCCGAGCCGATGGTCGCATCCTGGTCCGCCACGCAGGCGACCACGCTGGTCGGCTTGTCGAAGCGGTCGCTGCACACCGACCAGTAGCGCACCTGCGGCGACTGGCTGCCGGTGGCGAAGGCCGGCGCCTTGCCGCGGACGATCAGCATGTCGCCAAGGCTGGTGCTGGTCTCCTCGTACATATAGGTGACGTCCAGGTTCTGGAAGATGCCGGTGCTGGAGGTGAAGACCTTCATCGCCGGCGGCGAGACCGCGGTGGTCGAGCCGCTGCTCGACGAGCTGGCGCCGCCGCTGGAGCTGGAGCTGGAGGACGTTGTGCTGACGCCGGAAATGGTGTTCTGGATGTTCTGCAGAATGTAATTGCAGGAGGGCTGGTCCGGCGTGGCCGACAGCGGCGTGCGGGTGCCGTTTTGCGCCACGTAGGTGAGCGTCGGCAGATTGGCGAACTGGTCGGCGCCCGAGATCGGCAGGTACAGGCGGTAGAACAGGTATTTATGCGCCGGCGCGCGCGGGCTGACGACGTTCGGATTGGCCACCAGCGTCGTGCCGGAAGAAGTCTCGAGGGCGCTGTAGACGATCGACACCGTGTACGACTGCCCCGAGGTCACCGCGTCGGCCGGCGTCGTGGCCTGGCCGAAGATCTGGGCATCGCTGAGGTCGGCTTCCGACACGCCGTCCTCGGTATAGATCTCGTAGGAGAAATAGCGCGCCGTGGCCGAGGTGCCGGAGATCTCGATCTTGTCGCCGGAAGGGATGCTGTCCGGCACCGCCGCCACCCAGTACACCGCATTGGTGTCCGGATAGGCGAAGTTCGCGTTCTGCGAGGTGGACTCGAACGACCAGTTGCAGCCGAAAACGAGGTTGGCGGTGCTGGTGGGCGCCGCCACCGGTATCGAAGGTCCGCCGCAACCCGGCAGCAGCGCAGCCGCGATCACAGCTGCCAGCAACGACGGCCCAATCCATTTTTTCATCATGCTCAATTCAACCCCGAGTTATCCCTGCCCGATGGCGGCAACTGCCGCCCCGTGGGCCACCGATCAAAATGCTGCCGCGGCAAAGCCCCGTGCCGCAGCAGCCTGATTTTCGCTTAAGGATAGCGCAACCATCCTTACCGGCGCCTATCCGGCCTATTCGGCACCAGGTGCGTCGGGACTCGACACCGAACCCTTCCGTTCCAGCTTGCCCCAGCCGACGCGAACACCCGCCGTGGCCGAGAACACCGACTTGAGCGCCACGTAATAGAGAATCTGCCGATAGCCGAAGCGCTGCAAGGCCAGCAGCGGCAGCAGCCCCCACTCCTCGTCCTTCTCCATGGCGAAGGCGATGGCCACCGCCGCGGTGTCCAGGGCCATGAAGGCCAGGAAATAGATCATGGTGAGGTAAAGATTGCTGGGATCGAATTGCCCGCGGTGCTGCAGGTAGTCGATGCCGGTCTTCACGATCTGCACGACCAGCACCAGGTCCAGCAGCGGCGCGATGGCCGCCAGCACCAGCTGGAACAGGATCACCTGCGGCATGGCGATGAAGCCCAGCGTGCCGTATTTGCGGGCGAACAGCGCGTCGCGGTGCTTCCAGATGCACTGGAAGGTGCCGAAGGCCCAGCGGAAGCGTTGCCGGATCAGGCCCTGCACCGTATCCGGTGCCTCGGTCCAGGCGATGGCCGAGCTGTCGTAGAGCACCTGGTAGCGGGCTTTCTGCACGGCGATGGTGAGATCCTGGTCCTCGGCGAGCGTGTTGCTGGGGAAGCCGCCCAGCTCGTCGAGCATGCTGCGGCGCCAGGCGCCGACCGCGCCCGGGACCACCGTGATGCAGTTCAGCACCATCAGCGCGCGGCGCTCCAGGTTTTGCGCGCTGATGTATTCCAGTGCCTGCCAGTTGGTGATGGTGTTGACGCGATTGCCCACCTTGGCGTTGCCGGCGACGGCGCCGACCTTGGGATCGACGAACCAGCGGGCCAGGCGGCTGATGGTCTCCGGCTCGAACTGGGTGTCGGCGTCGAGCGCCACGACGATGCCGCCGCGAGCCTGTTCCAGGCCGATATTCAGGGCCCTGGCCTTGCCGCCATTGGCCACGCTGATCAGGGTGACGGCATCGGAGCCGGTGAAATTGGCCGCTACCACCGCGCCCGTCTCGTCGCTGGAGCCGTCGTCGATGACGATCACCTCGAGCCGCGGATAGGTGCTGCGCAGGATGCGGCGGATCGAGGCGACGATCACCGGGGCTTCGTTGTGCGCCGGGATCAGCACCGAAATCAGCGGGGCATCGGCCGGCAGTACCGGCGGCA
>Ga0302309_10002154_pt1 | contig 16804 bp, 17 predicted proteins | sample III_Palsa_N1_1_FD_200453 | JGI IMG/M metagenome (GOLD analysis project Ga0302309, IMG submission 200453) | Peat permafrost microbial communities from Stordalen Mire near Abisko, Sweden - III_Palsa_N1_1 | ecosystem: Environmental > Terrestrial > Soil > Palsa > Peat permafrost | place: Sweden... | reverse complement strand
GAGTGAGTCGGGCATTCTTGTGGATGTCCATTCGATGTCTCCGAGGTGCTGGATTGCTTCGACACAATCAGCTTCTCCGGTTTTCATCGAATGGACAACCTGTTGAAATGTCACACCTATGCATTTGGCCGGCGCTACCACCGCTGCCGACAAATCCATAGATCCTTCGGCCCGCAAAGAACGCGGACCTCAGGATGACAAGGATGTGTTTAGGACGCTCGCAAAAGCCGGCAAGCGCCTGACCGAAATCCACGTCCACTACGAACAACAGCCGGAATACAAACTCACGAAAGTAGAAAAAAAAGGCGAGAAGCTCGACTACCGTGTCACTAAGATGAAGCTGAGCAAAGACAAGTCCACGCTCATCTACAACCAGTTCCTCACGCTGTCGGGCATTCCGAGAGAAACCTACGAATACCGCCTCGGTAACCGCTCCGCCCTCGAATGGGTCATCGATCAATACCAAGTCTCAACCGACAAACGCAGCGGCATCACCAACGATCCAAATCGAGCCGACGACAAGGCATATATCCTGCGCCTCATCGGCCAAGTCATCACTGCCAGCCTAGAGACGGTAAAGACGATCCGCACACTCCCGCGACTCGGTCTGCCCTGATAAGCCGCAACAATTCCACAGCCTACCTGTGACATCCAACCTTGTGCCCACTCCAAACTCATCCCATAATTGTCCCGGCAAAGGCAGTACGCGTTTCCGCACAACGGAGAGCAAAATCCGCCCGCAACTCCTTGTACTTCACGGATTTTGCCTCCAAGTTCTTTGAAAGCCGAATTTTGCGCGGAATTTCCCGCTAACCTTCTGGCCCTAAAAGACCGGCTAGGATAGGGGTATACCCTCCTTTGAGCGCGTTCCAGGAAATCCATCCTGCTCGAACAGCGCCCTGCACACTTTATTTCAACGTAAGTCGAAATCCCCACTCTAGTCGCAAAGAACGCGACTAGAGTGGGGCACCCTCGTGTGAAAGATCACCGAATTGCGGTTAGGGCAGGGAGTAGACTTCGCCCATGTTGCTGGCGCCGCCGATGGCGGTGGTGCCGTAGAACTTGCCGTCGATGCCCTGGATTAATCCGCCGACGGGTGTAGCGCCGTCGGTGCAGCCGCTGGCGGAACAGAAGTTATAGAGGAGGGAGAACGGTCCGGAGGGGCTGATGCGGTAGATGGTGCCGCATCCGCCGGAGCAGGCCGAGCCGGAGCCGCCGTTGGTGGTGACGCCGTAGAGGAAGCCGTCGGTGCCTTGGACCATGCGGGACAAGGGACCGGCGCCATCGGTGTAGTGGAAGTCGTGCAAGACAGTGAAAGAGGTTCCGCTGAGAGAGATGCGGAAGATGGTTCCGCAGCCAGTGTAGCCGCCGAGGGAGCAGGAGGCGTCTCCGCCGCGGGGAGCGGTGCCGTATAAGAAGCCATCGCTGGCCTGAACCAGGCCGCCGAGGGCGTTGCCGCCGTCGGGGCAAGGAATGCCGGCGGTGCAGAAGTTGTGGATTGTAGTGATGACGCCCATGGGAGTCATTTGGAAGACGGTGCCTTCGTCAGCGGAGCCGCCGGTGAAGGTAACGCCGTAGAAGTTGCCGTCGGTGGCCTGGATGAGCGCGGAGTAGACGTAGCCGCCATCAGCGCCGCCGGTGAAAGTGTGCAGAGTAAAGAAGGAGCCGCCGGTAGGTGAGATTTTGAAGATAGTGCCGCACTCGAGGGCGCAGGAGCCGCCACCGAGATTGAGGGTCGCGCCGTAAAGGAACCCGTCCGTACCTTGGACGAGACCGCCTTGAGGATAAGCGCCGTCGCCTCCGGTGAAGCTGTGCAGAGTGGTTAACACGCCGGTGGGAGTGATTTTGAAGACGGTGCCGCAGCCGCTAAAACAGGCCGTGCTGGCGCCGCCAAAGTTGGTGGTGCCGTAGAAGAAGCCATCGTGGCCGTTAACGAGAGCGGGCCAGGGGCTTGCGCCATCGGGTTCGAGGAAGCTGTGGAGAGTGGTGAGGACGCCGGAAGTGGTGACCTCGAAGACGGTGCCCTTGTTGAGTTTGCCGCCGTAGACGGTGGTTCCGTAGAGTTGGCCATTCATGGTTTGCAGCAGTGCGGCTTGGGAGTTGTTGCCATCAAAACCGGCGAAGCTTTGAACGACGGTGACTTGCGCGGACAGGGCAAGCGAAGTTGAGATCAGGAAGAGCGTGGTGAAAACCAGTGCGACCATGCTGGGGCGCATGGAAGAGTTGAGTTTGGTCATACTATCTCCTTTGCCGCTGGGCGGCGTTTCGATTTGGGATGTGGTGCGTCCATGATCGAGCGGACGCGGCCTCAAGCAGACGATCGGAGGGAGGGCGGTGTTCTGTTGAAAATCGCTACATGTGCTGAGTGCTTTGCTCTGGGCGCGGGGGATTGCGCTTACGGAGACGCCTTCAATCCTTATTTAGTTTGCTGACTGAAGGTTTTTGAAACAGTTACTTGGCCGGTAGATCCCCTGAGGTCGAAACGGGATGATTCTACTCCGTTTTTTGGAGAACGCAAGACGGTGGAGGGAAGAATTTCAATGTAGGGTGAACTATGTAGGAACCTTCCGAATCGTGGGCGGCGGTCGATAATTGGCGGGGAATGTGGGAAAAAGCGTTGGCGATGCTGCTTGCCACAAAAAAGTTGCATTTTGGAACGAAACGGAAGTAATATGAACTACGGGGCAGATAGTAAGTTTCCCAGATCGGTCCTGTACCGCTAAGTAAACTTCCAGATTCGCAGCATGTGCAAAACAACATAACGAGGCCGCCCGTCAGCCTCCGTCCCGGTTCGGAGAGTTCAATATGTCGTGGTATGCATACTGCCTTACCGAGCACCAGACCCTTCCCAACGGCACCCGTTCCCGACGCCCATTTGTAATTGAAAACGTCCAAGGCGTGAATGGAGCCCCTATCCTCAGCTATCCCAGCGGAGAGTTTGCTGTGATAGTGAGCGAATACGACCCTAGCAGTGGGGAACTCGATCACAAGGCGGCTATTGACCATGCCCGCGTGGTGAGTGGCTGTTTCCGGAATTCGACCGTGTTGCCGTTCCGTTTCGGAACGATTTTCGAGAGCGACGACGCGCTGCGCCAAGCTGTCCGGGTCAACCGGAGGGCTTTTGGGCTGAGCGTGGCCAAGCTGCGTGGGAAGTCCGAAATGCACATTAAATTGACGGTGACCGACGGGTCGCTGCGCGAGGCGATGATCGATGTCATTCTGCCCGATACGGTGGGCGGGGACTATCTTTCGAAGCTGCGGGTGAAGGCGTCGCGGGAGCGGGAGCGGCAGACCAAGGCGCGGGCGCTATCGGTACAGGTGCATAAGCTGTTTAATCCGCTGGAAGAAGAAATAAGCTGCAAGAAGGTGGCTCCGCAGGGCATGCTGATCGATATTGCGCATTTGATCGATTCCAAGTCGGTGGAGAAATACCAGAACCGCTATACGACGGCCGCCAAGCAGTTGAAGAACTGCCAGGTGGCGATTAGCGGGCCGTGGCCTCCGTACCACTTCCTGCCTGGGAAGCTGAGGACGGTGGCGGGAAATAGTTAATTAGAAGGGCTTCCGATTTCGGGTCGCCGGTTTGAACCGGCGGCCCGATTGCCATTTTGGGAAGCACGGCTGTGCATGGAATGTGCAGCGTTGTGCACTTAGCGGTTTCGATTTCCCGCCGCGACGCCTCTCTCAACGATTCTAGGAGTTTGCTAAGTCTAGTTTAATCAATTGGTTATAAGAGGCTGCGGGTGGCGGCGATGGGCTCTGGGTTTTGGCTTGGCAAGTGCTTCTTTCACATGTAATCAAGAGGCCGCAACTTAAGACAATGACCCTCACTCTCTTTCTTCTCAAATTCCCGAAGTGCCGTTCCAATGCGGGACGACCACTTGCTACGCCTTCCTGAAAGTGCCCACCTAATCGCCTCTTCGAAACTTGGCCCCAGAAATGGGGCCATTTTTTTTGCTCGCGGAGCCGGGAGTTAGAAGACCCGCCAGACGAAATGAGCCAGCAGAGCGAAGATCGACAGCATGAAAACGCCGCCTACCCAGATGAGGAAATTCCAGGTCATCTTGGGGTCGTTGATCTGTTTTTTGTCCATGGCTCAAAGCTAGCAGCGCGGGGCGTGGTGATACATAGGGTTCGCACCGTAGATCGACGTTTTGGTAGTGGACCGGTTTGAAGGGCGGCTGTGTGCGCACAGGAGATCCCTCGTCCCGCTGGTGAAGACGCGGGACTTCGGGATGACGCTGGATGGGTTCAATGGCAGAAGATTTTCAATTGAGCCCACTAAGGGCGGTTTCGCTTGGCTGCCAACGTCAGATACACTTTCCCTCTATGAGCACAGGGCTTCTCCGCCGCATGTCTTTCCAGATCACATCTTTCGGGATCACAATCACATTGCTTTCGGGTGCGGGGGGCGCGCAGACTCCGGCGCAAACGCCTCCGCAAATTCCTCCGACGGGGATGGCGATGATGGCGGCTCCGCAAAGCTCCGCGGTCGATCAGCACAATTTTCCTCCGCTGCTGTTGCAGCAGCTTTCGGCGATCAAGGCGGCGGCGCTGAATGACGACTATGCCTACCGGCAGGTGGCGCACCTCACGGAAAACATCGGAGCGCGGCCAACCGGGTCGCCGCAGGCCAAGGCTGCGGCCGAATATGTAGGCGCTGAGTTGCGCAAGCTGGGGCTGGACGTGCGGCTGCAGCCGGTTACGGTGCCGCACTGGGTGCGTGGGGCTGAAACGGCGGCGCTGGTGGAGTATCCCGGGATGGTTCCGGGCACGACACAGAAGATTGTGTTGACGGCGCTGGGAGGAAGTACTGCGACGCCGGCGGACGGGATTACTGCGGATGTGGTGGTGGTGAACACTTTCGAAGAGCTTGCTGCACAGGGGCGAGACAAAGTTGCAGGGAAGATTGTTCTGTTCAACGAAGTGTTCGACAAGCAAAAGGCGGCGGCGGGAATGGCGTTTGCGGCATACGGCGAGGCGGTACGGTATCGCGGAGCAGGGCCGAAGGCGGCGGCGGACCTGGGAGCGGCGGCGGCGCTGGTGCGGTCGGTGGGCAGTGCGGACTACCGGCTTGCGCATACGGGATTCAGTTTTCCGGCGGGAATTCCGGCGGGGGCGGTGACGGCGGAGGATGCCGATTTGATCGCACACCTCGCGGGTGAGGGGAAAGTTCGGATGCGCCTGACGCTGACTCCGCAGAAGCTGCCGGATGAAACTGGATATAACGTGATTGCGGATCTGAAGGGGTCGGAGCATCCGGAGCAGATTGTGGTGGTGTCCGGACATCTGGATTCCTGGGACCTGGGGACGGGAGCGATCGACGATGGAGCGGGGGTGGTGATGGCGATGGAAACGGCGGAAATTCTGCAGCGGCTGCATTTGCGGCCGGGGCGGACGTTGCGCGTGATCGCGTGGATGGATGAAGAGACCGGCGGGTCGGGGAGCAAAGCTTATTCCGCCGAATACGGCAACGATTTTCCGCACTACATTGCGGCCATTGAGAGCGACTCTGGGGCGGCGCATCCTCTCGGGTTTGACATCAAGGCAGCGCCGGCGGCGATTGAGGCGCTTCGTCCGGTGCAAGGGGTTCTGATGAGTATTGGCGCGACCGCGATGCAGCCGACCACTTATTCTCCGGGAGCGGATATTGCGGGCATGTCAGATGCGGGAGTTCCGGCGTTTGGGGTGCTGCAGGATGGACGAACCTATTTCAACTACCACCACACGGCAGCGGACACGCTGGACAAGATTGTTCCCAGCGAACTGCGGGAAAATGCGGCGGCGATGGCGGTGATGGCTTATGCGTTGAGTAATATGAAAGATCCGATACCGCGGTAGGCTCGGGGAGTGGGGCTACGTGCGCGGCGGCATTCACGCGAGCACGATTGAATCCGCGTTTTCACTTTTGAAGCGCGCCATTCTGGGCAGCTTCCATCAAATCTCGATAAAGCGCCTTCTGCGTTACCTGTCGGGGTTTGAATGCCGTTTCAATCGCAGAGAACGGAAGGGCGAGCCGGAGCAGGATATGTTCGCTGAAACTCTAAGGCGGATGGCGAAAGCGCAGCCGATGCCGTTTGATTTGCTGATTAACAAACCTCAGCAAACACCGGAACCGTTCTAAATGCTTGCAAATTTCCGCTGATGAGGTATGCTCATCCGTGTTTCACATTACCTTCGTAAGGTGAGACTGAGTTATCTCTTCGGGCATCCTTAACGTATATGAACTCGGAACCCAAACCGCCGCATGGCACTGGGAGCCAAGACTTGCGATTCATCATCGAGACCGAACTCGAAAACGATGGGCGTTGGATTGCAGAAATACCACAGGTTCCGGGCGCATTGGCCTATGGAACCACTAGAGACGAAGCTATCAATAAGGCGTATGCGATAGCCCTTAGATCGGTTGCGGACGATGTGGAGCACTCGGATGAAGCGCCGCCCAACTCGATCAGCCTAGAACGCAATATCGCATGAGTCAGTGGTCGAGCACTAAAGCTCGAATCGTTTATAAAGCGCTGCTTAAAATAGGATGGACGTATCTCCGCCAGGTTGGTTCACACAAAAAGCTTAGCCGCCCAAATTTCCCTAACTACACATGGTCATTCAACGATAGCGATGAATTGGGACCTGCCATCCTGGCTCGCATTGGGAAGAAAACTGGACTGAAGCCATCCGACCTCTGAGAAGGATAATTCCGCGTCTATCGAGGAGCGGGAATTATCTTTCCTGTTTTCTTTTTGCGGCTTGTTTGTATCGAGGATTGCGGGGCTGCTTGGCTTGCAATAGCCTAGTGTGGGAGCACGTCGAAGGGGATTGTACTGCTTGAACGTAACAATCGTCGGTTGCGGCGCGCCTGAAGGCGCGCCCTTTCAAGGCCTCTTCCGCGGACTACCAGCGGATGGCCTCGGCATTCTCCATGCCGGCACTTCACCGACTTCTCCGCAAATGATAAGGTTCCTTTCAGGAAGGTTCGGGGAGATCTCTTGCGGCAAAGGTGCATTCAAACGATTGGCATGCTGCTGTTAGCGGCGCTGGCAGTTCCAGGGGCGTGGCCGCAGAATCCTGCGCGAAGTGGGGCGAGCCAGAAAACGAGTCCCACAAAGCCCGAGATCACGGTGATCACGAGTGTGCGTGTGGTGGTGGAGCGGGGAGTTCCGGCGATTGAAATTCTTTCGACTCAGCCGGCGGTGCCGTCGATTCAGTTCCTGAATTCGCCGCCGCGGCTGGTGATCGATTTATTACATGCGCAGATGGGACTGAAGGAGACGAAGGACGAAAAGAGCGAGGTCAAGCCTCCGAACATTCTCGGCATTCGCTCCGAACAATTTCAGAAAGAGCCTCCGGTGGCGAGAGTTGTGGTCGACCTGCTGGGTCCGTACAGCTACACGTGGGACGAAGCTGGCAATCGTTTGATGGTACGGCTGAAGGCGGCGGAAGATGTGAGCGCGAGTGGGAAGAAGAAAACTCGCCTGACGGCGGGATCGGCGGCAGGGGGGCAGATGAGTGCGCCGGCGATTGTGCCGGTGACGGGAGGGGGCGGTGAGGTGAGGCTTGCGGGCAGCCAGATCGCGGCGGGATCGTCGCTGACGACGGCTGCGGATACGGCAGTTTTGGAATTGTCACGGGGAGGGGAAGTGCGACTTTGCCCGCGGACAACGGTTTCAGTGACGCCCTCGAAGAACGGAAAAGATTTAATGCTGGGCATGAGTACGGGCGCGCTGGAGATGCACTACGCGTTGCAAGCTTCGGCCGACACGGTGATGACTCCCGACTTCCGGATTATGTTTGCCGGGCCGGGGGAGTTTGATTTTGCGGTGAGCACGGATTCGCATGGAGACACGTGCGTACGCGGGCTGACGGGAAATAGCTCTTCGGCGATTGTTTCCGAGTTGATGGGGGACCGCATTTATCAGGTGAAGCCGACGGAGCAGGCGGTGTTTCGGGCGGGGCGGATCGACAAGGTGGATAACAACGTGCCGCTGGAATGCGGCTGCCCACCGCCGGTTCCGGTGATGAGCGCGGGGAATGCCGAGTTGCCGGCGAATGCAAAACTGAATTCGGGCGATGCGGCGGGAGCGGGGGACGTGGGACCGGTCATTTTGACGCCCGCAGGGGGCGGAGGGAAAACGCTATCCAACGGACCGGAAACCCAGCCCTTGCCGCCTTCGCAGCCGAACGAGGTTCATGTTCAGGTGGACCAGCCGTTTGTGTTTCACGCGAAACCGCGGGCGACGGCGCCACCCGCGCCTACGGACGAAGCTGCGGCGCTGCCGGTGGTGGGGCCAGCTCCGGCGGGAAGCCAGTTGGAGATTCAGATCCAGCCGCCGGCGGAGCCGCAGAGCCCAGCTCCACCGAGCTCCGCGCCCCGGCGGTTTCTGCGGCGGATCAAAGGATTTTTCGGGGCAATCTTCCACTGAGCGCTGGGGGGAAGGAGATCCCTCGGGCCGCTGGTGAAAACGCGGCCCTTCGGGATGACGCCGGAAAAACTGCATGACTGCCAGAGGCGCGCTGCGCGAAAATCTATCGGCGATTGATCGCGCGCCGCAGGGGCTCGGCTTTTTCGCGCAGATCGTCGGCAAAGCTGGCGCCGCGTTCGGCCGCGTCGCGTACGCGGTCGGTGACGTCGCGGGCGCGGTCCTTGGCTTCTTCAGTCCAATCCTGCAGGGTTTCCTTGGCGTCTTCGTAGCCGCGTTTTAGGTCGCGACGGAATTGTTTGCCGGTTTTTGGCGCGAGGATCAGCGCTGCGAGGGCGCCGGCTCCGATGCCAATCAGCAGGAAGGTAACAGCTGTCCCGATGTTGCCGCCTTCGGAAGATTCATAACGTCCAGAACTCATGATGTGACCTCATTTCATAATTTCGTTGGCTGGTAAGTGAAAGTCATGTGGAGATCCGCGTCGCTGGATGCTACTTGCCATTCTAGTCCCGCTGACGGGGCGGTGCGAATGGCTCGCGGCAAACGCGAGTTCTTGAGATGAATTGCACCGGGAGAAGGTTTCCTTTCTGGCGGACGGAGTGTAGAATTACGGTTTCGGTCCTCGTGTGCGGCGGAAAATGTGGCCTGTCCGCCCTTCGGCGTGCTCACGCGTGCTCAGGGCAAGCTCTTCCGCCAGCCCTGCAAACCGCATTTATTTTGAAGGAGATAGTTTCAAGCAATGTCGATCCCTGCCACGCAACTGCGCCCCGGCATGATCATCAAGCACAACAATGATCTGCACTCCGTATTTAGCGTCGAACACCGGACGCCCGGCAACCTGCGGGCCTTTATTCAGGCTAAGCTGCGAAACCTTCGCACCGGCGCCATGTTCGAGCACCGCTTCCGCTCGCCCGATCCCATTGAGAAGGTGAACGTGGATGAGGTCGACATGCAGTTCCTGTACGCCGACGGCGACAGCTACTACTTCATGGATACGTCGAATTACGAGCAGACCCATTTGACCAAGGAAGTTTTGGGAGACGCGGTCGACTACCTGATTGCGAATCTGGAAATCAAAGTGGAATTCTTTGACGGCAAGGCGGTGGGGATCGAACTGCCGCAGACGGTGGAGCTTACGGTGGTCGAGACCGAGCCGGGACTCAAGAGCGCGACTGCGTCGAGCGTGACTAAGGCGGCGAGGACGGAGACTGGGCTGGTGGTGCAGGTTCCGCCGTTTATTAATGAAGGCGAGAAGATCAAGGTGGATACGGCTGAGGGCGTGTACTTGTCGCGGGCGTAGATTTTGCGCCATTGGCCTGGACTAACGGAACGCTGCTTAGATCGCCGGCAGAATTTTGAGATCATAGGGATCCTTCGACTACGAATCAACTTCGCATTCGCGAAGTTGATTCTCCGCTCAGGATGACATAGCTCGGAAATGACCTCTACTGAAAAAGCGATTGAAGCGCGGCGCTTTGTGGTGCGAGGACGTGTGCAGGGCGTTGGTTTCCGCTGGTTCGTCGAGCGCGAGGCGCACATTCTCGGGATTGCGGGCTGGGTGCGCAACAATGCCGATGGTGGCGTGGAAGTGCTGGCGCAGGGGACGCGCGATCAAATTTCCGGGTTGCGATCGCGGCTGCGGGAGGGACCGCGTGCCGCCCGCGTGGATGGGGTGGAAGAATCGGAAGCGCGTCCGGCGGCGGGCGTTAGCTCATTTCGCATTGAAGGAGCGTGGTAGATTGTCCGCAAACCTGAGCACAGATCAGCTCAAGCATTTGATCCGCGAAGTGCCGGACTTCCCGAAGAAGGGAATTCTTTTTTACGACATTACGACTCTGCTGAAAGATAAGGTCGGCTTTGCGACGCTGGTCGACCGGCTCTCCGAAAACTATGTCGATCAGAAGATCGACCTTGTTCTGGGCATGGAAGCGCGTGGATTTATTTTTGCGCCGGCGCTGGCTTACCGCTTGAATGCTGGATTCGTTCCGGTGCGCAAGGTAGGGAAACTTCCGGCAGCGACGGTGAAGTTCGATTACGCGCTGGAGTATGGCACGAATTCTCTGGAGATGCACAAGGATTCGATCCAGAAAGGGCAGCGAGTGCTAATCGTAGACGATTTGCTGGCCACGGGCGGCACTGCGGAGGCCACGGCGAAACTGGCGACTCTATTGGGCGCGGATATTGCAGGGCTGGGCTTTGTGGTGGAACTGGACTTTCTGAAGGGCAGGGAGAAGCTGAAGGGGTATAAAGTGATGTCGCTGCTGCACTACGAGAAGTAAGGTCGCGCAAGGCGATCTTCTCGCCGGACGTTTCCATCCAGAGGACTCTGGGCTATTTCAAAAAGCTTCGCACCAGCACGGCGATGCCGAACCATCCACTCAGGCTGACCAAGGCAATGAAAGCCAGACTGGCGAGCATGGTCCAGTTGAGGAGGCCATGACTACGAGCGGTTTCCAGGTCAGAGTCGTAGACCAGCCAGGAGCGGAAGAACTTCGCATCGTCCCGGCTAAGGGTTGACGGTTGAACGCCTGAGTGAGTGACGGATATGGGGGAGAGCTGCATCTTGTAATTCATCGTCCACACCTCCAAAATGCACTACAGCAACTCGATAGCCACCTCGCCGACCACTGTAACTGGCTGAAGGATAGATGCTTTTACGGGAAAAGAGGTTTTCGCTAGTCCCCGGGCTAAGTTAAAACACCCGGAAGCAGGTTTTTTCTCCGTACTTAAATAGTCTGTTTTCGCGATCCTTCATGTTCAATGATTGGTGTAGTCTGCGTCCAATTATTTTCCTCTTAAAGTATCAAGTTGGAGTCCTGAAGGGACGTTTCACGGTAGTGGGTTGGTTGCGCTTAGGGCAAAACCAACCAGTGGACCACGAAGGACACGAAGGTACACGAAGAACGCTCGTTTACGGTTTTCCTGCGTATCACCTAGCGTCATTCGTAGTTACGTTTTGCTCAAGCTCACCCAATTGTCCGTTTCCGGATTGCTTGCAATCTCTCTTAACTTACGCGTCTGCTTACGCGCCGGGGGAGTTAGTAGCGGAATCCTCTAGAGCCAGCCTCGAACCTTTCGGGAGATAGCTTTTGCGGTGGAACCAGTCCTGCATGGCTTCCTGAAGTTTGTCCAAAGGCACGCTCGTGCCAATTTCCATCTGGCCGTCAGCGATGGGCAGGGTGTCGTCAAAGACGCTGGCGTTGGTGAAGTTGCGCATGGAAAAACTGTCCAGCCACTTCAGAGGACAGGGCTGGGCCTGACCTTTTTCGTCGAGGTACTCAACGCGAATCTTGCGGGCGAACATGGTTTGATTTAACCACAGATGGCACGGCTGCCCGGTGCGGTTCGGCGGTTGAGGGCGATGTATTTCGTGCCCTAGCCAGCTCCGCGTTCAGTTCACCGCCGGCTAACAAGATGAGATATGCCCAATAGAGCCAGGTCATGAGGCCCATAACTCCAGCCAGGGTTCCGTAAGTGCGATTGTAGTTTCCGAAGTAGCGGAAGTAGATGCCGAGTAAGTAGGACAGTCCGATCCAGCAGGCGACGGAACAAACCGCACCCGGCATAGTTGCCCGAAAACGTTGCCTTATGTTGGGCGCCAGAAAGTAAATGCATGCGACCGCGAGCACGGTGAAAGCAACGGCGATACTCCAGTGAAGGTAGCGCCAGAGCAAGAAAAAGGCGCGGGTTAAGAAGAGCCGGGCTGCCAGCCAGTCGCCCATTTCCCGGCCAAGAACCATGGTTGCGATGGCGCAAATGAGGAAGACGGTGGCGATGGCGGCCAAGGCCAAAGCCAGAAGGCGGGTCCGCCAAAAAGAGCGGTGCTCGACCACATCGTAGGTGGCATCCAGGGCTTCGATCATCTCATCGAAAGCGGACGACACCAACCACAGTGTGCCCAGAGTTCCGAGTGAAAGCCATGCGCCAGAGCTGGCGGTAAGGATGTCCTGGAGTACGGAGTTTACCGCGGGCATAGTCCCGGGGGGCAGTACTCGGGCCATGGCAATCAAGGAGTCCTGGAAAAAGTGGGGCAACGGAATATGCGCCATGATCGCGGAAAGAAGAATCAAGGCGGGGAATACGCAAAGGATCGTGTAGTAGGAGAGCGCGGCCGCGGCCTGGAAAGTCTGATTCTTGACGACATCGCGATAAGTCCGGGCTAAGGCGCTTCTGGTATTGATGAACATTGCGGATGATACCGAGCTTTGCTTCCAAGTACGACTAAGTTGTTGTTCCGTTTTTCCTTCAAGCGTTGGCCAGATAAATGTAGCGCAGGATGAATAAGACTGTAAGTATCCATACCAGCGCGTTGACCTCGCGAAGTTTGCCCGCCGCAATTTTTACGACCGTGTAGGAGATCAGGCCGAGGCTGAGGCCGGTTGCGATGCTAAAGGTGAGAGGAGTGGCCAGCATGGTGATGAATGCCGGGACGGCCTCGCTGAAATCCGGCCAGTGAATTTGCGCAATGGATTGGGTCATTAGAACGCCGACAAGAATTAGAGCCGGAGCGGTGGCATAAGCGGGAATGGCCGTGGCCAGCGGAGAGCAAAATGTGGCGAGAAGGAAGAGCGCGGCGACGGCGACGTTGCTGAGACCGGTGCGGGCGCCGGCGGCTACTCCGGCAGCACTTTCGATATAGCTGGTGACGGTTGAAGTTCCGGTGAGGGAGCCGAAGACGGTGCCGACGGCATCGGCGACGAGGACACGGCCTACTCTGGGGATCTTGCCATCCTTTACGAAGCCGCCCTGTTCGCAGACGCCGACGAGGGTGCCGACGTTATCGAAGAGATCGACAAAGAGAAATGCGAAAAGAATCTCGAGCAGGCCGAGATGAGTGGCGCCGCGAAAATCAAGCTGCAAGAAAGTGGAAGAGGGATGTGGCATGGCGAAGATGGCAGTCGGCCAACTGGTGATGCCGCGCAGGATTCCGAGCATGGCGGTGCCAAAGATGCCGACAAGAATCGCGCCGTGGAGTTTTCGAGACATCAAGATCAGAGTGAGGACAAGGCCGAAGCAGGCGGTTTGAACTTCTTTATCGGCGAAGCTGCCCAGGCCGACGAACGTGGCTGAGTTGGCGACGACGAGCTTGGCGTTGCGCAATCCGACGAATGCGATGAACATTCCGATTCCGGCTGCGGTTGAGTGCTTGAGGCAATCGGGCATGCCGTTGACGATTTGTTCGCGGACACGGGTAACCGTGAGCACAAGAAAAAGTACGCCGGAAAAGAAAACCACGGCGAGCGCCGTCCGCCAGGGAACGTGCATGGAGAGGCAGACGGAATAGGTGAAGTAGGCGTTCAGGGACATCCCCGGAGCCAGGGCGATGGGATAGTTGGCATAGAGTCCCATCACGAGCGTGGCCACGGCAGCGGACGCGCAGGTGGCGAAGACCACTCCATCGGGCGGCATTCCTGCCTGCGCCAGAATCTGAGGATTCACGACGATGATGTAAGCCATCGTGACGAAGGTGGTGAGGCCGCCCAACATCTCCTGCTTGATGGAGGTCTGATTCTCGGCGAGTTTGAAATAGCGATCGATCAATCGATTTTCCTTTGGAGCAAAATTGACGGGCGCTCGAAGAAAAAACTCAGTACGAGATTTTGTTGGGCTTATTTTCCCAGGCGCGAAACGCGGCTAAAGCCTGTTCGCGCATGATTTGAATCATCGGAATTTTACGCAGAGAGTGCGGCTGCGCGATTTCCCGGTAGATGAGCGAATCGTCGAATCCAATCTGAGCCGCGTCTTCATTGACATTGGCGAAATAAACGCGGGAGAGACGAGCCCAATAAATTGCGCCCAGGCACATGGGGCAAGGCTCGCAGGAGGTATAGATTTCGCAGCCTTCGAGGTCGAACGCACCGAGTTTCTGGCAGGCCTCGCGGATCGCGATCACTTCGGCGTGGGCGGTGGGATCATTGGTGGAAGTGACTTGATTCGCGCCTTCGGCAATAATCGAGCTGTCCTTCACCACGACCGCGCCGAAGGGACCGCCACGCCCGGAGTTGACGTTATCGATGGAGAGCTGAATGGCGCGGGCCATGAAAGGATTGTCCATGTGTTCGCTCTATCGTTAATCTATGCAATGGTTCGGGTGTGCCGGCGTGAGCAACCCACGAACTCGCAATAAAGTCGACATGGACCGTTTCGCAGCCGCTTCGCTGAGAAGCGAGTATATGCCGGGAGTTAGAATTTCGTAAAATGCTTTTCGCCCAGCATTGGTGAACGCGGTTGCGGAGGAGTAAACATTTTGAAGTTGCAGGCGTACATGTCGCGTCGGGTGGTGACGTCGGGAGAGATGCGTCCGGCGGCCATTCTGGTGAGTGGAGAGAGAATTCAGGCGGTCGTCGATCCGGATCAAATTCCTGCCGATGGTTGCGAAGTGCATGACTTCGGCGATGCAGCGATTCTTCCGGGGCTGGTGGATTCTCATGTGCATATCAATGATCCCGGCCGCACGGAGTGGGAGGGATTTGAAAGCGGGACGCGAGCGGCGGCGGCGGGAGGCTACACCATGCTGGTCGATATGCCGCTGAACTGCCTGCCTGCGACGACGAATGTGGCGGCGCTGGAAGCCAAGCGCGCGGCGGCGCAGGGCCGATGCCGTGTCGATTGGGCGGCGTGGGGCGGAGTGGTGCACGATAACCAAAATGACATCGAGGCTCTCGCGGAAGCGGGAGTGGCGGGATTTAAGTGCTTTCTGATCCATCCGGGCATCGATGGCTTCACCATGGTGAGTGAGAAAGAGCTGCGCGCGGCACTGCCGCATGTAGCACGGACTGGGTTGCCGCTGCTGGTTCATGCGGAGCTTCCGAGTGCGATTGATCGGGCGACGGAATCTTTAAGCGGGTCCGATTGGAATCGTTATTCGACTTATCTTCAATCGCGTCCGGACGAGGCGGAGCTGGCGGCGATCAGAATGATGCTGGCGTTGTGCCGCGAATACAATTTTCGTTTGCACATCGTGCATGTTTCGAGCTGGCTAGCGCTGGAAGAGCTGCGCGCGGCGCGGGCGGAGGGGCTGCCGGTGAGCGTGGAGACTTGTCCGCATTATTTGCACTTGGCGGCTGAAACGATTGCGGATGGAGCCACGCTAAACAAATGTGCGCCGCCGATTCGCAGCCGCGAGAATTGCGAGAAATTGTGGGAGGGCCTGCGGGAGGGAGCGATCGATTTGGTGGTCACCGATCATTCTCCGTGTCCTCCCGCGATGAAGCGGATGAGTGAGGGCGATTTTCGAACGGCGTGGGGCGGGATTGCGAGCTTGTCCATCGCGCTGCCGCTGATGTGGACCGAGGCGAGCAGGCGAGGATTCACGCTGGTCGAAGTGGCGCGCTGGATGGCTGAGGCTCCGGCGCGATTGGCGGGCTGCGGTTCGCACAAGGGGCGAATCGCCGCGGGATACGATGCGGATTTTGTTGTATTCGAGTGCGACCGCGAATTTGTTGTGAGCGAAGATGGATTGCACTACCGGCATCCGGTCTCTCCGTATCTGGGCGAAAGGCTGCGCGGCGTGGTGAAGGTAACTTATCTGCGAGGGAAGGCCGTATTCGCGGAAGGAAAATTCCCCGGAGAACCCAGCGGGCGGGAATACCGCTACACGTAAGCATCGGCTCCGGATTTGATTCGCAACACGTTCCTACAACTTCCGCGACGCTGACGGCTCCTCTGGCTTACACTATGCCATCCGCGGACGCGGGAGTCGCCGCGGGAGCAGAGAAATGAATCGCGAGAGCATTGTCGGCAAATCCGTTCCGCGCAAAGAGGGACGGGACAAGGTGACCGGAAGATCGCAGTACGTCGATGACATGGTTCTGCCGAACATGATTTTCGGCGCGACAGTGCGCAGCAGGATTCCGCGCGGGCGAATCAGAAAGATCACGTTCAGTCCGGAAATCAACTGGGATGAATTCGTGATCGTCACGGCGAAGGATATTCCGGGGAAGAATTGCATTGCTTTGATTGGCGACGATCAGCCGTGCCTGGCGAACGAAATCGTCAACCACCCCGAGGAGCCGATTCTATTGTTGGCTCATCCCGATCGCCATGTTCTGCCTGCGGCAGTTGAGGCGGTAACGATCGAGTACGAGTCTCTGCCCGCAATCTTTACTATGGAAGAAAGCGAAAGCCGAGCCGAGATTATCTGGGGCGCGGACAACATCTTCAAGACTTATTTGATTGAGAAGGGCGATGTTGGCGGCATTTGGGAGCAAGCCGACTACATCGTGGAAGGGGAGTACACGACGGGCGCGCAGGAGCAGCTTTACATCGAGAATAACGGGATGATTGCCGTGTTCGATGCGGCGCAGGGGATCACGGTATGGGGATCGCTGCAGTGCCCTTATTACATTCACAAAGCGCTGATGGCGCTGTGCGATTTGCCGGCGGAG
>Ga0302309_10002149_pt1 | contig 16828 bp, 10 predicted proteins | sample III_Palsa_N1_1_FD_200453 | JGI IMG/M metagenome (GOLD analysis project Ga0302309, IMG submission 200453) | Peat permafrost microbial communities from Stordalen Mire near Abisko, Sweden - III_Palsa_N1_1 | ecosystem: Environmental > Terrestrial > Soil > Palsa > Peat permafrost | place: Sweden... | reverse complement strand
TATTTTTTAAGGTATTGTCTTATCATCTTACGTAATATGCCATCACCCTTGCCATGCAGTATTTTCAGGTTGCCAAAACCCATCATCAGGGCGCGGTCAAATAACCTTTCAATAGCAGCTAAGGCATCCTCGGTACGCATGCCGCGCACATCAATTTCAGGACTAAAGTTGGACAGGTCGCTGGTATAGCTGTTAACACTTCGCCGTAGTTCTTTCGGCACTGCCGATTTGGAAACTTTTACCACCCGTTTCTTTTTAGCAACCGTCCGCAAATCGCCTATGGCTATGACTACATTATCTTTTATCAACTCAATTACCTGGCCTGTAGTTTCAGAATCAGTAAGTTTCACCCAATCGCCCGGCTTTAATTCCTCTTCGGCTATAGCAGGTTTAGGGGGCTCAACTTTAACAGTGTTCTTTTCTAATTCGCGGTTCAGGTTTTCGCGCAGGTCACGGGTTTTCTCCTTATCAGCGTTATTACTTTTAATTTCGGCGATAGTATTTTCAACCAGCTTATTGGCATCTAAAATGATGTTTTTAGCCTGTTCTTTCGCTTCGCGTATCAATACCTTTTTGTTTTCTTCCAAATAGCTTTTCAGCTTCTCATTTTCGGCTAAAAGCGCGTCAACAGTTCGTTGTTGCTTTTCCAGGCGGATGCGGGTATCAGCTATTTCTTTTTTCTCGCGCTCCAGGCCAACTAATAGCGTATCTACATTTTTTTGCCCTGCACTTATTTTGTTTTTAGCCAGGTTGAGCACGTTTTGGGGCAGGCCTGTTTTTTGCGCTATCTCAAATGCGTACGAACTGCCGGGCTTACCCACCTCCAGCATATACAGCGGTTTCATTTCCACATTGTTGAACAGCATAGAGGCATTTTCAATCCCTTCTGTATTCCCTGCAAAAATTTTGAGGTTTGAATAATGCGTGGTCACCATTCCTTTTACCTTTTTATGGTTTAATGATTCCAGCACTGCTTCGGCTATCGGTCCACCAAACTGTGGGTCGGTACCTGTACCAAATTCATCAATCAGTATTAACGAACGGTTATTAGCCTCTTCGACAAAAGTTTTCATTTTTGACAAGTGGGCGCTATAGGTACTCAAATCACTTTCAATCGACTGGTCATCACCAATATCTACAAAAAACTGCTTAAATACTCCCACCACGCTTGCTTCATCTGCGGGAATTAATAACCCGGCCTGCACCATCATCTGTAACAAGCCAACCGTTTTCATACAAACCGATTTACCGCCCGCATTGGGGCCTGATACTACAACGATGCGTATACGGTCGTCTATCTGCACATTTAGCGGCACAACCGTTTTATGCTCCCTTTTAAAGCTTAAAAACAATAACGGATGCCTTGCATTAACCAATTTTAGTTTGGCTTCATTAACCACCTGCGGCATTTCGGCCTCAATATCAATGGCAAATAAAGCCTTGGCACGTACAAAATCAAGTTTGGTAAGCAAGCTATGGTATGATAATAAAAGCGGCACGTAGGGTCTTAACTCGTCTGTCAGCGCGGTTAATATTTTGATAACCTCCCTGCGGCGCTCAAATTCAAGGTCGCGGATGCGGTTATTTAATGTAAAAACTTCCTCCGGCTCCATATAAACCGTTTGGCCTGATGAAGATTCGTCATGAATAAATCCCTTTAGTTTACGTTTATTTTCGGCTAATAACGGGATACACAAGCGGCCATCGCGAACGGTTAATGAGCCATCCGCCGTCCAGCCATTGCCTGATGCAGCTTTAAATATCTGGTCTATTTTCTTTCTTGCTTCCTGCTCGGCTTTGGCAATGCCGGATGTGATATCGGCTAACTCGCGCGAAGCATTGGGTTTCATTTTCCCTTTCGCGTCAATAACCTGCTCAATTTTCCGGATGATGGCCTTTTCAATAGGCAGGTGCTCAAATAAAGCCTCCAAATTGGGGTACTGCCCTTCGCGTTCATTAAAATAGGCTATAACCGCGAAAACAGTAGTTAATGATGCCTGTACCTGGAAAAACTCTTCCTCGCTTAAAAAAACCCCTTCAATTCTTGCCTTATTAGCCAGCGATTTGATGTCAAAAAAATAATGGATCGGCAAGGCCGCGTCATTCTCCAGTATATTTTTAAATTCATTGGCCTGGCTTAAAAACTTATGGATCAGCTCAAACTTGTCCATCACCTGTATCTTGTCGACCATTAGCCGGCCCATTTCACTCAGGCAATGCGCTTTTATTAATTCCTTTACCTCGGTAAAGCCCAGCTTATCAATACTATTTTTTGGGTAAAGCATTTTTAGGTTTTGGCGGTTGCATTGCTTTGTTTAACGAATCCTGTTTACCTTGCAGGTTTTTCGTTACCTGGGCGTACATAATTTCCATTTGATCAGGATGTTGCGTATAATACTTTAAGCTTTTTCTAAACTGCACCGAGTCGGTATGAAAGCGCTTAAAAACGGCCAAATACGCTCCGCGTCCAAATTTATAAAGACTATCGGCCTGCGGGTCGATACCGGCTACGGCACCATCAACCAGGTGTACTGCTGTTAGCACGTTTATCATTTTGTCGGGCTTAATTACTCCGTCCGGGGTATTATCCCATTTACAGGCAGATAAAAGAAACAAAGCTGAAAAAAAGAAGAGGTTATATTTGCGCATTCTGTAATTTAGCGGTTTAATAACGCAAATTTACGCATAAATGAGCATTGCAGATAATATCAGGACCTTAAAAAACGAAACAGTACCCATTAAAGTAAGTTTAATAGCCGTATCTAAAACAAAAACAGTGGCCGACATACAACAAGCCTATGATGCCGGGCAGCGTTTATTTGGCGAAAATATGGTGCAGGAGTTGATGGAAAAGCATGAACTTTTACCTGCGGATATACAATGGCACCTTATCGGTCACCTGCAAAGCAACAAGGTAAAGTATATTGCCCCGTTTATCAGCATGATACAATCGGTTGACAGCTTGAAGCTTTTGCAGGAAATAAACAAACATGCTGAAAAGAATGACCGGGTTATTGACTGCCTGTTACAGATATATATTGCCGATGAAGAAACCAAATACGGTTTGGGGTTTGATGAAGCTATTGAACTGCTGCGGTCAGAAGAATTCCCTCAACTTAAGAATGTGCGCATTCGCGGCTTAATGGGCATTGCTACCAATACCGATATTGAAAAACAAATAAAAGAGGAATATTACGAGTTGAAAACTTTTTTTGATGGTGTTAAACAAAGTTTTTTCCGCAAGGACGATACATTTAATGTATTGTCAATGGGTATGTCGGCTGATTATAAGCTGGCTATTGAACAGGGCAGCAATATGATACGCGTGGGCAGTACAATATTTGGGGGAAGGGTAATAAAACACTGGAAAAACAATTAATTGATTTCGGATATCGGATGTTCGATTTCGGATTTATATGAATATAATGACTACTATAAGATTAGCTACAAAAAAAGATTGCCCCAGGCTATTAGAATTAATAAATGAATTAGCGCTTTATGAAAAAGCGCCACATGAAGTAACCGTAACTTTACAGGAGTTTGAAGATGCAGGGTTTGAAAAAAACCCGGTTTGGAAAGCTTTTGTAGCCGAAAATAATGGCGTGATAATTGGCATGGCACTATATTATGTGCGTTATTCAACCTGGAAAGGTTGCCGTTTGTATTTGGAAGATTTGGTAGTGACAGAAGAATTCAGAGGAAAAGGCATTGGAAAATCACTTTTTGACAAAATAGTTGTTGAAGCTAAAGAACAGGGCTTTAACGGCATGACCTGGCAGGTATTAGACTGGAATGAACCCGCGCTTAATTTTTATAAAAAGTATGAAGCGGGTGTTGAGGCGGGCTGGCTAAATGCTTCGCTATCAAAAGAGCAGTTATTGAATTATTAAGTATGAAAAAAAGATCCTGGTTGTTGGCTTCGGTTTTACCTATAGCATTTAACTCATGCATGTGGGGTGTGCCTAAAAAGAACAGTCCGGCTGTAACTAAGGATACGCTTGTATATACTTATCAAACTATAAAAAATCGTGCTTCTGATTGCGGGGATAAACCGGATAGTGAATGTAGCCTGGTTAAAATACGGTATCCGGTTTTCAAGGGTGCAAAATTGCTTAACGATACAGTAACCGCCAAGCTCGTCAACCTTTTTGGGATCAGTAAAACAGACACAACCTTACAGATGATGAGCGTAGGTTTTTTAAAGGACTACGATGGCGGAAAAAAAGATAACAAATTTAACAGAGCTATATCTTATAACCTGGATAGTTATGCTGATGTATTAAGACAGGATTCAAGTTTAACCACGCTACAAGTTGGCGGCTATCAGTATACTGCCGGAGCACATGGTGTTACCTTTATTTATTTTATTAACTGGGACACCAAAGCCAATAAATACCTTGTGTTAAGCGATATTTTTAACACAGGCTATGAAGATGAGTTAACAAAAATAGGCGAAACCATTTTTAGAAAAAACGAAAACCTAAGTGATACCACCTCGTTAAAAAAGAATTATTTTTTTAAGAACGCCAAATTTTCCCTAAATCATAATTTTTCTATCACGCCTGTGGGTATAAAGTTTTTATATAATATTTACGAGATCAAACCCTATTTTGCGGGGCAAACCGACTTACTTATCCCCTACGCTCAAATAAAATCCTTACTCAAACCAAATACGGTTATAACCCAATATATCAAATAATGCTTGTTTTTAAATTCGGAGGCGCGTCGGTAAAAGATGCTGCCGGTATTATCAACCTGGCCCATGTGGTTAAAAAATATGAGGGTAATCAATTGCTTATTGTGGTTTCGGCAATGGGTAAAACTACCAATGCGCTTGAAAAACTCACAAAGGCTTACATAGAACAGGCAGATGACCTGCACGTTATTTATGAAGAGATAAAACAATCCCACAATAATATTTTAACTGGATTATTTGAACCATCCGATCCTGTGTTTAACGAGGTAGCCAACACTTTTGTAGAGATAGACTGGATGATAGAAGACGAGCCGCATAACGACCCGGATTTTATTTATGATCAGATTGTTTCTATTGGCGAATTGGTTTCTACCCGTATCGTTACTGCTTATTTGAATAAAGCGGGCTTAAAAAGCCAATGGCTGGATGTGCGCGGTTATATCCATACTGATAATACCTATCGCGAGGGCATTGTACAATGGGATAAAACTGCTGGAAGCATTAAGCAGGGTATTCTTCCTCTTTTAGAAAAGGGAATTGTGGTTACACAAGGTTTTTTGGGTGGGACATCAGAGAACTTTACCACTACTTTAGGTCGCGAGGGTTCGGATTATACGGCTTCCATATTCGCGGCCTGCCTGGGGGCTGAATCAGTAACAACATGGAAGGACGTACCCGGCGTATTAAACGCCGACCCAAAGTTTTTTGAGGACACGGTAAAGTTTGATGAGTTAACCTATACCGAGGCTATCGAAATGACCTATTACGGCGCTACGGTTATCCATCCAAAAACCATTAAGCCGCTTCAAAATGCTAAGATACCTTTGCTGGTTAAGCCATTTAATGACCCGGATGGTGCCGGAACCGTTATTAAGGAAGATGCGGTGAATGTGTTTGCAAAACCGGTTATCATCATCAAAGAAAACCAGGTGTTGCTGTCTATATCTGCCAGGGATTATTCCTTTATATCCGAAACGCATTTGAGCGATATTTTCAGGCTGTTTGCAAAAAACCATGTAAAGGTAAACCTGATGCAAACCTCGGCGCTTAGCTTTACGGTTTGCATTAGCCTGCATGAAGACCGTTTTAAGCGTTTGCTACAGGATTTTAACACAGGCTATAAGGTAAAATATAACCAGGATATTACTTTAATAACACTAAGGCATTACCAGCTAAACTCGTTAAAAGACTTAACGCTTGGTAAAACCGTGCTGTTGGAACAAATTAGCAGGAATACAGCGCAGTTGGTGGTGAAATAGACTTATAAAGTTTACTAACCAACTTGCTAGTAAGCTTCGTAAGTCTGACGAGACATTATATCCCCGCCTTTAAACTTCTGTAGGGTTTTTCAGGGTCATCGCTGCTGTACATCGTCAGGGTACCGTTCTCTAATGTACAATAATCTCCTTTGGGGCTTATTACAAGTTTATGAATGCCATTATGTGTAACCTCCAATGGCTGCGTGGCCGATACAACTTTTCCGGCAGTATCCAGCTCCAAAATAAAAACCTGTTGCTCTTCTTTGCCTTCCCGGTATAGTATGCTGATAGTTTGGGTATTATCGTCAATAAATTTGCCAAGCACAGTTTTAGTTTCCATTCCCTTTGGATCAAATGAAAGCAGGTGTTTAGCCTCGTTGGGGGTAAAACCTATAAATTCAAATTTCAGCCGGTTATCATGCAGGTCCATCACCGTATCTGCCTCGGTAACTTTTTTCGCGTCGTGATAAGTCGCAGTAGCATAAACTGTAATGCCGCCCAGGTTTTTATAACTGTTACCGGGCAATAAATAGTCGAGCTGCAAATTATCATATTCCGAGCTGTCCTTTTTTATTTTTGAGGCGATAGCCACTAATTGTTGTTTGCTTAATCTGCCATATACCTGTACATCAAATTTTTCAGTACCGGTCGTTTTTACAGCTTTTAAAATAATATATGGCGACGTTGGCTTGTCGCTGCAACCAATATAAATACATACTATTAATAGAAGAGGAATAAACTTTTTCATGAATTGACTGTGTTGTTACCGGTTGCGAAAATAGGCATTTTAGGCTACACCAATATTTTTGCAGGTTTATTTGTCAACACACGTATAATTATCCAGGATATAATATAAGCTACCGCGCAAATGGAAAACATAATACCATAGGCTATTTGTGGAGTAGCTACATAATGGTCGGTTAAATGCCCTGCCAGTTTTTGTAGTATATAGCTTCCCACTCCCCCAGCCAAACCGCCTATACCGGTCACAGCCCCCACGGCACGTTTAGGAAACATATCAGACACGGTAGTAAACAGGTTTGCCGACCATGCCTGGTGCGCGGCAGCAGCAATACAAATCACGCCAACTGCCAATATAACCGCATTATCGCCAAAAACAGCTTTATTTCCAAAGTATTGCGTCAACAATAAAAATAAAGGAAAAACTGCGATCAAAAGCATGGCGGTCATTCTTGCTTTTTTTACCGTCATGCCCCGGTTTATTAAAAACAACGGAATACTGCCACCAAATGTGCTGCCGAATATAGCTATGCCATAAACCAAAAAAGTTGGCAGCATCACTTGCGGGCCTGTAAAACCAAATTGCTTTTTCAAATAATCGGGCAGCCAGAATAACAGGAACCACCACACGCCGTCCGTCATAAATTTACCAGCAAAGAATGCCCATGTTTGCGGATAGGTAAGTAATTTGAGCCATGAAATTTTATTGCCAGTAGTTGCGTCTTCGGATGCAGCAACATGTAATGCTATGTCATCGCTATGAATATAATCAAATTCTTTTTTAGATAATTTTGTACAGGCAGCAGGCGTTTGGTAAAGCGCGAACCAAAAAAACAACCAAATAAACCCGATACCGCCGGTTAGCAAAAACGCGTATTTCCATCCGGGATCGGGGCCAAAATAGATCAGGCACCACGGCACAAATAAAGATGCGATCATGGCCCCAATGTTCGACCCGCTATTAAACAATCCTGTAGCCAGCGCGCGTTCTTTTTTTGGAAACCATTCGGCTACGGTTTTGATGGACGCGGGGAAGTTGCCCCCTTCGCCTATCCCAAACAAACTTCTTATTACAGCATGCATAACTACAGAACTGCCTGCAAATGCGTTCAGTATCCCAAAAACCGACCATATAATTAAGGATAAAGCAAGCCCAAGTTTAGTTCCTATTTTATCAATAAACCAACCAGCAAATACGGTCATCCCCGCATAAAAAATGGTAAACCAGCCTGTTACGTCGCTATAATCACTATTACTCCAGCCGAAGCCGCCCTTTGCAACAGGTGTCGAGAAAAATTCCTTCAGGTAACTGATCACCTGGCGGTCCATATAGTTTATGGTAGTTGCAAACAGTAACAGCGTAGCTATAACCCACCTGTATTTACCTATCTTAGTTTTATCCATTATGTTAGTTTATACAATTGATTTATATTTTGATCTGTAACTATTTATTTAGCTTCACCTAAACGCCGCATCCCTCATTAACACTTTTAAAAACAAACAACAGTCAATAATCCTCTCTTTCGGAGAGGACTTTGAATATCTGGTTGATTTGTTTGATTGTTTTTAATCTATATCATTTCAGTAACTGGTACCGGGTCAACGTCCGCATAATCTAAATTCTCGCCGGCCATGCCCCATATAAAGCTATAGCTTGCTGTACCACTGCCCGCATGAATACTCCAGGGTGGTGATACAACCGCGTCATAATTGTTCATTATTATATGGCGGGTTTCGTGACCCTCGCCCATATAATGAAAAACCCGGTGTCCTTGAGGTACATCGAAATAAAAATAAGCTTCCATGCGTCGATCATGCGTATGCGGCGGCATAGTGTTCCAAATACTGCCCGTATGCAAAATGGTTAAACCCATCACCAACTGGCAGCTTTTAATACCCCCTAAATGAATGTATTTATTAATGGTACGATGATTGGCTGTTGATGAATCACCAAGCGTTACTTTTATGGCTTCTGCATTGGTCATCAAAGTGGTTGCATGAGTTGCATGTGCCGGACACGATAATAAATAAAATACTGCCGGGGTATTGGCATCATTGCTTGCAAAAATAACGCTTCTCGTTCCTTTGCCTACATACAGGCAATCTAATTTATTTACCTCGTACGTTTTTCCATCGACTATAACCTTACCATTACCGGCAACGTCAATAATGCCTAATTCGCGACGTTCTAAAAAATAGTTTGCACGTAAAGGGGCGTAGTTTTCCAACTCTAATTGTTGGGTTGCAGGGTTTGCTACGCCTACTATCATGCGGTCATATAAAGTATAAACGCAATTTATGGAATCGGGCTGGGCTAATTTGTCGAGCAGGAAACGTTCACGTATTATAGAACTGGTATAATGCTTAAAATCTTCGGGATGGACACTTTGTATTATTTTCAAGATAATAAAAGTTAATTAATTGGGTTATAATTATAACAATTGTACAATGTTGGCTTGGTATATTGAAATAATTTAACTGTTATTTTTGCGCAAACGTTGTAGTACTATCCTTTTTGCCGGATAAAGAGGAGGGTTGCATTTTTTTAAAAAAAGTCGAAAAAATTTAATATTTCTCAAAACAATTTTTTAAAATATTTATTTATCATGGGAATATTATTTCAGATGGGAATCTTAATAAAATCACAACCAAATCATTATTTCTTCTTACGATAATATATTTATATTAACGATATTTATTTGCCGGTCACTTGTTATATGCAATATCTCTTTTTAATTGATTGAAACACTCAACAATAATATTATTAATTTTAATGTTACAAATTAACTGTATTGATATTCAAAAACTAATACTATCATAATTAACCTAATCTATCCCCTATGAAAGAAGATATTTTAGAGAGCATTTTAGATGACACCGGCGTTGTTCATCACTCTGAATCACTTGATCTTAGAGAACTTTTAAAGGTTCTTTCCCTGGTTAAAAATGGAAGGCTTGACGTAAGAATGCCGGTTACCCAGGCGGGCATAAACGGCAGAATATGCGAGGTCTTGAATGATATAATCGACATAAACGAACGCCTTGTGTCCGAAATATCTTCAGCTGAACGTACCATTGGTAAGCGGGGGAATTTATCTAAACGCATTGAACTGTCTGATGCCAAAGGTGAATGGGCAAGCGGCGTATCGTCTTTAAATAACCTGATAGAAGACCTCACCACCCCTACCCTTGAGATTGCCGGGATGATTAATTCGGTGGCCAATGGCGATCTTTCCAAACAAATTCCATTAGAAATAAAAGGACATCCATTAAAAGGAGAATTTTTGCGCATCGCCAAAGAATCAAACCAGATGCTTTCAAAGCTGCGCTTATTCTCGATGGAAGTAACACGGGTAGCACGCCAGGTAGGATCGGAAGGAAAATTGGGCGAGCAGGCAAAGATTAAGGGTGTGGCCGGTGTATGGGCGGAACTGACCGACTCGGTAAACCAGATGGCAGGTAACCTTACCGCCCAGGTACGAAATGTGGCGGCAGTAACTACCGCAGTTGCAAAAGGTGACCTTTCGCGTAAGATTACGGTGGAAGCGAAAGGCGAAATATTGGAGTTAAAAAACACCATCAATACAATGGTGGATCAGTTGAACTCATTCTCGTCCGAAGTAACGCGTGTGGCCCTTGAAGTGGGTACGGAAGGTAAGCTGGGCGGACAGGCAAAAGTACCGGGAGTAGCGGGTACATGGAAAGATTTAACAGACTCGGTAAACCGTATGGCGGGTAACTTAACCTCGCAGGTGCGTAATATAGCGGGTGTAACAACAGCGGTGGCCAACGGTGACCTTTCTAAAAAGATCACAGTGGACGTAAAAGGTGAAATGCTGGAACTCAAAAAGACCATCAATACGATGGTGGATCAGCTTAACTCGTTTGCATCAGAAGTAACGCGTGTGGCGCTCGAAGTAGGTACTGAAGGTAAACTGGGCGGACAGGCGCGTGTAAAAGGTGTCGGCGGGGTTTGGAAAGACCTGACGGATTCGGTAAACCAGATGGGCAGTAACCTTACCGACCAGGTGCGTAACATTGCCGGTGTAACTACGGCCGTAGCAAAAGGTGACCTTTCCCGAAAGATCACGGTTGATGCCAAAGGTGAGTTATTGGAATTGAAAAACACCATTAATACGATGGTGGATCAGCTTAACTCGTTCTCATCTGAAGTAACGCGTGTGGCGAGGGAAGTAGGCTCGGAAGGGCAGTTAGGCGGGCAGGCGAATGTGCCGGGTGTAGGCGGAACGTGGAAAGACTTAACAGACTCAGTAAACCAGATGGCCGGTAACTTAACGGGCCAGGTACGTAATATAGCCGAGGTGACGACGGCGGTAGCGAAAGGTGACTTATCCAAAAAAATCACGGTGGACGTACAGGGCGAAATGCTGGAGCTGAAGATCACGATCAATACGATGGTTGACCAGTTGAATTCATTTGGTTCGGAAGTAACCCGTGTGGCGAGGGAAGTAGGTTCGGAAGGGCAATTGGGTGGGCAAGCCAATGTGCCGGGCGTAGGTGGTACATGGAAGGATTTAACCGACTCGGTAAACAAAATGGCCGATAACCTGACGTCGCAGGTGCGTAATATAGCCGAAGTAACCACAGCGGTGGCAAAAGGCGACCTTTCCCGGAAGATCACGGTAAATGCAAAAGGCGAGTTGCTGGAATTGAAAGATACGATCAATACAATGGTTGACCAGTTGCGCGGTTTTGCTTCCGAAGTAACGCGTGTGGCGCGTGAGGTGGGCTCCGAAGGGCAATTGGGCGGCCAGGCGAATGTACCGGGTGTGGATGGTACGTGGAAGGATTTAACGGACTCGGTAAATAAAATGGCGGGTAATTTGACCGCCCAATTAAGAAATATAGCCGATGTGTCTATCGCGATAGCAAACGGTGACTTATCCAAGAAAATTACGGTTGACGTACGGGGCGAGATATTACAGCTAAAGGAAACCATCAATACAATGGTTGACCAGTTGCGTGGCTTTGCATCCGAAGTAACTCGTGTAGCGCGGGAAGTGGGTACGGACGGTAATCTGGGCGGCCAGGCATTTGTGCCGGGCGTAGCAGGAACCTGGAAGGATTTAACTGACTCGGTAAACCAGATGTCGAGTAACTTAACATCGCAGGTGCGTAATATTGCCGAAGTAACCAAAGCTGTAGCCAGCGGTGACCTTTCAAAAACTGTAATTATCGACGTGAAGGGCGAAATAATGGACTTGAAAAACACCATTAATACGATGGTGGATCAGCTCAATTCGTTCGCATCCGAAGTAACCCGAGTTGCGCGTGAAGTTGGTACGGAAGGTAAACTGGGCGGACAAGCCCACGTAAAAGGTGTGGGTGGTACATGGAAGGATTTAACGGACTCGGTGAACCAGATGGCATCAAACTTAACCGGGCAGATACGCGGTATTGCCAAAGTGGCTACAGGTATTGCCAAAGGGAATTTGAAACAGCGCCTGTCTATCAACGCCTTAGGCGAAGTGGCGCAGCTAACAGATACCATTAACGAAATGATAGATACCCTGGCGGTTTTTGCGGACGAAGTAACTACGGTAGCCCGTGAAGTGGGTGTACAGGGACGTTTGGGTGGACAGGCCAGTGTACCGGGCGCATCAGGCACGTGGAAGGACTTAACAGAAAACGTGAACCAGTTGGCACAGAACTTAACGGTGCAGGTGCGTTCAATATCCGAAGTGGCATCTGCGGTAACCAAAGGTGACCTTACCCGTACTATCCGCGTGGAAGCGAAAGGCGAATTAGAAGCGTTAAAGGATACCATTAACCAGATGATCGCCAATCTAAAAGGCACGACATTACGAAACCACGAACAGGATTGGCTGAAATCAAATCTCGCCAAATTTGCCCAGATGCTACAAGGTCAGCGTGACCGGAATGCGGTAGCCAATAAAGTACTCTCAGAATTGGCCGAATTGGTAAATGCCCGTTACGGCGCATTTTATATTTTAGAACAGCCCGAAGGTGCCGAAGAAGCAAAACTAAGGCTGTTTGCAGGCTATGCACAAAAAAGCCGTAAGCTGATTGACCAGGAGTTTTCGCTTAGCGAAGGGTTGGTTGGGCAGTGCGCTACCGATAAAGAACGCATAAGGCTGGCTAATGTGCCCAACGAATACCTGCAAATTAGTTCGGGTATTGGAAATGCGGCGCCTATAGACCTGGTAATATTGCCGGTATTGTTTGAAGATAACGTAAAGGCGGTTATTGAATTGGCCTCCTTTGAAAGTTTCAATGATACGCATATTGACTTTTTGGACCAGTTGACAGAAAGTATTGGTATTGTGTTGAACAATATAGAAACCAATACACGTACGGAAGAATTGCTTACCCAATCACAATCATTAGCCGGTGAGCTTTCGGCACAACAGGAAGAATTAAGGCGTGCCAATGACGAACTGCACGATAAAGGCCGGTCGTTAGAAGAAAAAGCTGAACAGCTAACACTAACATCCAAATATAAATCAGAGTTTTTGGCTAACATGTCGCATGAGTTGCGTACGCCGTTAAACAGCCTGCTGATTTTGGCCCAACAGCTTTTTGAAAACCCCGAGGGTAACCTAACCGAGAAGCAGCGAATGTTTGCTAAAACCATTCACTCCTGCGGTGATGACTTGATCCAACTGATCAATGATATTTTGGATCTTTCCAAGATAGAATCGGGTGTAATTGCCGCAGATGTAATGCCTGTAAGCTTTAAAGAGGTGATCTCATTTGCCGAGTCGACCTTTAAGCCAATATCCGAAGCAAAAAACCTGAAATTTGAAATAGAGCTTCAGGACGGGTTGCCAGAGCTAATGGAAACGGATATGCAGCGTTTGAATCAGATCCTTAAAAACCTGCTTTCAAATGCCTTTAAATTTACAGAGAAGGGGCGTGTTAAACTTCATATTTTCAGGCCGGGCGTTGGACAAGAAAACCCGTTGAGCGCTAATGATTCCGTTATTGCGTTTTCTATTGAAGACTCGGGTATCGGTATCTCAAAAAACACCCAGGGCATTATATTCGAAGCTTTCCAGCAAGCAGAAGGTTCAACCAGTCGCAAATACGGCGGCACAGGTTTGGGTCTTTCAATCAGTAAAGGATTTGCTGAACTGTTGGGAGGTACAATAACCGTAGGCAGCGAATTGGGCAAGGGCAGTGTCTTCACTTTATATCTGCCTTTGAAATATAAAGAAGAAAAAGCAGCACCGATAAAATTCAAAGAGACCTACCCTGCTTCGACTACTATACGCGCTAACATTATCGACACAGCTGAACTGGTAATTGATGATGACCGCCATAATGTAGTTGTAGAGGATAAGGTGTTATTGGTTATTGAGGACGATCTTCGCTTTACCAAAATACTGATAGATAAGGCACATGATTTTGATCTTAAAGTGGTTGTTGCCATAAGTTATCTTGAAATATTCGAAAGCATTATCAAATACAATCCAATCGCGATAACACTGGATGTGAATATGCCTGAATCAAACGGGTGGAAGATATTGAAGCTGTTAAAAACGGATATTAATTTGCGCCATATACCTGTGCATGTAATTTCGGGCGAAGACAATAAGGTAATGGCCCTGAAGTTTGGCGCTAAAACCTTTAGCTTAAAGCCATTATCCAACACCTCGCTTGATGACCTGATAACCGGCATCGTCAACTTTAATGACCATACCAAAAAGCGTGTTTTAATAATTGAAGATAATGAAAGTGACTTACAACGGCTTTCAGAACTCTTATCAAACGATTGTATAGAAGTATTTGGAGCGACAACTGCCAAAAAAGGGTTGTCTGTTTTGAAAAAGGAGTTTTTTGATTGCATTATTCTCGATTTTGTATTACCTGATTCGGACGGCCTGGCCTTTTTAAACAAGATCAACCTGCTGAAACAGCAACAAACAACCATTATATTACATTCTGCCCGCGACTTTACACAGGATGAGCTTATCCAGCTAAAGCGGCTTAACCATAAGATCATAACAAAAACGCCGGCATCACATGTTTACCTGCTGGAAGAAATATTGGTATTGCTGCATATTGATAAAAAGTTTATCAGTGAAAGCAAGCTAAAAATGATTGACAGCATAAAGGTTACAACCGATGTGCTCGATTCAAAAAAAGTGCTGGTGGTTGATGATGATGTTCGTAACCTGTTTGCATTAACCGCCGTTTTTGAACGGTCGAATATCAACGTTATAACAGCGGAAAGCGGCAGGGAGGCGCTGGAGATATTGAACAAGGATAAAACAATAGACATTGTTTTAATGGATATTATGATGCCCGAAATGGATGGATATGAAACCATACAGATGATAAGAAAGGAACCACGAAATAAAAGTCTGCCAATTATCGCAGTAACCGCCAAGGCCATGATTGGCGACAGGCAAAAATGTATTTCGTCGGGCGCGTCTGACTATATCACCAAGCCTGTAAAAACAGATCAGCTATTATCATTAATGCGTGTTTGGCTAATTAAATAATCATGTCCATAAAAATCTTGCTGGTTGATGATAATGAAAATAACCTGATGTCGATGGAGGTAGTGTTAGAAGAGGAAAGATATTCTTTTTTTAGAGCTACTTCGGGCAGGGAGGCGTTGCGGATACTTTTAAAAGAGGAAGACTTTTCATTAATTCTTTTGGATGTAAAAATGCCAACTATGGATGGGTATGAAACTGCGGAGCTGATCTATCAGCGCGACAAGTTTAAACATATACCCATTATATTTATTACGGCGCATGACTATGAAGAGGCGGCTATATTTAAAGGTTATAAAGCCGGCGCGGTCGATTTTATCCGCAAGCCATTTAACCCCGAAATATTACGGTCAAAAGTGGCGGTCTTTGCCGAGTTATATAAAAAGAACCAGCTTTTACAGCAACAGGAAGAAAAACTACGGATAATTAATAATGATCTTGTAAAGCTTAACCAGGACCTGGAAAAACGGGTACTTGAGCGCACTATCGAACTGGAAAACCTGAACCATGAATTAAAGTTACTGAATTTATCAAAGGATAAATTTCTTTCTGTTATATCGCATGACTTACGCAACCCGCTTACCGCATTAATGGGGTCTGCTGAAAATTTAAACAAAGATGTTGAGAAGCTCAGCCATGAGCAGATCAAGATATTTTCTGGAATTATTAACCGGACATCGCAAAAAATCTTAAACCAGCTTAACGAATTGGTTGAATGGGCCAAAAACCAGCGTGAAAAGACAAATTTCAATCCGCGAAAACTCCATTTAGCAAAGGGTATCAACGAATCTCTTGAACTGCTAAGGGCAAGCGCATCGCAAAAGAAAATCAGGCTGGAAAACAATACCGAAGATGGTTTATTTGTAAATGCTGATGCATTGATGCTGCGCTCAATATTACAGAACCTGGTAACCAATGCCATTAAATACACACCGCTTGAGGGCGGCTCGGTGATAGTTAGCGCCTACCCGGTTGGCGAGATGGTTGAGATATGTATCCGGGATTTTGGTGTCGGCATGTCGCAAAAAACGAAGGACATGTTATTTAGAAATTTCACTGCACCTTCACTGGAAGGTACCAACCAGGAAAAAGGCACAGGTTTGGGCTTGTTATTGGTTAAAGACTTTGTAGCCCAACACGGTGGCAGCATAAATGTAGAAAGTGAATTAGGCAAAGGCACCTGTTTTAAGTTTACCATGCATAAAGTTAAGGCTTGAGACAGGTTAATCCTTACTGTCGCCAATCAATATTAAAATAAAAAAGCCCCGCAATACTTTTGCAAGGGCCTTCCAACTAACTAAACTGAGTATTTACATTGGCATTGTTTTGGGTTTTGGCTTTAAATCAAACATTCTTGATATGGTAAAGCCCATGCGGAACTGTCCTTTTGATATCTGGTTTTGCGTGTTACTTAAATAATTAATTTCATTAACCGCATTAGCATTGGTTAAATTTAAGGTAAATACGTGGCCACCGGTTTCAACCTCATAACCTAACCCTATGGGATCCTGAAAGTTGACGTTATTACTCCTGAATGTTGAGAACGGGTGTGCATAATCCAGTATAAAACCCATGTGTTTGTTTATAGCCACACGTGCAGCGGCCTGCAAGGCAAAAAATGACGGTTCACTGCCGGGAACATTTGG
>Ga0302309_10002147_pt1 | contig 16839 bp, 6 predicted proteins | sample III_Palsa_N1_1_FD_200453 | JGI IMG/M metagenome (GOLD analysis project Ga0302309, IMG submission 200453) | Peat permafrost microbial communities from Stordalen Mire near Abisko, Sweden - III_Palsa_N1_1 | ecosystem: Environmental > Terrestrial > Soil > Palsa > Peat permafrost | place: Sweden... | reverse complement strand
GCTCCAGGCGCCGGTGAGGCGGTTATCGGCATCGTAGGCGTAGCTGTAATAATAGGCATCGGGCTGGGTATCCTGGTAGCGCACAAAGTTCACCTTGCCGCTCACCAGGTCGTACTCGTAATCTATGCGCTTCAGCCCCGCATTGGTGGATGGTACATACAACCCGTCCAGCTGTTGCCACAGGGTTTTTACGTTGCCGTCTATATCGTAATTATAATAGGTGGCCCTTAGCGCGGCGCTGCCCTGGGTTTCGGTATAGGTGCTGGCGGCTACCCTTTTTCTTAAGTTGCTTTGAGTTACCGTGGCTATGCCGTTGGTATGGCCCGCAATGGTGGCTACCGGGCTGTCATAATACGTATCGGTTACCTGGCTGTTGGTGCCGGAAGTGTTAAAGGTTTGTATCGTGGCGTTCTGCAAATAATCGGGGCTGCCTATGCTGGTGCCGGTATAGTTCTTTTGCCCTACCTCGGTTATTCTTCCGATGCTGTCGTAAACGGTATAGCTGTAATTGTTGGCAGGCAGCTGCTTGTCGTTTTGCGATATTACCAGGCGGCTCAGCAAATCGTACCAGTAGCGGTTGGTGCCCCCATCGGGCGATAGCTGGGTGTTTACCTGGTTAGTGGCGTTATAGGCATAGCTGGTGGGTATTACATGGCTGGGGTACTGGTCGTAAATGGCCGTTTCGTTGCTGGTGGTGCTGTTTATGGTTGTCGGTGGGGCGCCTGGTGCAGGTACGTTAAAGCGGTACCAGCCGGTATAGGCAAGGTCGTGCGCGTTAAAGAACTGGTCGCTGGCATCGGCCGTAATAACCGGCGTAGTGAGCAGGTGGGTGTACAGTCGCAGGTGCTTCAGGTTTTGGATGCTGTCGGGCAGGGTTACCGAACTGCTGTTACCGGTTACCGTAAACCCAAATGGCGGTTGTGCACTTATTGTGGTTACCGTAAGCGCCTTACCGTTAAGATAAATGCTGGGTGTAGTGGTCCCACCGCCGAGGTTAGTGCCCTGTATCACCACGTGGCTGAACGGGAACAGCGGCGGTTCGGCTGGTAAACTGCACTGGAAGCTGCGGCTGGCCACATTGAACTCAAAACTGGTGGATGAGGGCGCCGATGTGGGGTAAATATCGATATTCAGCTGTTTTGAGGTCAACCCAACCTGGAAAAGGTATTTATTATCAGGTGTAACGCCAACCCAATGGTCATGATTGGCGCCGCCGTTATACAGCCACATCTCTATAGCCGTACTACCGGTCGACTGCAAAATGCCCGACAGCGCCGTCATGGCCGTTGTTTCGCTCGATGCCGTTGTGGGCCCGTTATAGGTATAGCTATAAGCTGCCGTATCAAGGTCGCGCGCTTTGTCGATATAGCTGAACATGCCCGTATCCACCAAATTCACACCTTCGGGCGGCACCGTGCGCACCAGGTTATCGGCCTGGTCGTAATAATACAGCGTATAGTGGTACTCCTGCTGTACGGCTGTTAAATTGACATTGGCCTGCGCCAGGCTACAGGTATTGGTATAGCTGGAAATGAACAGCTGTTTTTGCGTAGCGAGGTAATTGGTATAGTCGGCCAACCCGTTCGCTATGGCCTGCGCCAGCGTGTTCTCCATGCACGAATAGGGGTCGGCCGTGGTATCGGCAAAAGCCGGCGAATTACACAATTGGGGTGCCGTGCCTGCTTCGAAATTGGCATAATCACTGTAAGCCAGCGTGAAGCCCCACTGCTGGTTCATGTAATTGGCCAGTATGGTTTGGTAATTCAGGGTAGTGGTGGTTAGCGTATCGTTAAACGCAGTTTCAAGCGCGGCTTTGGCCGTGGTATAAGCGCTGCGCAACACACATCCCGTGTTACCGGCATCCAGGAAAACAGGCAGCGTAATGTCCGACTGCAGGATGAAACGACAGTTGATACAGGCGCTTTGCAGGGTATCGAGCTGAGACTGGCTCAGCGTCATGGCGCTGCCATAGGTGCTTACCAGGTAATTATACAATGTTTTTCCCGCGGTCGTGGCTTTTGCTTTGAGGCTGCTGAACAGGTTGCATATGGCCGTGTCGGCGGTACTGATGGTTTTTGATGCTGCCTGCATAGGCGGCGCATACGGGTATGGCGTATTGATCAGCCAGGGGTTAACATCGGCGGTATAGTGCCCGGAGGGGAGTTCGGTGATGAGACTGGTGATGGCCGCACCGAAGCTTACATAAGGCAACGTTTGCCCTGGGGGTAATGTAGTGGCCCCCATCGGGTGTGTCGTATCGGCGCTGGCCGAGCATATCGCGATAAAGGCGTTGGTTAAATTGGTGATCTGTGTTGATGTGGCGTGCAGCCGCGCAAGGCCGTGCTGCAGCACGGCCATCCAGTTAGTGGCGTTGGCGGTGCAAATATCGGCCCCCTGCTGCTTTATTTGTGCCAGCATCGGCGTAGTTAATTGTGACCCATTGGTAATACCGGAAGCCGGGCCGGGGGTAACATTCGTATATTGCGGAAAGCGGGAAACTTTTGTTGAAAGGGCAGCACATCTTCCGTCTGACGGCTGCGGGTTAGTTGGTTTAAAGCCCGTGCATGTACTGTTGCCAGTTATATTGCTGGCACCGGTAAGCGCCGAAATACAGCTGATAGTTACCTTATGCGACCAGTGACAAAATATATCGCAACTGACAAATGAAGGGTATACGCTAACCGCAGAATCCTGCCCTATGGGAATAGTAAGAAACATCGAAGAGGTATCGACAAGGGTAGTATCTGTACAGGAACCAACGTAGGAGGACTTATAGCGGACGGACACCGGACCGACCGCGTTAACCAGGTTACCGTGGCTGTCTTCCAGAAGAATTTTAGTCGTCCGTATGGTAAAGGTATGGTTGCCGCAATCGTTGTGCAGCGTACCACCGGCAACATCCGAAAAATGTACTACCCATGTAGAGTCATTACCGTATGGATACGAACTGCTGCAATAAGCCGAGCTTACCGATATGGCGCTGATCGGAATATCATCAGGAACACAAAAGGTTTGCTGGGAAACGCCGGCATTTAATACAACAGATCTTACAAGGCCTGCATCTGTATAAATAGGGGGATAATAAGGTACAACCGTTACGGATTGGCTAAGCGTACCGGAATTATGTACAATCACTGCGGTTTGCTTACCCGTACAGGTTGGCGTACCGGTGTAAGCTTGCACACTAAAATCTGAAGGCAGGGGGCAAACAGTAGTGCTCGGCAAGACTATTGTAACGGGTTGCCCCACGGTGCAGCTGTCGGTTGGGCACAAACCCATGGAGTTTTGAAGCAGCTGGTAGTATTTTTGTTTGGCCTGGAAATAATACTGGCTGTACAACGCCCACTCCCTGTTCGTATCCCGGCACGAGGTCACCGGCACACAATCGCTCCAGGTGCTGTCTGCCGGTGTGCCGGTGTTCATGTTCCCGGTTTTATTCTGGCAGTATAAAATATAATCGTCATATGCCATCAGCCCCTTGATATGCGATGTACCGGGCACATCGAGCACGTTCTTTGAAAAATTCAGCAGGTCGTTGTCCATCGCCGTGTAATAGCTGTGGCCAAGGCCCCCGGTAGCAAAAAACGGGTCGGCCGGCAACAGCCAATCCGATGCATTGGTATAGCTATAACTACGCGCAGGTACGCCTGATGGTGTAGGAATATTAGGAACCTGCGCTGCTGTTGTGAAATCCTGTTGTACGCGCTGGTCCCAGCTTTGATAGGTGCTCGTGGTATCGCAAAATCTCAGTTTACAGTATTCCGGGTCATATTTAAGGAAATAACTCGCCCAGCCAGGCTGCCAGTAAGCTATGAGGTCCTGGATGGTAAAATTGACATCATTTGGCGAAAATGTGGTAGAATCCGGCAAAATGAAAGCATTTTTCTTATAGGTAGCATTGGACGCAGGCAGCACCGGAAATACAACGCGCCAGTTTTGATATGATGAACCAGGAAGTGTTTCGGTTATAACGTTTATTGAAGGTTCCGTCGGGTTTCCGTTCACATCAAATACCGCATATTGCCCGCCCGGCGACACGTCATCCAGCATCTCATTTTCAGCTGTTTCGCAGGGAGAATAATTACAGTTAGCCTGGAGCGCATTGCAGCTATCTTTTAGATTGGTATACAGACCATTTGCCCACGTCGAAAATAAAGAACTCTCAACGCTCGCAGTATCCAGCCCCATCGCTAATGCCTCGTTGGTTACCGCTGCTACAAACGTAGCCTGCGAATTCAATAGTGTTTCGCAGGTATGGCAGTCACTAAAGCAGCCGGTCACATTAAGGCTATCAAGGTACCGCTGTTTGATATAATCAAACTGGTCCTGCATATAGTGTTTAGAGATAGCACTGTCTATAAAAGTACTCGCATAATTCTGTATGATAGTGTTGTCAAAAGCAAGCTGTATATTCACGTTATAGGAGCCGATAGCGGTAACCGGCACCACCAGTGTGCCATTGTAAAGGCTGGTATCGCCGCAGGTACCAACAGTATCACCAATCTTTACCGGGGTGGTAATACTGGCGGCAATATTGCCGCAGTCGTCGCTTACCAACGCAGTCATTTTGTAATAACAATTGCTGCATATTGTAAATGCGCCGCCGGGATATGTATCAACGAGTTTTTTTATGCTAAATTTCAGCGTATCGGTACCGGTTACAGAAGCCATGTATGTAGTGGTAGCAGAAAGGGTTAGCGCTGAACTGCTATAGGTAAACTGGCTTGGTTTTAACAGATGTAGATGCTGCGGTTTTGTCCCGCCTGTTACAGAATGATAGGAAGGCAGCGTGTCCAGCATTGACGGTGCTTGTCCTGTCAGTGCGGTTGCCACTGTTTTGCCGCTGGCATTCAGGAAAGAGATGCTGACCTGCCCATTGGGGTCCACTACCATATTCTTAAGGTAGTGCTCGGCATAGCCGGCATCATTGGCAAATAGTTGGTCCAGCTCCCATTGTTCTGGCTTGCCGTAATAGTATTTTGTTGTGTTGCTTGCCAGCGGCGGACCCGGTTTGCCGGGTTGAAAGGCAGGCCCTACACCTCCCTGTGATTGTATCCGGCCCGTATTATCGGCAGTATACTGGGTAACCGATAAAGGGAATCCGGCCGCATCCGGAATATAATAATTATCCAGGTTCAGGGTTTTAAAGTCGTTATTAGTTGAATAATATCTTGAAGCGCCTGCATTGGTACTTAAGGAGTCCGGGTTGAACTCACAGGCAGCAGGTGCCGCGCCCAACACATTGGCATAATTATAAGCCGAATCGACTTTATTTATATTAAAACCAGGAATGTAATGCAGATAAGGTGTAAGTGATAGTTCTTTGTAGGGGGCCGGCAATATACTGGCCGTAGGGCGGCCAAAATAATCGTAGACATTTTCCTGCGCAATGGCGACATTGTCCGTGTTATTTAATGTAACGGTCTGCCTGCCGCGCAGCGTACCGTCAAAATAAGTGATCACTTCCTTTTTTTTACCATCTTCGGCAAAGGCTGCGGAATATTGCCAATTTTGCGATTGCTCGTCCCACTGCAGCCGCCAGATGGCATAGCCTGTGCCTTTACGATAATCCCAGTTACCCGTTATCCGTACGCCGGAAACAGGATTATATTGGGCCTGGCGTACCCGTACCAGCATAATACTATCCGTAGACAGCATGGATAAGGTTATCGTATTTGCCCGGGTTGTTATACGGCTTGCATTGTTACGGAAAGCCTGTAAAAGTGCTGCATCCAGTGTAGGGTTGTCGTAAGTTGCTGAGGCATTGGCTGAGATTACACTAAAGTTAGCGTTGCCATCATTGATCGTTGTCCATTCCACATCGTATTCGTCAGCCGAAGGAGTGGTAGCCCAGTTCAGCACCAGCTGTTTCGTATTGTTGGCAATGGTATAGGTGGCGCCAATACTCGCGGTAGCCGTCATGGGATAAAGACGGTCGATATAAATACCCGTGTTCAATTGCACCGCAGACGTTGGAACAGTGCCTGTACTTGAAACGCCGGTAACGAGAACAACGACTTTATAAGCCGAAGTAAGGTTGTAAATATCCAGCCCTTTGTATTTAGCTCCCTGCCCAGTTGCATAATTTACGGTTAACGAAGTATTAACCGTTGTTACCGAACTGGTTGGCGAGGTATAGTATTGTATCTGAAGGTTTACGGTGTAGGAAAAGTTACTGCTGATCAGCACATTGTCCAATACCTTCAGGCCGACTGTAGTCTTTATCGATTTGGTGGTGTAAGTGCTCCAGTTAGGGTCTGTGAACTTACTGTCCTGCGCAGTGTAGGTGCTTGTACCAGCTGTAAAAGGGCCCGTCAGCGAGTTTTGGTTGGGTTCGATGCCTGCCAGGCAATTGTTTGAGATAAACAAAAGCCCCACACACAACAATGAAAGAACAAACAATTGAACGCTTTTACGCATAGTTGAAAGTTTTAATATTACATACTGATCAATTGATAATTTTTAAATTCACCCGTCAATACCCATCTTCCTTTTATATTGTTAACCACTTTGCCCGCGGTAAGAAATGCACCCAGGTCTGCTGTATCATCCCAGCGGCTGATGGTTGCACTGATAATCTTTTCATTATCCGTCCGTAACGGATCGTTGATATTGGTAAGCCGCATGTACAGCTTATTGATCTTCATATTGCGTTTATCGAAACTTAGCGCATACTGCTTGCAGGTAATATGATGCTCGTTTACAACGGATATGGTTTGCTCGTTGCCCGACTCGGTGCTGCTTATTTTGTAATTCTCCGATCGTACGGTAGCGGCAACGTCGGCAAATTGTTTAAACCCTATATCGTAAACGACTTTTTTCTGCGGGGAAATCAATATCGTTTTGTTACGAAGATCTATATACAGGTACAAGCCGTTTTCGTTGAGCATTATAGCCTTACCTAACTTGTAGTAGAACTCATTTCCTTGCTTACAAAACATAAAACCGAGATCGTCCGTCTGATGGTCTTTTGCACTTTCATCAGTAATACTGATTATTCCGCTTTGCGTAAAATTCGGGGCTATATGCCTCATCTTTTTGCATAATAACGACAGCTTGTTTACCAGTACGGTATCATTTCCGCCCCGCTGAACTGATTGACCCTTTCCTTTTGAAAAAGGAATAGTCAACAAGCACCCTATCAGGGCAGCACAAATTGCCGGATTTAGTAGTTTAAGCATATGTTAACTTTATGGCGTTGTATTCCTTCTATAGGTAGAGCGGCTTTCCTTAATCGTCATGATACCGCGTTCAGTTTCCTTTTTAACCCTTATTAAAAGCCCTTCATCATCATATTCATAAAAGGTGGCAAATCCATTCTCATCCAGTTCGGCCATCAGGCGCATGGTATTGGCGTCATAAGCATAAGTTTTCATTTGCGCTGCAAAGGGGAACATGCGTATATCGTCGATATAAACCGTTACGCCCGAAGAGGGCACAACGGAAATGTTCAGGGCTGCAGCATGGCCCAAAGTCGCCAGTTGCATATTGCCTTCTACCAATTTCCAGCCTTCCACAACTGCCTTGCATTTTAAGGGCACATTATTGCCGTTTATGCTCAGGGCTACCCGTATGGTGTTATCATTCGGATAACCGTCATTTACCCAGGCATCGAAAACATATGTTTTTCCGGGATAGGGCTCGAATCCGTTAGGATAAAGTCCTGTTGTGGTTAAGGTATTGTATTGTTTCAGCGCATCGAGCGTAAGGTATGGCGTGGTTTTCTGATGCACTGTGTCGATAATAGTGGCCATCGTAAAACCATCCGATGGCATTTTGGCGCTGTAATTACCACTATGCGCCGTGATGGTATCGGCGAAAGTTTTGATGTACCGGCCGGTTGAGGGCTCCATAAACTCCCGTATATTGCATGTATCGGTATTGCCTGAACTGCCAAAAGTAAAATAGCTGTCTTCCAGGCTGGCGGCGTATATCTCGCGGTTCATGGCGTTGGACGCCACAGCCGAAGGCAATTCGCCGTTAAAATCGAAGTTGGCGGCGCTGTAACGCCCCAACGCATCCTGGTTTTCAAGCTGCTGGCCATATTTGTCATACAATGTAACGGCGTTGGCCGTAACCCAACGGCTCGAATTAGGATTAACTGCTAAAGCGGTTCCATTAGAATACCAGTATGAGTAAAAGCTGTTGACATAGCCTGCATCTTTGGCGTCAACTGCCAGGGCATTCAGATTGCTTGCAAAGGCATAATTGCGGCTTTGTTGGAATACTTTGGTTTGGTAAGGGCGCCAATTGCCAAGATAGCCCGTGAGATATGGATTAACGCTGGGAATATAGGCGTTTGACTGACAAGGAATATGAGGAATAGTACCATTAGGGTACCTGTACCGGTATGATAATGAACCGCTTGATTCGGGTATAAATGATTGTGTCGAGGTGTTTAATAATGAACCCGTTGTGAATATACGATTCAAGCCACTCAACGTCAAATCCGGATTAGTAAGCTGGCTATATGTATTATCGTATATTTCAAGCCCTGCTGCTGCATAGGTACCATCGTTGATAAATTTGATAACCAAGTCATGTGTGCCGGCAGTAAGCGCGTGCGGGCGGACATACCAGTACATGTAATTTGAATTGGAACCCGGCGGCGGAGAGTTATTTGAAGTGGAATCAACTGCAACACCATCTATATATATTTTTATTCCGTTATCACCGGCAAACCCAAAAAAATATGTTTTAGCCGATGGGACATTCAAACAGGTTTCCACACCTAACCAGGTACCCAACAGATAGTTACTACCATATGCTCCAGGCGAACCTACCCATATTCCTGACCTATTGAGGCCTCCGTTTAAAACGGAAACACTATCTGTCGTATCAACGGTCATGGATGTTGATGTAATGATCATTCCCGTTTGACCATAATACGGTTCGTTGTCCCCATTGGCAATATGGTAGTCGTGATCAGTATATTGCGTTGCAGTCGGGCACACGTGGCCGGGCCCCGACCAGGCATTATCATAAGTCGTTGCCGATGCATTAATCACATGCATTGCAGTCAAATCGCCGTTAGATATCAGCTGTAAGTGCCCATCCGAGGTAAAAGGGCTATTCAAACAAACGATAGTCGTAGTATTTGCAGTGAGCATATTGCGCTGCCCTGACCGGACAACTTTGACCAATCCTGCTGCTGCATAATTCGCTTGAATAATCCCATTGTTGTCTATTAGTTTTAAAGTATTGCCGCTGCCTGATGCTGCCTGGTTGTAAATTACCCAATAATGGTTGCCTGATTGGATATCCAGCAACTCATCGCCGGCTTGCAGAAAGCTTCCATAGCTTGAGGCTTCGCCACTGGCGTTGGTGCTTAGCCCGCTGAATAATAAGCCTTGGTCTACATAACCTGGCCCCATGCCATTGTAGGCCCAATAGGCGGGGATATTCACACTATATATCGGCCGGTTAAACTCGTTATTGGTTTTGGTAACCACTGGCTCCCCGGTAACCTTATCAAACGCCATATTTTGGGTGGTAATGGTCGAGCCATTTTCGGTTTTAATGGTTTTACTTAATATGCCATAATTTTGTATCACTTTTACCGCGCAGGCCGAACGGAAAAGGTTTACTTCGTCATCGTCATGTATAGGGAAGTGGGGCAGTACAAAAAACGGCCAGATCCAAACGGGAAAGGAATCGAATCCTACGTTGACCGCCGTACCCGTATTGCTTGATTTTTGCTCACGAAAATCGGTGAAAAAGTCTACATCACGCCCCAGCACTACAGTACTTTGCGCCAGCGTTGCAGGATCAATCACATTCACATTGTTATTCAGTGAAATATTGCCGCTATTATCCGTTTGTGTATTATAGACATAGCTGGTAGCGGAAATAACAGCGCCTGACTGATCATATATTGTAGTTGCTTTGGTTTTGCCATCCATATCATTCAATTCCACGCTGTAGCCCTGCGACAGGGTCAGCGGGTTATATGCATTGGTATTGGTGAGCGAATAATGATTGGCAGGCGGCGGATTATAAGGACTTATAGGCAAAGCAGTAACCTTGACCGGAAAATCCTTTGTGGTATAAAACTCGTTAACGATGTAACCCGTTTTTGTGGAAGGATTTCCGGTCTGGTCGAGATCGTTCACCGTTACTTTACTATAGGTTATGCCCGGCGCCGGGTACAGCGATTCACAAAAGGGCATTTCAAGATCAAAATAATTATTTATCGCGCCTTTAATGTTTTGGATATAAGGTACCGGTTGCTTCAGCGCATTTTCGTCATCACCCACTGGTGGCTCATAAGCAGCCACGCCGCTGCTCACTAATTGCCCGTTGACCGTCGTCGTATATGTATAGGCTTGTCCGTAGGATGACGCTTTATTGGGGCCGCCTGCTGTGTTCCATGTATCGGATATCTGTATTTTTTTTACACGTGCCGGTCCGCCTACTTTATGCCCGTTACTTACCGCGATCTTTGCAAAGCTGAAGCTTAACAATGCACGATTGGCATAACTGTTACTATTCGCCGTTTGATAAAGGCTTTTTTTAAGTTCACTTAGTTCTTTGACCGCATCAACTAATTCGGTAACAGCGGCTAGTATGCTGTTATTTTGCGACTGCACCCTGGAGTCAAAGCCAGGATAAGCATAGCGCGGGTACTCATTTTTTAAACGCTGCCAGGCACATATACTCATCGGATTGGTTGTAACTCCGCCAGCGGATATGGGCAGAAAATAAATATAGGCTTCGCCCGAACTGACGACTACTTTGGCTATCTGGCAATAGGTCGGGACATAATCATAAGGCAGCGAATTTGGCCCGGTATAGTTATTTGTAGCCATGTAAATACACAGCTTGGTATAAATATAGTTGGAACCATTTAAGAAGTTGTTTTCAAACCATGTTGTTTGGTTTACGCCGGAAGGGGGCACCAGGTTGGTGCCGATATGCAAATGGATACCTGTTGCCGTATTCAACTTAGTTGTATCTACGTTATTTGAACTTGAGTTAATAAGCGATGAGATTGGAGTCATTACCGTAGCCTGTTGATTTTCTACATAAGCGTAGTCACCTGCTTCGTAAGAAATATTAATAATCCCTCCCGTGGGTAATGTGACCTGGCTCAAATGCCACAACGCGCTGTTTTGGTTGGTATAAGATGTATCCTGGTTGGTGTAGGGATATTGCTCGTTGCCGAGCTGTTTTGGATTTTCTATCGATGGCTTATAATTCCCCCACCTGTCTACGCTATTGTAAGCATAAACAGGTGTTTTGATGGTATCAACATGATGAACGGTATCGATTGTTTCATTATACTTAAACGCATAAGGATGGTATTTGCCTTTGTCGGAGTTTCCGTATTCAAACCATACCCGGGTCAAGGTTAATTTTCCACCAAGTTCAGGATTGTTGCTTCCTGAATCTAGCGAGTTTGGAATCTTACGGCATAATTCATAATCGTATTCGAAGTTCACCACCTTAATAGGCTTGCTCATATCGGATTTGGAGTAAAGCCTTATTTGCTTCAAATATTTTTGTGTATTGGTGTTGTCTTTATTCCCATACTGCCAACCCGCAACGCCGAGCGCATCACGCCTGTCACCGGTAATAAAGTAAGCGATCTTTGTTTTTGATTCTATGGATTGAACATACCATATCTCTTTTTTCCCATATATGATACTCCCTTTGTCATCGTCCGGGTCGGCCATCAGTTGGCGGTTCAGGCTGGCATTTGCATAGGGGGACCGCCATTTATAGTAGTACGGCAATTTGGAATAATTGAATTTGATAGCCGTACCAAGATCATCGTCCGTAATACCATTCCCGGTTTTATCTACATAATCAGGCGAAAGTATTGCGCTCAGCAAAAATGTCGAGGCATAGGCGCCTTTATGTTCCTTATGGTAATAATTATCAATACCGTTGGGGTCGCCTTGCGGAGACGTAATACCCGGCGGTACTTTTACAAGGCCGTTATGAAGCGTGTCAGAAGGGCTAACAGCAAAACTGTATTCATCCTGGCTTAAATTATAAACAGGAATACCATAAACCATTCGTTTACCGTCATCGGCTGTTACGGTGATCTCCGAGATATGATGGGCTTTCCGGATATTGGAGACCAGGTCAACTCTATTTAAGCTATCATAGGATTGCGTGGCCGTGAGCGATGTAATAGTTGTGGAATCCTTAAACGGGTAATAAGGGATGCATTTGTACAAACCGGCCTGGGAAGCTTCAGCAGCGGTTAAATAGGATATGAGTGTCCTTTGGGGACGTATTCCTATTCTTTTAATAGCGCTGGATATCGGTAAAGCCGGTGTGCCGTTCACATTTCCTGCATTGCGAAATGACGATAACGCTGAAGTATCGTTAATGGCCACCTCGACCGCCTGGTACCCATGAGCTTGCCTGTCAAGACTAGTATCTTCCAGCCCTTTTTCGCCAACCTGCTTAAAATAAACGCTCTGGTTTTGGGGAGCGGTATCAACAGGCGCCTGGAAATCGCCGTGTACCTGGTAACCGTTTCCACCATGCGCCCATTTCCTTGTTGTTGTTTTGGCGCTCTGCCTGTAGTAAGTAATACCGCCATGGACATAGACCCCCAGGCCCAGGTCACCGCCAATAGTGGTGTTCGTACCGCCATCTGTGGCCTGGTTATCAAAAAACATCCCGGTTGCGCGGTATAACCTGAATTGCCCGCTGCCCGCCTGGCTGGTGTACGACCAGATATCGGGCGTAGGTATCGGCGCCGCGATATTGGGAATGTTTGGGATGATGGGGTTGTCATTATCGCGAATAAAATCCATCACAGCATCCGGGTTATTCATCCCCCTGTCGGCGTATAAAAAACCAAATCCGGGCTTGATATTATAGATGGTGCTTACCTGCCGTACATTCTGATACCCTGTTCCGCCCACCATTGGTGAAATAGCAAAAGCTGTCGTTCCTACGTCAAAGCTATAAGATGAATAGTTTGTTGTATAGGGGATGGTTATGGTAGGTGAAATTGGCTGGGTATTATAGGTAATTGTTGAGCCTGCCAGATCGTAATTCGCTGAGCTCTGCTCATTCTGACTTTTATCAGCGTATGAAAAACCAAAACTCGTACCAAGTGTAAGCGACTTTATACCTGAACGCGTATTATATCCAAAAGAACCTGTAAGGCTTGCACTCTTTGTCGAGTTGTCGTTTGCGATTTCTTTCACACCTAATGACAAGTACGGAGTAACATCAACCCCAGACTGCGTACTCGATAAAACCCCGAGGCCAATTCCTGCCGTAAGCGCACCAGAGTTGGCGGCAGAGTAAGAAATGCCCGCATTTACACCAAATTCAGCCCCTATCCCCGTATAATTGTCGCTGAACAGGCCAAACGTCAGTGAGCCGCTGCCACTGACCGACGGTGAAATTCCAAAAGTTTCTACCTTGGCGGTGCCTGTGCCGCCGGTTGTTATTTTAGGTTTTACATAATGGTCAGTCTCCACCGTATCGCCCGAAAAATCGTCCGGTTCGCCGCGCACCTGGCGCGTAATCGCCCCGGTATTTACGTTCCATCCCAACCCCACCCAACTGGCCTCATCGTCAATACCCGTGTTTGGCTGATAATCCAGGCTGATCGGGTATCCGTCGATATCAAGCAATGGAATGTTATATTTCAGCTGACCATTTGAAAGGTTGACCATATCGGAAACCGTAGCAGGCTGAAAACTTTGTGTTTCGGGCTGGGCCGGGCCGGAGGTCAGCGCATAAGCTGCGTAGGGCGCGGACATATCCATCAGCCATATCACCAGGAGTATGATTGCAATTTTTTTCCGTTTGAAGAGTAAATGTCTCATATCCGATCAGGCTTGGTTATTCCGGCAAACTCAACTTGTATTTTTTATGATTAATATACCTGTCCGCGTAAACCAGCTCAGGCTTACCCGCCGAAACTTCGGTCGTTTCGAAGGATACATAATATTCGAAAGTTCCTGTTATACCATTGGCGATGGGTTGTATAATGGTGGCATATATTTTTTGGTTCCCCGTTTGCAGGTAAAAGCAGCTATCCATGCGGTACCATAAATCCGTTGCCAGTTTATTATCCTTTGCGGCCAACAGCCGTTTATCCGGTGATAACCGGACGGCATAATTTGAGGCTTCTTTGTCATCTGGACTGTTCTTGATCTTCATTATCCGAAGGCTGAGGTCGCTGTCCTGTACGGCGCTAATGGCAGGAGCTTTCTTACAGGAAAAAGCCGCAGGAATTATAAGCATCACAAGAAATATCTTGAAATCTTTCATTTTTTTTGCAATAAAGGTCATAGAACGGCATATCGGCAACAATCAGCCGGATAATGATCAGTCCAATAAGGTAATAAGCACTGGTGCCCTACAGGTACAATTGTGCCTGAAACAGGAGTTAATTTTTAAATAAAGACACGTCGGGAATTTTTCTCATGGCTTAAGTTTGGTTTATGATGTAATGTACAACAAATAATTTAAAAAGCAATTTTTTTTAAGACTTTTTTAATTTTATTTTAATAATCCCCTTTAATGCGATCGGCTTATGGTAAAGTGTGATAAGATAATATTGCTGGTCATGTCCAAGTTGATCATTCACGTCTTCGCTCATTTCATAAAATACAGTAAGTATTGTCCTTCCTCGGTCGGAGTTTCGCTATGATTTCTGTAGCTTTTTCTTTGCGAGCGTTCGTGGATCGAACCAGCTGATCGTTTACCTTTCTCGACTTAATCTTCGATAGAACCCTTTGTGAATCTTTCTGTTTAATTTTAAACTAATTTCGGTAAATTAATAGGTATTTAAAATACAAACTGATTTTTCTGAAAAGTCACCGTTTTTACACGGAGCCTTTAACAAGTTTAATACACTAAACTGCACTTCGTCCAAAATCCGCCAATCTTTAGGTATATAAATATTTGTTGTTTTAAACCCTTGTTCAACGTGATTCAATCCAAGCGCAACTTCTTTTGTTGGCTTTCTGCAAGCGTTGCCAGCGAGATCACCAAATGCATGTCTGAATTTATAAAATTCCAGGCCGTCTATTTTTGTATTAATTTAAAGAGTCGCCATTCCTTTTGACAAAGCCTTATTCAGGCAACCAATTGAAGAATACCTTGATGGGATTGACTTGGCAAACTCAAGTAAATCTTTTGCTTCTTCAGTAACTTTAATACTTATAAAAGCCTTATCTTTTCGTCTACCTGTGGTTTTAGAACGGCAATACTCTAATCGACCTCTATTGATTACATATTTATTTTTATAAAAATCGACTGCATTCATTCCACATAGATAAAATGAAAGCCGCCCTAAATTACGCGCAAGTTCCGCACGGCTTCCCTCAATAATTTCACAATCGCGAACCTTTATGATTTGGTCAAGCTCTAAATTTCGTTTTTTAGGCTCAGGTGCCGGAATTATGGAATAATCCTCGAAGGGATTAAACTTTATGCCGATTAATTCCAATAATGGCCTATTATACTTTTTTATAACTGCGGAAAATAAAGACTGAAAATCTCGAAGATATATATGAATACTTGCATCGGGAAGGGGTTTGCCTTTCTTGGTATAAGTCTTTCCTAACCGATTTTTCCTTTTCATCATCCTTTCATGCCGAAGGAAATTCTCGAAACGAGCTATAAAATCTGTTGAGATAAATTCGATGGGCAAACGTTCGTCATAATTATTAAAGTCTATCAAATGATTTCTGACTGTGTTCAAATTTGAACCAGTTTTTTCAGTCGCTTCGTTGCTTTTTAGTTCAGTAATGTATTCATCACTAAATTTCAAAAAGTCAATTTTAATATCTTTCCCTATCAAATGAGCCTTTAGGCTTTCAGCAGAAAATGATTTAAGCTTATCACTCAATTCGCTAATTGCCTTCCTATAACCGGACAGGGTTGTGTCCAATTGGGCTAAAATAAATTGATCCTTGATTTTCAAAGACCTAGTGAGCTGTTTATCGACAACCAAATGCTGGGTATCCAGATAAACAGAGGTTCAATGATAAAGCATGATTTTTACACTGTACGTACCGTCAGACTTTTTGTAATGTTTAAAAACCTTAGCATTTAAAGTGTCCATAATCAATTAGTTACCACGATAAACTCTGTAAGATATTTGTAAGAGTTTTTTCGTGAAGTTCAACAAATTTTGTTGCGAAACTCGAAATATTGATGTGATAGCCTCTGCGTTTGATTGTAGACGATTGAATCGTCAATTCAGCAAAAACCGCGTTTCTGCTCAAAATAGGCCATTTTTATGGAAATTAAAGAGCCCCACAGGCGTGTGGGGCTCTGCTCCTGAGGCTGGGCTCGAACCAGCGACCCTCTGATTAACAGTCATATTTTACACATTATTGGTATTTTGCAATTCATTGTTATGTATTGATATTCAACATTTTATATATTTTTCAATATTGGGTAATTTGTGATATTTTGCGATTTGTTGTCCATTTTTCTGCAAATTTTCTGCAAATAATTCAATCATTTTTCTTATATTTGTATTAGTAAATCGTACTATAAATCAGCATTTTATCTCATTTATTGCGATGCTTATATTTTGTTTGTTTCTGCAAATTTATACATTTAATTATTAAAATCATGAAAGCAGAGGTTTCTTTATATCTGGACACAAGGCGGCCATTGAAAGATGGCAATTACCCTTTAAAACTACACGTTTATTTTACCGCAAAAATGGAACGGTGGTATAAAACTGATTACAAATTGAGCAATGAACAGTTTGAACAATCTTATTTGGCTGCCAAGCCAAGAGGAGAACTTAAGGAACTTAAAATTGAGTTGGATGCTATTATACAAAAAGCGGCAGAACTGGCTAAGGATTTAGGTGATAGCTTTACTTTTGAAAAATTT
>Ga0302309_10002146_pt1 | contig 16849 bp, 13 predicted proteins | sample III_Palsa_N1_1_FD_200453 | JGI IMG/M metagenome (GOLD analysis project Ga0302309, IMG submission 200453) | Peat permafrost microbial communities from Stordalen Mire near Abisko, Sweden - III_Palsa_N1_1 | ecosystem: Environmental > Terrestrial > Soil > Palsa > Peat permafrost | place: Sweden... | reverse complement strand
TCCGGGGGCTCGCGGTAGCCGTTTCGATCGGAATAAGAAAATGTGGTCAGCCCGCCGATGTTATATTTACCGGTTGGATAACTTACCGCGTTACCAGTAGCATAAATGAAGCTTCCCGAGAAGGTCCACCTCTTATTCAGCTTATAAATACCAACTACTGACAAGTCGTGTGTGCGGTCCTGGGTGGCAGGGAAATACCGGTCGTTATCGATTGCCGCAAACTTATCCTCGGTGCGCGAAAGGGTGTAACTGATCCAGCCGTTGAATCGTCCATATTTTTTCTTCAGATAGAGTTCCAGGCCATAAGCCCTGCCCGATCCATACGTTAGCTGCGACTCCTCGTTCGCATTAGCCACGAAGGTTGCGCCGTCTTTATAATCGATTTGATTTTGCAGCCATTTGTAATAAAGCTCGGTGGAAAATTCAAACAAGTTATCATCGAAGTTTCTGAACCAACCAGCGGATACCTGGTCAGCAATTTCAGGCTTGATATTGTTACTGCTCATCACGTATAGATCTGTCGGGGTACCGCTCGTTGAATTATTCAGTAAATGAATATTCTGCGTATTGCGGTTATAGGATGCCTTTACTGAATTCTCATCTGTCAACTGGTAACTCGCAGAAAAACGTGGTTCGAGGTTTAGGTAACTTTTTACCAATGCTCCCGTACTATAGGTTTTGGAAGCTATCGTATTACCGTCGGCATCATAGGTGTTAAACGTCCCCGGTCCCAGCAGCAACATTTCGCTTAATCGCAGGCCGTATAAAATTGTGAGTTTGTCCGAAATGTGCCAATCGTCGCTCAGGTAGGCGGCGTTTTCAAAGCCATAACGATGCTCTACGCTGATATCGTTAAAACTTGAGCCAGCAGAGCTCGTAATATTTCCGGGGGCTATAGTGTGATGAATGATATCAACACCAAATTTAAGGCGGTGGCTGCCTGTTATAGCGTATTGCAAATCTTCTTTAAGATTTACATCTGTTATTTCGGACGTTGCCTTAAAATCCTCGTTCGTGAGAAAGCTCTGAATATCGTAACTGTAATTACTGAAAATCAATGACGTATTGGAAAATAATTTAGCATTGAACAGGTGGTTCAGTCGTAACGTGCCTGTGGAATTTCCCCAATCGGTGCCAAACGTATTTTTTAGTCCAATGACATCTCTGCCGAAGTATCCTGAAATGTATAAGGTGTTTTGGTCATTGAAGTGGTAATTTCCTTTGGCATTCAAATCATAAAAATAAAGCGAACTGCCCTTTACAACTGAGTCTTTAGATAATTTGGCGAACAGGTCGATATAAGTTCGCCGCGCGCTTATTAAAAATGAACCCTTACCAGAATCAATCGGCCCTTCTATTTTTAACCTGGAGGCTATTAATCCCAGCCCACCCTCAATTGTAAAGTCTTTTTTGTTGCCATCCAGCATTTTTATGTCGAGCACAGACGACAGCCGTCCGCCATATTCAGCTGGCATTCCGCCCTTGTAGATAGTAACATCTTTTATCGCATCAGAATTAAAGGTGGAAAAAAAGCCAAGTAAGTGTGAAGCATTGTATACCGGGGCTTCATCCAGTAAAATAAGGTTTTGATCGGATGCGCCGCCACGGACAAAAAAACCGGTATTTCCCTCACCGCCAGATTGTATTCCAGGCAGCAGCGTTATGGTTTTCAAGACATCCTTTTCGCCCAGCAACACGGGCACATTATTTATCTGCGACATATTTAATTTTTCGACCCCCATTTGAGGCGAGGCTATTTGGTCATTGTTAGGCCTGTTGGCACTTATGACCACTTCTTTTAATTCGTTCTTAGCAGACAAGGAAATGTTAATCGTTGTTGACTTAGTCAGTTCTATCGTTTGAGAAATAGTTTCATAACCCGAGTAACTGACGAGCAAGGTATATTGTGCTTGAGGTGCAGTTATCGAATAAAAGCCGTAAGCATTTGATGCTGTACCGCTTTGGGGAATTTCCCGGAATCGAATCGTTGCACCGATAAGTGTTTCGCCGGTTGCGGCATCTTTGACCGTTCCATTTAGGGTGAATGTAGTTTGCGCAAAGGCAGAAAATGAAGCCAGCATGATGGCAATAAGTAGTGATAGTTTATTCATAGATTTCTAGTTGTTATTTATTGTTCAGAGAAAAGCGGGCATAAAATGTCCCGAAAGGGTTATTTACAATTAAAGTTTTAGGGAGGCCTGTCCTTGGTGAAGCACTTTCAAGGTAACATTGCCGATTGCCTGCAGCTTTCAGGTTGGTTGAAGATATTTTTAATTCCCATTGTCAATTCCGATAGTTAAACTTCTTCTTTCCAGCAATAGGGTATCTCTCCATTTTCCGTTCATTTCGCCAATTTTTTCACGGTGACCAATTCGTCTGAATCCTAAATTTTCATGTATTTTTAGACTTGCAGTATTTTCCGGAAATATTCCGGCCTGAAGCGTCCAAAATTTCTCTTTTTCACTCGCGATAATTAAATGTTGTAAGAGTTTCGTACCAACACCCTGTTTCCTGCAACTGCCGGAAACGTAGACACTGACCTCAGCTACTCCAGCATAAACAGCGCGCGTGGAAACTGCCGCCAGTGCTGCCCAACCTGCAACTTGACGACCTGACTCCGCAATCAGCCTGCATGATTTCAGGTGGCAGCCGTCCCATTCCATCCATGTCGGCACTTCCCGCTGAAAAGTTGCATTGCCTGTTTCGATCCCCTCTTTATAAATCAGACGAACCTGTTCCCAGTCTTCAGCATTCATCATTCTAATCAGGATCTTATTTCCATTCATTATTTCTTTATATTTAATATGTTAGCTCCTACTTCTAGATCCTGAAATAAGCATAAGGTCATTACCTTTTGTTTACTTCAGGTTTTCAGCCTTCCATTTCATTGCTGCCATTATCCGGTGCTCCCGGCTTGGGTGATCAAAAAAGAAAACTTCCTCCCAGTAGCCGGGTGCTACTTTATGGTTGTCAGCCGTTTTGAGAAAAACAGAGGCAAAAGCATCCGGCTGCCGGGCCACATTCAGCCCGTAGTTATCAGCTTCTATTTCGACAACCCTGAGTATGGAATTAGTTACGGGAGTAATCACAAAGAAATAAAAAGTGAACAAAAAAATGAGCAGCGGCAGGCCGGTGACGTCATTTACCGATGTAATCTGCAAGCGTTTCCCGTACTTATTTAATATTTTATTGAATAAGTACTTTACCAGCCAAAAACCGAAGACGGTCAGCAATCCGAACTCGAGAACCATAATGATGAGATGATGCATCACATAATGGCCCATTTCATGACCTATAGTTGCTACGATCTCGTCGTTTGTAAAGTGGTTAACCATGTTATCGTTTAAAGCGATACGGGCTGTTCCCGCAATGCCACTAACATTGGCGTTAAAGGCTTTTGTTTGCTGCGATTCGTTGTATACATATACCTGACCGATATCAGGTGCGTTAGCTCTGGCCATCGATAATAGTCGTTCCTTGAGTGCGCCGTTTTTTAACGGTGTGTAACTATTAAAAACAGGCGCGATAAAAACAGGATAAATGATCAATAGAGCCACTATAAAAGATATGGTTATTCCTGCCCCCCATATCCACCAGCTTTCATTTACCTTTCTGAACAGGATGTAGATCAGTAAAAAGAATGGTGCTACAATAATTACCTCAACAAGAAACGTCACCCCGTCATTAAGAAACCATTGCCAAAAATTTTGATTAGAAAATCCATATTGGTGTTCACGGATAAAATTTTGGTAACAGTCGATGGGAAGGGTCAAAAGGTAAGTTAATGTTAGATATAGACCGATGTAGGCCAGATCGCCCCATTTCGTTTTAGCAGTCTTCCCCAGGAGCTTGTTTATATAAGCTGACAAACCTCCCATAATGAATAAACCAGCTACCAGCGCCTCATATAAAAAGTTCCAGAGTAATAGCCAGTAACCACCCTCGCTATAGCTATCAGCCTTATTACGTTTAGCAGCGGGAATCGACGCTATAAGGACGCCTGTTGCTTTTTCAGGGTCAAACCTGGCGACTGCCCTGGATGGAACAGTCGAACTGGCGTGTTGCGCTTTAACGCTATTGAACGCCAGGAAAATGATAGCCAGAATAAGATATTTCATAGGGGTAGTATCGTTTTATTTTTCAAATTCAAAAGTAGCCCCTACCTTTATGTCAAGATTGTAAAAATCCGACAACTTGAAAAGTCCGGGATCAGCTAAGAAAATCGTAAGTAGAAATTGTGACTTGTTCTAAGTAAACAATGGCTGTTGATGCCATACAACCGACTTTATACCGTAGAAAATGGAAAAAATTATATTTTGGAAATTTTGAGTGCGGGGGAGATATTAGGGGATATCGAACTTATAAAGAAAATAGATTGCCTGTGTTCAGTCGAGGCGATGACGAATGTTGAGGCATTTGCATTGCCGATGCCATTAGTCATTTCGTTATTGCAAACCGATATTGCCTTTAATAAGTTGATAATAGACGAACTGGCCGGCAAGGTGATTAATACCAGTACCCGTACTTCCGTTCAGCAATTGTACACCATCCGCCCCGCTTTGGAAATATTGCTTGCGCTTCAAGCGAGTCAGGAAGTTTCGCTTATTAAAGAGGATATGGCCGCTTACCTGGGTATCACTTTACGGAGCCTGAACCGTCTACTAAAGCAAAAAGCGAATCATGAGTTTAGAATACTTGTGAAGTAATTCAATATTAGTTGGTATTTTAACAGCAAGCAGGTGCTCAATACTTCATATGTTAACTTATCGTTGAAGGTTAAATAATTTTGGCTCCGGTACCCAATAATACATTATAATTGACAACGGACCATACTATCAGAATGAATTATTTTCACGGTACATCAGTAAAGAGATAGTAAGCAAACGTTCTTTTACCAAAAAATTTTCTCTTCATACTCGTGATAACCTCAAAAAGGAAATGAGTAGCGGATAAATTTCTAACGAAATAGGCTATCGCTCCTAAATAAAAATTCGGGATTCAGTAGTCGATCTTTAAATTAATAGTTGAGTAAAGCGAAAGTCGAAATTTTTCAACGAAAATGTTTTTGTTCAATCAGATTAAGACATTGATATCCTCGCGTTTTTTCCGATGTATTTCATCGCATCATTTAAAACGTAGATTATTATTATCAAATTCGATATAATAAATCCCAGACTTGGTATGGCTGATACTGCCCTTAAGTTTCCGAGTTGTGATGTAGTTGGTACGAACAAAATCGTAATAATAGTAATCAAAGCCACAATGCCTCCCAACCAATAATAGACAGGCATTTTAAATATCGAGGCCAATGGAATAAAATGTATTGCACAAATTAAAATTTCGATTGGCACGACGTACGCTATTTGATTGAAGTATAATAATACAAACGGAGCAATATTGAAACCTGTGATTTCGATAATTATAACGATTAGAAAGGCTTTTCGCAATTTCCGCCTTTTGGCAACATCTATAAACTTTTCTTCGGGCAGGTCTTTTGCAAGCCTTAACGTCTTCAGACTCCAGGCATACAATGATGTTGAAGTAGCGATTATCACAATTGCTAGAACAGTCGAGAACAAAACAGGTAACTTTGCAAAAAACAAATTATAGATTTCAAAAAACAGGGTAATAGAAATCATCCAGATCATTCCACCGGCACGCCAGATTTGCGCTGTTCTTCTTGTATGTTCCTCGTTTATTTTCATTTTTCAAGTTAAAATTTGATGCTGAATTAGTGTGTTGATCTTGTGCTTCAAACATTTTTGAGGCATCACCAAAATCATGCAGATAATATTGTCTGAAAAGGATAGAATCGCATTGTCTTCAGCTGATCTTAGATTTAATTGTTTCGGTAATATAAAGCAATTTCTTCGCTGATCTTGAAAGTGCTTTTGATAGTAAAATTCGTTAAATAAATTATTTGGCCTTTGAACAAAAATATTGGTTGTTTCGATTTTAAGATTGTAATAATGCGACAATTTGTTTTTTTTTAATTTGTTAAGCCCTTGATTTCTACTTGATGGCAGGCTCATCCATGAATCGCAGGGCTGTTAGAGTAAATGGAACAGACGGATCATAAATTGGAACGTGGTCGCCGCCAGGAATTATCCATAAAGCGGCATCCGGTATAGATCGGTAGATGTTTACAGCGATTTCTACAGGGAAAAAGTTGTCTCGATCACCGTGTATAACGAGGGTTCGTGCTGTAATAGTTGACAGTGATTGTTCAGTGAAATTCAAATCATCGTAGTTTTCGTGAAACGCGTTGAACTGTGCAATGAGTTGAAGAATCTGTTCGTCACCTCGTTTCGCGCACTCCCGATACATTTCTTTTACATCTTTGGGCATGGTGCTAAAGGAGGCCCTACGCATAATGGCCCTTGCCTGATCGGGGAAATAGGAAGTTGCACTAATTAATATCATTGAGTCGATGCGTTTTGGTTGGCTGGTTGCCATATGCAGTAGCGTCATCCCGCCCGAACTCATTCCCATAGCCGAGAAATGATCAATTCCCAACTTTTCTAGCAAGAGAAACACGTCTCCGGCCGCATCACGATGCGTAAACTTGTTGTCGGGATTCGTGGAGTAACCATGGCCACGCAGATCCACTATGATCAGTCTGTGACGCTCTGAGAGTTTTGCAGTAAAAGGATGCCAATTCTGCGCGCAACCGCCAAACCCATGTAAGAGCACTATCGGCTTTCCGACTCCGTATTCTTCGTAGTGCATCTCAATGTTGCTGATTTTAACAGAAATTCCACGAGCGCTAGTTTGTTTGGGGGCGTATGTCTTTGTCATCGTATGCGTCTAATATTAAATATTTTGGCCAACAGTTATATAAGTGAATTATTAGTTTGCTACCCTAACCGGGTCCAAAGGTTGTTCTACCGGTTTAAGGGGCGTCAAATCTTTTAAAATAAGCTCGACGGCTTTTTCGAGTTGTGCATCCTTGCCATTAATTACATCTTTAGGGTAATTGTCTACCTCTACATCCGGGGCAACACCCTTTTGTTCAATGATCCATTCTCCATTGGTACCGAAAACGCCAAAATTAGGTGTCGTTACATGGCCGCCATCCATTAAATCGGGGTTGCCGGTATTTCCCACCAGTATTCCGAATGTGGTGGTGCCAACCAGCAGCCCCCTATGCTCAGCCCTGAACATGTACGGCATCAAATCACCGCCAGAGAGCGCATGAGAGTTGATGATCATTGTCTTAGGCCCATTAATTACGCCGTTTGGAATAGAAAATGGTTTTCCGTCACGTTTGTTGCCATACAGCACCGAATTCCTGCCTAATAGGTCTACAATATAGTCTGCGGCATCGCCGCCTGTATTATCCCTGTCGTCAACAATTATGGCTTGCTTATCTAATTGTGAAAAGAAATAACGGTTGAAAAATTCGTAACCGTCATTAGCTGTATTGGGCAAATACACATAAGCAATTTTACCCACGCTTAATGAATCTACCTTTTTTCGATTATCCTCCACCCAATTCATCAGGCGCAGTTTCATCTCATTTGCTATCGGGATAACCGTAAACTCCTTTGCACCTGTTAACGTAGGAGATGAGTTAATGCCGATTGATGTTTGCTTTCCGGCGGTGTTTTGAAAAAGGCTATACAGGTTAATTTTGTCGGTAAGGGGTATGCCGTTTACCGCAACCAGGTATTGGCCTTCTTTAACATCAACCCCTGGCTGCGTAAGAGGCGCAGCTAAATCAGGGTTCCAGTTAAGGCCCGAATAGATCTTTTTAAAACGGAAATAGCCATTGTCCACGGTATAATCGGCGCCGAGCAGTCCTACAGTTACCGGGTTTGATTTAGGAAAGTCGCCGCCGCGAACAAAAACATGACCCAATACCAACTCGCCCAACATCTGGTTAAACAGCGCGTTCAGATCATAACGGCTAACAATATAGGGAAGGAATACAGCATATTTTTTTTTAAGCGCCGCTAAATCGGCGCCATTGGCATTTTTAACGTATAAAAAATCCCGCTCCAAGCGCCAAACTTCATTATACATCTGCTCCCATTCTTTTACCGGGTCAACATATACTTTCAGTTCATTTGTTTTCAGGGCGCCATCGCCCGGATTCGCTTTTCCCGGTACACTTACAATGCCATATACATTATTTGGCGCCGAATAAAGCATCTTCTTCCCGTCGCGGCTTATTACATAGGCGTTGATCCCTTTCATTACTTCATTGTTTGCCCTGTTACCGATTTCGTAATCGTACAGCGTATAATCGGTAGCCATGTAGTCCTGGCTAAGGTAATAAAGGTGCCCGCCAAACCCAATGTTCAATGATGAAATATTTTTAGCAGGTACAGGAAGCGGCACGATCCGTTGTTCAATATGATCAAAATCAATGGCGGTTTCTGGGCTTTTGATGGCACTTTCTGTCTTGTCACCGGCAACTGTTTCCTCGTCACTCAGGGGTTGTAAAATAGATGGCGTATTTTTAGCAAGTACCAATGCATAAATATTGTCCAACACGTTATAGTGCCGGCTCGTCATATCAAACCACGACTGTGTCGGTCCATAATTGGAGCTCGCTGTAAAAAAAAGGTATTTATCATCCTCACTAAATACCGGGTAATTAGCTTCGCTGCGGGCATCGGTAACCTGGTGCCTGGTTTTGTTTATTACGTCATATAAAAATATTGCGCCCAGGTTAGTATTAAGATGGTTATTATAAGCAAGCCACTTTGAATCTGCCGACCAGGAATAATTTATTTGTGGCGGCCCTGGCATGTACAAGTCCTGGTCTATCTCCGTTATTTTCTTATCGGCGATATTGATGACGTAAAGTTTTCGTGCCTTGTCGGTAAAAGCGATCATTTTGCTATCCGGACTCCAAACAGGATGGTAATAGAAGTCTTCTTTATTTAATGCAATAGTTAATGCGCTGTGCTCGCCTTTTTGATCAATGATCTTTAATTGATACTCGCCGCTTTCATCACTAAAATAAGCAATGGATTTGCCATTTGCGCTCCATGCCGGATCACGCTCATTAGCTCCTGGCGTATTGGTTAAATTTCTGATATCGCCCTTGTCTACCGGAATCGTCAATATTTCTCCGCGCGCTTCTGCTACCGCCCTTACGCCGGTAGGTGAAATATTTATGTTATAGATCATGCTGCCGGCATCTGTAAAATAAGGCCTGCGCGATGGCAGGTCCATCTGGATGTAAACAGGAATATGAGTGGGATGATCATCGGCAGGATTCAGCGTAAATATTTTCCCGGCTTGTTCGTAAGCCAATTGGTTTCCGTTTGAATACAGGCTTTTTACATCAAAATCATTATACGAGGTAACGGGAAATACTTCTTTTGTTTTCAGGCTGTATTTGTAAATATTTACATAATGATTGTCGCGGTCGCTCAAAAAGTATATGAAACCGTTATTGGTCCATACCGGGCTTAAATTATTAGCATGGGCCGAAGGGATTTCTGTTATATCGTGAGTTTTATTATTAAATATCCATATACGCGCCATGTCACCCCCGCGATATAACCGGAAGGCGGCCCACTCATTTACATCTATACTTTGATTATAAGCGGTTAGGGTTCCATCCGGCGAGACACTTCCCTGGCTCGCTTGCGGCATAGGCAAGGCCTGCTCTTTGTCTGAATTGATATCAACTTCGAAAAGCCGCCGCTGCAACAAGTGAACACTTTCACGCATCGATGAATATACTATTTTGTCATTGCCATCCCAGCTCCTAACCTCATCTGCTACAGGGTGAAATGTTAATCTTTTAGGAGTGCCGCCGCCTGAAGGAATAACATAAACATCAGTATTGCTATCGTATACACCAGTAAATGCAATCCATTTGCCGTTTGGCGACAGAAGCGGGTTTGATTCAACCGACTGACCTACCGTTAACTGTCGTGGATGGCTTCCGTCTTTGTCTGCAACCCAAACGTTCCCACTATAAGCAAAAGCAATTTTATCGGCGCTTATTGATGGTGATTTCAACCACAATGTTTCCTGCGCGATCGAAAATAGGGGCATATAGAGTAATATTGAAAGGTATTTTTTCATGACTTCTTAACACCAAAAATACTACCAATTCATTTGCTCCGATTGTAAAAATACGACAATGGCGCGCCCCGTTCGTTCAATTTTTGAACCAAATTCATTTCGGAGGAAGCCATCTGTCACAAAAATTATATGATCGGCTTGATTGCTTACACCACTTGATCAAGGTCTTGGCATAAGATGCCATTAATTCTTTTTCGGCAAAAGTGCAACTAATTGAACTCGTCAAGCTGGCTAAAGAAAACTCAGCTTTCAAGTTGTCGCATTTTTACTATTTTCATATAAGGGCCGCTGCTACTTTTGAATTCAAGATTGACTTTCAAATCCTTATCCCCTAAATAAATAGGGCTTATCGTCTTTTACTCAATATGTCAACGTGAAATATCTCAAATATCATCCCCATATCTTACTCAGGCAGTTTGTTGACTTTTACTGGGTATTGCAAACAGATTTAAATTGCTTAAAAATACCCCTTTTTGCAGACGCTACAACTGATTTGTTTGTCAACTTGGGTAATTATAACTGGAACATCAGTACGCACCAGCCAGGAAGGATGTACTTATGCGGGCCTGCTACATCGGTGCATTTTTCCAATTGCTATCCGGGTAATGTATATGTCGGCATCCGTTTTAAGCCCGGTGGATTTCCGGCATTTTATGGTGTTCCATTAATCAATTTGGTAGACCAGATAGTAGAATTCGAAGACACGCAACTTAAGTACCTTTTAGATGTGGACGAATCATTACCATCGCGTCTGGATAACTATTTCCTTGCAAGAAAAAGATCAGATTACACTGTAACTACTATTGCAGATGCTATCTATCGTTCGAAAGGGAGAATATCGGTTGATTTGCTGGCACGGGAATGCAATGTTAGCAACAGAACCTTAGAACGGTATTTTTATAACAATATGGGAATAGGGCCAAAGGAATTTATCAATATCGTTCGTTTTCACCAGACGTTGCTTGCCCTTGAAAAAGGATATCCAAGAGGGCAGTTGGTAAAAATTGCAGCAAAGCTAGGCTATTATGACCAGTCGCATTTTATTAAAGAAGTAAAGAAGCGCACAGGTTCGGCACCATCAGCCATCGGACCCATTAACAGTTTTTTTTAGGGAATCGAAGCTTTTTCAAGTTGTCGGATTTTTACTATTTTTTTATTGTCGTAAAAGTTATTTTTGGATAATTGCTAACTCATTTATTTCAGGCTGGTTCATTATTAAAACATAAAACGCGAGTGTTCATTAGCAATGTGAAGTTAGGTATCTGGAATTTGAATTATTTTTTACTGTGCAATATCTAAAATATCAACCCCATAGCTTACTACATAAATTTATCGATTGTTACTGGGTCTTGCAAACAGATTCAAGTCCGTTAAATGTTCCTCTTTTTTCGGACGCAAATACGGACTTATTTATGAACCTGGGCAATACTAAAGAAAATTTTGCTGGTTACATGCCTGGCAGGATGTATCTGCGAGGCCCCGCTACATCGGCGCATTTTTGCAACTGCCTCCCTAGTAGTGTATATATTGGCATCCGGTTTAAACCTGGGGGACTGCCATTGTTTTACCACGTCTCCTTGCCATGTTTAGTTGACCAGGCTAAAGAGTTCCATGATAGGAAGCTCGCGCTAATTTTGGATGTGGATGAGTTTTTACCAAAGCGATTAGATGAATATTTCCTTAAAAATATAAAACTTGATTCCTCATCCATAGCGATAACAGAAGCTGTTTATCTAAATAAGGGCCGAATTTCTGTCGATTTGCTGGCGAAAGCCAGTAATGTAAGTAATAGAACGCTGGAAAGGTATTTTTTTACGAATATGGGAATAGGCCCGAAAGAATTTATCAATATCGTCCGATTCAAACATTTAATACTCGCTTTACAAAACTACAGCACAAAGGAGTTTGCAGGGATCGCTCTCGAAATGGGTTTTTACGATCAGTCGCATTTTATAAAGGAAATAAAGAAGCGCGGCGGAGTATTACCTACATCAATTTTTCCTATTCCGGAATTTCCATAGTTCTGCTTTTTGTCTGCTTGAATTTAGAAATTATAATTCCCATATCCGCCAATTTTGAACAAAACGAAAATAATTTACTACGCACAACTGATCCTTATAAAGCAGGATATCAACAGGAATTTCAAGCATTTGAAGATAAAGTGTTACGCATTTTAAAAAACCACAACGGTGAACTAATTTACTGCAACTATTTAAACATCCCGCTGTCGTTTTCTAGGACTAAAACTAAATAAATAATGAAACCGACTTTAAATAGGAGCTTTTGGATAGACAATTTAAAATCATTTATAACAGTATTGGTTGTTGCCCACCATGCCGCGCTGGATTATGCGACTTTTTCCTTCTTCGATAAAATAACGTACATCAATTCCACCCACCCTGTAGTCGATAATGCAAGGTGGATTGGCCTGGACGTTTTCGTAAGTTTTAATGATACATTTTTCATGGCGCTCATGTTCCTGCTCAGCGGCCTATTTTTCTTTGGCGGCCTAAAAAATAAGGGCAAATTAAAACTCTTGGCTGACCGCGGTAAACGTTTGGGAATAGCATTTGTCTTCGCAGAACTGTTTATTATTCCAATCGCTTACATCCCAGCTTATTATCTGGCAAATCACAAGTTTAAGATTGGCTCATTTATTACAGATTATTTAATTCACCAGCAATGGCCGGTAGGGCCGCCTTGGTTTATCTGGCTACTTTTGGCGTTTAACTGCTTAGCAGCCCTGTTGCCGGAAAGTTTTTATTCTTGGGCAGCGCGGCTATTTATTAAATTAATGGAAAAACCGCGGTCATTTTTCACGATTTGGTTTTTAATTGTCGCCCTCTCCTTGATTCCGCTGAGCCTTTGGCTCGGGCAATATACTTGGACGGGGTTCGGTCCGTTTGACTTCCAATTGAACAGGGTGCTGTTTTATTTTGTGTTTTTCCTTTTCGGAGCCATACTTGGATCAGTCAACTGGGAGGATCATCTATTTAAAAATAAGCGCTTGTTAGGGCGATCGTCTCGAACCTGGATAATATTCAGCGCACTTTCATTTGGAATTGTTGAACTTATCAATTATTGGGGCTACGGATTTATGGCGGCACACTTTATTGGGAAAACCGTCGCCAGTTTGATATTTATGCTGTTTTTTACAGGAACAACAGTTACTACCTGCTTTGCTTTTATAACGATATTCAAGAATTACCGTAATCACACTTCTGAAATTTGGAAAAGCCTGTCAACCAATGCGTACGGCATTTATTTATTTCATTATCTTTTCATCACCTGGCTGCAATTTGCACTATTTAATATTCAAATCCCCGCTCTTGCCAAATTTTTGATCGTATTTGTAGTTTCAATGGCTGCGAGCTGGGGGTTGGTAAGTATTTTGAAAAGACTGAAATTGGTGTCCTCGATTATTTGATAATTAAAACAGAAATGTTGCTCCCGACCTGATTCTTTTCTAAGCTTCCATAGTAGTTTTTATTTTTTAGATTGAAGTTGACAGCTTTTGGTTGCCAACGGTTAAATATCGGATATTATATTAATTGCACTATTTGTCATCAATTCTATTTAAAACTTACTGGATATTGAGCCTTACCTTAAACGGGCTCCCTATTGCGATCTACCCAAAAGCCGAGTGCCACATAAATCCATAAAGCTTGGGTTCCCCAGCCGATGGCATTTACTGTTGAGGGTGGTGGCGATAAAAGTCCAGCAACATGCCCAACGACCAACAGTATTATCATTAACCAGAAACCCCATGTTCCTGAAGGTTTTTTTGCCTTAGTTGCTTGTAGGTAAAACGCCATTCCTATAATAAACAATGCTCCTTCTGCAAGGGCAGCTAACCAAGGCCAGTTCCATAAGCCTAAGCCCACTTTGGGAGAGGCTCCGGGATACAAGGGCAGGTCAGGGCCATGAACAACCAAATCAAGAACCCAATGGCTAAACACACAAATCCCTAATACGATGGCCGTTCTGATATCTTTGTTAATCAGCCAGCATACCGAACTAAAGATAGCAGCCGCGAGAAACGACATCGCCAGGCTGTGTGTAAAGGGATAATAGATAAAGTCCAAAGGAAACTTAGCATTTCCAGGCTGGATACTGACTTTTTCTACATGGAGTAATAGCAGGTCGGGCCATAAAAGGTCTGCGAACTGAACTGCAATAAAAATCATCCCAAGGGATAGTTTGGGGGCGTACTTTTTAGCACCAAATCCAAATCCATAATGACCGATAACCATCTATTATAAATTAATCAATGAATGAAACCAAAAATTACCATCCTTAATGTTAAACGTAATTTTCCGGTTAGCTTTTTCCAATTATTCTGTAGCCTTCATATGACATATAGGCCGGATTGGTGGTAGTGGTAAATTGTACATCTATACCCAAACAAGTAAAAGTAAATCCTTGCGGATTACGATATCCCAGTATCATGCTTATTATGGCCATACTGGCATTCGCACATTTTCAGTAACAGCATATTTAACAATAAAAGGACATGTATTGAAAAACTTAACAACTGTAGTCAGTCGTTCTTGCAGTTCAAAAATAGGTGCCTTCTTCATATAAAGATTGTAAAAATCCGACAATTTGAAAACGCGATCTTAAAAATGGTAGATCCCATCGGTGATGGTAAGATATTGACCGTTTTGTATCATATAATATTTCTTTTAGTGTGGAGATACGGCCTTCCTTTCATCTTTGGAGCAGGTGTCAACCTTATTTACCTACAACTACTTTATTCTTTTAGGGATATTCTTTGAAGATTTTATGGTTATCCCGTTAATTAGGTGGCATAATCTAAAAGGCTACATGATTATAAGTCAAATTTGAAAAGTTTAGGTTTTATTTGTTTTAGCAGCATCACCCTTGACAATTTTCTGCTTATTGCAGCCGGTTGTTTAAGCGGTGCAATGCCATGTTAGGTGTTTGTCTCAGACAACAACCCGATTATATAATCTAGATTAAACGACAATATAAAAAAATCTAATGCAGCTATCGGCTGGTTTTTCGCACGAAATACCACAGAAACAAAATCCAAACTCCAAAGCCAACTATAAACGATGGTAATTTATTTTGAGTTGATAGTGCGGATAAGAATGCCCCTGTACCAATGATACAGGTAAGGCATAATAAAATGAATGTTCTCATATTATAATTATTTTATGCGCTTACAAGGCGCATGGTTCTCCTTTGTTCAATCGGGTTTATTAATCCTTCTGTTTTTAGCTCGTTGCGGTCAACTAGCAATTCAACAACATTTGCTTGTACTTCATCAACGATGCTCCAATCTTTTTCGATATAGATGTCTGTCACTTTGTTCCCCTGATCTACATGATTAAGTGCCAGTGCTACATCATCCTTGCTCATCCTGCATTTGTTTCGTGCGAGGTTACCAAAGCTGTGTCGTGCCCAATAGTACGTTATCCCGGATAATCCGACGCTCTTATTAACTACGTCCAGTCCTTCCTTAATAGCCCGGTCTAAAGCTTGGGACCGGCAATAACGGATATGAAGTTTACCGAGGTATTTTTCTAAAAGAGGCTTGGCTTCCTTTACTAACTTAATGCTGATAAATGCATTATCCTTTCTGCGTTTGGTCTTTGTTCTGTTGTATTCAATACGCCCTTTTTTAATGTTTTCGCTGGTTAAATGATAAAGGTCGACGGCGTTGGTTCCGCATAAGTAAAAAGATAACATAAAAAGGTCGCGCGCCAATTCGGCGCGGCTTCCCGGTTCAATCTTGCAATCCCTGATCAGCTTAATTCTTTCAACATCCAAATTGCGTTTCCTGGTTTCCGGGGTATCAACGATCTTAAAATTATCGAATGGACAATACGGAATTCGTATTTGACCAATTTGTGGTTTATTAAAATGCTTCATTGCCGCCTTGAACAGAATACGCAGATCACGGAAATGATTATGCACGGCTCCGTCAGTCATTCCCTTAACGATCCGTTTACGCATTTCGCCCTGGTTCAACCGCTTTATCTCTCGCTTGCCACGGAGGTACTTTTCATAAGAAGCCAGCATCCATTCATTAATTTCAAGCGGAGATAGAGCATTCTGATTGAAATAGTCTTTGAGGCTGAATAATACCGTTTTTAGCGTACCCGCCGATCCAGTACGCTTTTCTTTTTCTAATTCTGCGATATGATTCTGACAGAATTTAAAAAAGTCCATAGGTTCGTCCTTATCCCTTAAATAATTCCTTAAAGTTTCCGCATTGAAGAATTCAAGTTTGGAGCCGAGGTTACTGATCGTTACCCGATAGTCATCAAGGGTTTTATTCAGTATCTGTTTTAAGGTCGCATCCTTGAGGACGCATTTGGCGGTGAGTTGCTTGTCGACAACAAAGTGGGGGGTATCTACGTATTTTTTCTCCCCTTTGTGTGCAACCCTGATTTTTACGTTGTAAGTTCCGTCTGCTTTTTTGTGATGTTTGTGAATTTTAATACCTACTGTCGCCATGACATAATTTGTTGGGCGAAAAAGGTCAAATAGTTTTGTGCCCTATTTGTGCCCTTTTTTCGCTGGGTTTAACAAAAAATTATGTAAAAGCTATCGGAACGAATCGTTCCTGACAAAAGGCGTTAGCCTCTAAAAAGTGCCCAAATATACGAAAAAAGGCCTTTTTCTGCTGAAAAAGACCTTTTTTAATTTTGTGGTACCACCTGGATTCGAACCAGGGACACAAGGATTTTCAGTCCTTTGCTCTACCGACTGAGCTATGGTACCTCCCTTTGAGGAGTGCAAATGTAGCTTGTTTTTTTATTTATTGAAA
>Ga0302309_10002144_pt1 | contig 16877 bp, 15 predicted proteins | sample III_Palsa_N1_1_FD_200453 | JGI IMG/M metagenome (GOLD analysis project Ga0302309, IMG submission 200453) | Peat permafrost microbial communities from Stordalen Mire near Abisko, Sweden - III_Palsa_N1_1 | ecosystem: Environmental > Terrestrial > Soil > Palsa > Peat permafrost | place: Sweden... | reverse complement strand
ATTCATATCATCTCGATACAACTCGAAGTTAGTGGATGCCGCTGCTTGACCCTCAGCCGGAATTGTCTTCTGGCTAGAAGACAGCTCTGTCTTCCGGTCGAATGTCGCAGCTGTCCTTCGACCCTCAGATAGGGATCCTCCCTGACTAGGCGCCGTTGAGAACCCCTGACCAGGAGACAAAAGTGGTCTCCGAACAGGTGTCACGGTTGATCTCTGAGCAGGTTTCACCTGTGATGTCCTAGGAGTTGGTGGCTGAACTCTACGACTAACAGCGCTAGGTTTGGCTAGTGATGCCACGACGTCAACTGTTTGTTCACTGACACTGCCACTGCTAACAGCGACAATAGGAGCGGGCTGGAAGCTGTCTCTCCGAGAGCTGCTTTCGGCATCATCATTGTCGCCATTGAGTGAGCTACGCTTGCTACTGTCATCACCAACAGCAGCCACTTTGTTGGAACGAGCATCCTCGAGACTATCAAGCTCTGGCCGCGTCTCAGCATAACCACTGTTATCAACATCATGATTAACATCTTGTTCCTCAAACTCGTCATCCTCGAAGTCCTCATCGAAGATGGTGGTTGGTGCAGATGCCTTAGATGAGGACTTACCACCATTGTCACTAGTGTCGCCAGACAGTGACTCGAAGTTGTAAACGTGGAACACCTTCTCGTAGTGCAGTCGGTAGAAGATAAACTTGAGCCGAATCTTCTCATCTGACTTAAGCTTGAGCTCGGCCAACAGCTGAGACAGCAGCCGATCAGCAATGTCAGCTGGCACATCGGTAATACCCATATAGAAGGTCTCATGTTGATACTCCCTGGTCTTGACGACACTACTACTGGTACCAACGCCAGAAGTAACGATATCAATACAGCAACGGAAGAAAATGCCGTCTGGTGGGTACTGGCTGTAATCAACGGCAATATTGTTGACGTCACAGAAGCTGATGTCAGCCTTGGTCAGCGGTGAGATGTTGAAGCTGAAGTCAGCATGAGCAACGGCCACTACCGTGTCACTCGCATTAGCTGCATGGTGTGAGTGACGGATGTCAAGTAGTACGTTCTTAATGATCTTACGTCCCTTATCGTCAGCAGTGATAATGCCACGGTCCCAACACAGCTGCATCTGAGCTGCTGTGGGCTTCCTAGCCACCCTCCTGTCATCTAGCACCTTACTAATCATAGGCATCCTCTGACAGTCACCGACGTTTTCGAGGTAGCCGATGAAGGTGAAGTAGTTGTTGTCAACATACCACAGCGGCATGTCAGTAACGTTGTTGAGGATGATGGGGCAGCGACCCTCACACAACTTCAGTACTTCACCATCAGACCTCGTCAGTGACCTGAAACCTTCACCGTCATCCCAGATCCCGACTACCACTTTGATGGGTCTGTTCGTGTCAACTTCCATGGAGGTTGTCAAGGCTGACTTAGTAGTAGTAGTAGTAGTGGTAGCAGCAGCAGATTTAGCTAAGGCTGAGGCTGTGGTAGTTGATGACAGACTGTGACTGTTGTGGCAGCTAGCTGTTACAGCCAACAGGTGATACCAATCACGATTGAGGGCATGTCGGATAATGCATAGTTGTGTGTCAGCAACTTTGACTGTCTTGACACCCTTAATCAGCAAAGACTTGAGTTGGTCCTGATCAATGTCGGTCTGATTCAAACTAACAATTTTACTGTTACTACTAACGCTTCTGGCCGTGGTTGAGGCAGTAGAAAAAGGCGACACGCCTGCCGGCGTCACATAAGCGGTGTTTTCAAGTGAAGTCATGATGTTTTCTAACTATTTAGTGGATGTCCACTAACCACTCGCTACAATATTTTCATTTTAGTTACTAGACCATGGCTGAGGTATAGTTATTCCAAGAAACAACTAAAGCTTGTCACCGCCTTTACTCATGGCCGAATTAAGAGGTTGTTCGAGACTTAGCAACTGAACAAGTTAATGTCATACATCAGGCGTAGTTGTTATCAACTACAGATGTCTGAATTGGACTATCGGCGTTACCGTTTCTGTTATAACAGTGTTTCTGTTATAACAGAAACACTGTTATAACAGAAACACAAGATACCACTAGTATCAGGGTGCTGATATTGCATTCAGCAACACCATATAACTAGACTACAGTCATCTTCGCCACTGTCAGTGTTTACAAGCCTAGCTTGTAAATTTGTAAGAGTGTAAAGCTGTGAAGACTTTATTCTAGGTAACACACTTAATAGACTAAACACGCTTAATAGACTAAACATGCTTAATAGACTAAACATGCTTAATAGACTAAACACACTTAATAGACTAAACACACTTAATAGACTAAACACACTTAATAGACTAAACACACTTAATAGACTAAACACACTTAATAGACTAAACACACTTAATAGACTAAACATGCTTAATAGACTAAACATGCTTAATAGACTAAACATGCTTAATAGACTAAACACACTTAATAGTCTCAAGGCACAGAAATGCCACTAGCAACTCGATCATTGAGTGCACTTTTCACATGGTGATACTAAAACTTCTGCTTAGTAGAAGTTTAAATTTTAATACAACAACAACAAACTACCAACATCTTAATAACAACCGTTGCTACTAACCACCACCACTGACCCAAAGAATAATAATACAACAAATACCGATATCCTACTGGTATCAAAGGTCATCGGGATTAGTGTTGATTGCCACAATAGAGTTGTTCTCGAGACAGTAAGACTTGTTAACAGAGCTAAGCTTAACAGTAATTGAGGATAGATCAGCCGACTCAACATTGGTGTGAGTGCGACTACCTCCAATTGTTGGGCTAGTAGGTGGGCTACTGGTACCACCACCACCGCTGGTGGATGCAATAGCCGACTGGCTACGGTTGTTACTGCTGCTGTGACTTTCATTCCCATTGCTGGAAGTGTTTTTATGGTTACGGTCGTAGGTGATACCATATAGCAAGGTATACATGCAAATAGCCATGAATGGTTGAAGTAGGAAGTAGTAGCAGTAAAAGAAGCCATTAAGATTGTGTTGACTCGACGCCAAGTACCACACGATAGGTCCGGCAGCTGCCATAAGTTCCACTATACCATAAACTTTATTGGAAGCAGTCAAGGATGTAATCTTAGCAAGGAAATTGGTCACCTGGTCACTGGTCCGGATTAAGTCATCAGACAACATAGGTTTACAAGCAGTTATAACATGTTTGCCAGCATACACAAAGAAGAAGGAGATAAAGGCACCAGTCAGAATCGACACTGTTGTGTATAGAGTACAGAACAGGTTCAACAACACTGGGTTGTCATAACAAACTGTAGCACCAATAACGAAAACTATAACGTTGATACTGTTAATAGCATTGACCACTGGAATACCTATATTGGAGACTAGGTGAAATTTGCTGACTTCCCTAATTCCAATTTGGATTGCAGAATCCATAATAAACTTGTGCCAGATTTTGATATAACTGTCGCTTGCGAAGTAGTAAAAGAAGTTGTAAACTCCTATGAGCAAAAAACGGTAGCGATTGAAGCTACCGCCAATGAACAGGGCTTGCAATGCGATGTTACAACTCAGACCACACATACACTTTACGTAAATAGTGCGGTTAATACGGTGTTTGAAACGAAAAAACAGGTAGATAGAGTACAAAAGCAGAGAGCTATTTATAGCTACATAAATGGTGTACAAAGCCAACTTAAGTTGGTTAGGAACACACAACTGTGTTTGATACATCTCTGTCTCCAAACTGGAACCTGCTAAATTGCTAACCGAAAAGTAGGTGTCGCATGGACTTTCGGATTTACTTAGATTCAAGGTTGAGTTAGACATTTTGGTATGCACGTTTATAGTTGTTGTTTATTTTCAGTTCTACCTTAATCCGGTTAATGGTTAGCAGCAGTTTGTTAATTACTAAACTCTGCAAGATGATCTTGTAGTGAATAGGCAGTCACACAGGGAAGACAGTATCTGTCAGACAGTCAATAACTAGCTGTTGGATGTGATCTATTCAACAATGTTACTAGGGCTAAAACGGCAAAAAGTTTCTCACAAGGATAGTGTCTTTGTCTTTGTCTTCAAGACAGCCAATATCACAATCAACGTCAACGGCTACAGAGTAACCAGCTGCTTCACCTTGTAGTGGGGTCAAGGTTTGACCTTGAGACTAACAGAAGTAAATATGATGTTAAGGCCTAACTTTGAGACTAACAGAAGTAGATATGATGTCAACATCAAGTTCTATGTTGTGAGAGGGCTCTACCCCACGCTATAAAATTTTGTTTTATCGCGAGTCTAATAATTTTTATAGCTAAAACTGTGTACTATGGTCGATAACATCGAGCTGATATCCAAAACAGTGACCACTATTTTCCGTAATGCTAGCGGCCATATGTTCATCACGTTACCAGTTGATGATGGGTCTGGCAGTCGAGGTTTTAAGAACTTGCACATTAAGGGGTTACCGTTCAAGGGGGTCTTCAGTAATGGTGTCTTTTTCCTGACTAAACCTGTTAGTGAACATTACTTCCACACCATTGAAGTGCTAGTTGATCACTATGGAGGTAAAGGCGAACAGGCCATTACTTATGAGGACTACAGGCGGGCGACCATACTGATTAGTGAGGGTTTGAAACGAGGCCCAGTAGTCACAGCTTCTATGGCCACTCAGTCTATTGCCTGTGCCGACATCATTGGTGTGCTGACTAACAACGTCTTGGCTAGCAAAGTTTTTAAGTCTCAGCGGCCGCTAGCCAATCTACTGAGGGAGCAGGGGCAGAAGCTGGTAAATACCATCGAGCTGAACTTGCCTGACGCTGATAGGCCAAACAATAGTGATGATGATGAAGGGGAAGAGGAGATCGAGTACGTCGTTGGTTCATCTGTTGGTGGCAGCCCTAACCTCGATAGAATTAGTGTTGTCAGACGTGATAACAGCCCTCCCACCATTAAAGGCTACGGCCCGCCTACCATTAAAGGTTACAACCCTCCTACCGTTAAGGGTTACAGACGTCCTCCTGTGATGACTTCCCATCACCGAAGATCCACTTCTATGTAAAACTCAGCTGGTTATCTTTTTGTTGCTACTTCAAGTAGCGGCAGTTGTAAGTGTAACTGTTATGGTGCCAGCTCTGATTTGTATACTTGAACTAGTTTGGTGTGGTCTGACTTGTATGCCTGAACTAGTTTGGTGTGGTCTGATTTGTATGCCTGAACTAGTTTGGTCTGGACAGAGTAGACTGAGGCATGTATAGAGTTTATTATAACTTAGGGTTATAATAGTTTAGAGATACAAAGTTCCTCTTCTAAGTTAGAAGAGAGAAAGTTGTAGGAGTTCTAACTTAGAGTTAGAACTTAGAAGAGTTACAGTTTAGAGTCCTAACTTAGAGTAGAGTTACAACCTAGAAGAAATACAACTTAGAATTCTAACTCACAACCACTTCAAACTATAACCACTCTGAGATATAGCTACCTTGGTCTACAGTTCTAAGTTACATCTTTAGCGTAGAACTCTAGATTATATTTCTTCTAGGTTGTAACTCTACTCTAAGTTAGGACTCTAAACTGTAACTCTTCTAAGTTATAACTCTCATGGCTCTTCTAAGTCACAGCTTTAAACTGTAACTTTTGTAACTCTACTCTAAGTTTGAACTCTTATAGTTCTTCTAGGTTATAACTCTAAGTTGTAATTTTTGTAAGTCTACTCTAGTTAGAACTCTGCTAGGTTGTAGTTGTAATCTAGAACTCTTACAGTGTTACTGGTCGATATCATAACTCTAAGTTATGGTAAGCAAAGAACCAAAAAAAAAAGCTGGAGTGATATGTCCCATTAGCAGATGGTAGTTATCAAACTCTCTCTCTCTCTCCGTCGTGAAGATAGTTGTAACCATGCTATAGAGCAGTGATAGTAACAAACTGCACTGCTAGAGGTACAGTCTTCTAAGTAGTTATATTTTAATACTTTACAACCCAGAGTTGTAAAATAAACAAACGAGCAGACAAACAAACAAACAGGCAGTCCTGTAGCTCAGAGACTAGTAGAGAGCTGTTTGAAGTAGTTGAAGTGGAGTTGGAAGAATAACAGGTCATGGCAAACATCAGGCTGTGATCTCAACTCCTTGAGATAAGCTGTAGCCTGATCTCTAGTAGAGACGTCGTGGACTTCAGCTGATATCTCATCAGCCAATAGTAGATCAGCCAGCTTGTCAATGTCACTATTAGACATGGCGGCCAACTGCTGATAGATGTAGGCATTCTGGTCCTTCTGCATATCATCACACCACATAGCCTCCAGTAGTGGCACATTAAGGTTGTGTGACAGGATCTCTGCCGTTGTCACAGCCTTTAGCTCATCAACTTGCTTGGTGGCAACCTCATGACTACAGTCCTCCTCCTCAATGATCATAGTTATCAGCTCTTGTCTATCGGCCTCAGACAGCCGCTTGAGACGATAGCAGTAGTAGTTGAGAGAGTCTAGATCTTCCTGCTTCCTCATGTCTCTGAACTCCTTGATGGTGTTGCTGAAGGCTTCAACTGCATACGGTGAGGACAGCTCAACCTCTGAGAACGTTTGCAGCAGCTGCTTAATGTCGTCGGATGACAGGTGGCTGTTCATAATTTATGATTTATGATTCGACTTATTAACTTAGCTTTCTCTTCCAATAGTAGAATTCCATTTTACTCTGGATCACTATCTGAGTTAGTGAAGATATAGTGATTCGAGTATCACAAATAGATTTAATAGACTGAGGTAAAACAAAGTTTTATCTCATCTGTCTATCGAAATTGTAGTAACGTGTTGAATCTGACAACACAAATTACTATAATTTTAATATTATCACTAAAATGACGGGAGTTGTAGGTAGGCTAGCTCTGGGTCTAGGACAGACTGGATATCATACTCTCAACCAGGACAACATTGATGATGACAATGTTTTCACAGTTGTTACCATAGACTCTTGCTCTGCTAGTGATCATCATCATCATACCGATGATGAAGAACTGATGTCGGTTGCTGATGAACCTACGACCCTATCTATAATCACAACTACACCAGTCACACCAGTGACTATAGCTACACCCGTAAGGGATGAACCACCAAGCTACAACTCACTGTATGATAATAGTGATCATGAAGTTGCTGATAATAGAGGTTATTCGACTGACAACACTGACAGTCTACTAGCCGATCTTCGTACTCTGGCTGCCTTCATCATACTTGTTTCATTGGTATTTGTTGTTACTGCAGGTCTTCGGTACGTAGCTGATCTTGCAGATCCTGGTCATGGCGGTACAGGCGGCAACAACACTACCTCATAACATGACTTCCGGTTAATAGACTTGAAGTAAATCTTTGTTTTACCTCTTTTTCAAAAACACCAACCATCAAACACGCTGACTAGCGTGTCAAAGACATGTTTGATAGCTCTCATTTCTAACAGACTATCACAGGTCTAGTATCAGTTGATATAACCAACATCATAACTGGCAGATATCCTAATAGAGTTATTGGTTTTGAACCAGTAACAAAATCACTACACCACTATCATGTCATCAAGGTTGTTTTCTTTGACTGCGGCGGCTGCGGCAGCTACGACTTCTACCAACTTTACTGATGACGTCGACGACGCCTTGCAAGTCCTCAACAATGGCTATGGCATCAGCCTCCACAAGATCATCGTCTACATTGCCAAGAAGTATGGCCATGACAGTAAAGACAAAGCTTTTATGAACAGTGTAAAGTAGGCAGTGGCAGACGGCATTGCCAATAATTATTACTTGGCATCAGATGATGTGTCATACTACAGTCGAATTCTGCTGTCACAGAATTTGCGCAAATTCGACAACAGCCTGGTGTTGTTGTTCGGCGCTGATTTTAGTGCCACTTTCCCTCTTGATGACTTTCTGCTTGAATGCAGTCGTAACTTGGGTAGGGGCTATGTCAATAGCGATACTGTATCGATGGCAGTGGAGGAGTTGACGCCTGCCTTAAAGCACCAAATTCTCGAAGTAATATCTGGTGAGGTCAGAGTGGTGAGAGACCTGAGAAAGCTGTATATATATATATTCACAGATGATAGCTTTTGTTCCAATACTTACTTTATCATGAAGCAGGCTAGTTTGCATAATCTTACAAGTAACCATTGGGTTTTACAATTACCAGGACAAGTGTTAGCTAGTGTAACTGGTGGTTTATAGTTAGAAGTATAGTGGCAGCAGTTACACTAGCTAACATTTCAGCTGTTAACTAATGTTACAATAGGATAGTCTATAGTAACAACCTTAAACCAAGTTAAGCTTACACCCTTATAAGACTATAAACCGTATTATAAGTTAGGATTGTAATATAATGCATCATAGTAATCTTTCCAAGATACTCTTAACTTATACTACAACAGTCTTGATACAAATAGTAAATAACCATATAACTTACTATGGCAGTATAGTTTTTATTGTAGATTACAGGATAACGTATTACAACCTAGAGTTGTAATTACATGCTAATATAGCTAGATCATGAAGTTAAGGCCGCAATAACATTACCATTGGTAACTTGTCTACTCCACTTGTCAGTCATGTCAGGGTTAGTCTCTCACACAATCACTACCAACAACTCTTATAAAGTGGTTCTCAACCTGCTCCTTGGTGACACTCAATGTCGAGACTGAACCCAGCAAACGGTGACACACTATAGCCATTAGTTCCAGTGGTAGCTGGCAGGTGATAGCAAAGAAGCGTTCAGTATTACTGTTGGTGTTAGTGTTATTACAAGTTTTGTCACCATGATTGGTATCCTCGTGTTTATCTTTGTACTGTAGGAAACCATCAGCTATTGCTAGTACAAGTAGGTAGTAGTCAACTGCTAAGTTAGGTCGATAGACAGCATATCTATCCCTCTCCAGAGCAAGTATTAAGTAGCCACTAGCAGTGATGATTATAGTCTCATAACCGAGCATTCTCACCGGTGGTTTCTGCCACTCGAAGACTAGACGTCGCTTAGCTAAGTCGAACACTTTAATAGTACTACCCCACTGGTACTGTATAGTGTGCGTGTAGGCTATCAATCCACCATTACAGGCACTGATACTATAGCTCTGTCTATCCTCCTTATGCTCCAGACCAGCCATCAACATCATTGGTGTTGATGATTGGTCTAGAACTACATCAGCTGGCAGAGCTAGCTGACCAATCAGGTGGCCACTAAAATCATAACTATCTAGTTGACCGTAGTTATCATGAAACAGCACTTGATAGTTACGTTTGTCAACATAAAAGCGACTGTCACGAACAATGGTCTTGACCTCACCTGTCCTGTAGTTCTCGATGACAGTAACTCGTTGATCCTGGTTGTAATAGAATAGCAGGTCACCACAGGTATCTAGCCACCTTTTGTGTGTTAGTTGATATATTAACCTACCTTCCACGTCAAACATCTGCATGTGTTTAGGATCTATACCATTAACATTGTGTTTAGGACAGAAAGTGATAACCTTTACTACATCACCATCATTACGAGTACTGACACCACCGCCGGCAGGTGTTAAGGTCAACTCATGATCAACCATATTAATTCCGACCGGAGGTCGGAAGCTGGCAAGCAGCTTACCGCTGATGTTGTAGATGCCAATGTCAGAGCTTATCAGACCATTTTTAATGTAGAGATTGCCACGATCATCTGACAGTAAGTAGTCATAGAAACTTATTAGCAGATCGTAACTACACCTAGTATACATTACTTTTGTGCAGTCAATAAATAATACTATCTGTTTTCTGCTGTCTTAGACAGCAGATTTTGTGTTGAAGCTAACTCGCTGACAACCTGTGAGTCTCTAGGCACTTCAACTCGAGTTGCACCAGCGTTACCGTTGTGGACATACTTGGTAGTGTAGACATCATTCTGACGCTCATCGTGTATAACTCATAATGTCAACTGTAATGTAGAGTACATTACAGTAACTACTACTCCAACTTTATAAAATGTGTAGGTGCAGGATTGCTTGTTACAATGACTCAACCACCGACATGGTTGAGGCCCGTGGTACGATGTCACAATACCAAACTTCTTTCACCCAGTATATTAACCACAGATAGTTGAGTGTTAATTATAGAACCAGTGAGGGTTATCAGTGACAGAGTATGGTAGCTAACTAACATTCGTAAATATTACCACTTCGAGTAGTAATAGGTAATGGTGGCTAGCCTTCTAACCCTGACGGCTCATTGACAACCGCAACTACTCTTGACCATCAACATACCAGTCAAGATTAACTAGACTTCTATCGTATCCGCTAGTGGCAAAATCCTCTGACATCTTCTCCTCAGGAGTCAAGTCGCGAACTCTGCGTGCCGGCTTGGGTCGCTCGTAATAGCAACTATGCCATGGACGACGTGGTACTCTATCAGCCTCCGTCATCTCAAGCAGAGCTGGCAGCGTCTTGGCTAACTCGCGCAACTTCTGACACTCACTGTCATCATCAACCATATGCAGACTATAGACCCTCATGTGCCAGTCAATAGTCCAGAAGTCGGTGTCGCCAGCATCAACAGTGATGAGTGTGTTAAGATAGTTAGTAGTAGTAGCCTTGACAGGCTCGCTACCGTTGGTGATAGTGGTCAGCTCACAGTTCTTGACAAAACCGTAGCATTGTGGCTATGCTGCATTGACAGAGTCAGAGGTTACAGGGTTGGTAATGACTTCACCAGTATAGTACATAATAATGGTGTTGTTACGGTTGGTGAAAACTAGTTCATGTAGTGGCCAACGGTCGTGATACTCGCCAGTCTCGATGATGTGATCAGAGAAATCATTACGTTGAGTCAGCTTCTGCAGCTGCCTCCACAACACCTCGTCAGCCTCTACCAGTCGAGACTTGGCAACACTGACGAGGAACTCTGTCTTTTGTTTATTATTATTGTTGCTGGTAGCACTATCGGCGGCAGCAGTGATGATGTTACTACGGTCAACACGAACAATAATGTCAACGTCATAATAACTCATCAATCTGTCAATAGTGAAATCACGAACCGGTATGGTCTGCCAATCATCACCATCAACACAGACAGGAAACTTGCCACCATCACCTTGCTTCCAGTCATCACCATTAGCGCACTGCTGACAGACTTAGACGACTCGCATTTTGTCTTCGTTGATAAAATAAAGCTCGAAGAGGTTGACTGACAGCTCTGAGGAGTTATCACATGACTTGGTTGTATCAGTAAAGCTCGCCATTTTTGGCAGTAGTGTGATACACAATCAGTATTATCATAATTCTAACTGTTACCGTTAGTTTACTTTGAGATTACTATACTTGAGAGTCTAACCTTATTCCTGTCTAAGATTATAATAGCGATCTCAAGTTTTTGCTGTTATAATCTTCGGTTAGAGTTCTGACTAGAGTATCTTGAGTCTAACTCCAGTCTTTCGAGCAGGGAATACACTAGTTTTATCTCCATCTCTGAGCCATAGGTGTCTGGTTAAAACTTTAAACAGGAGTCTAACTCTGATCACAGACCCACCTTTAACTTACTTTAGAGTACTAGCTACCCCACACTACTGCTGGAGGCATAAGTAAAGGATGAAAGACTGTAAAAATAAAGAATGGTGATGATAATGATGATTACAATGATGGTACACCGGAGAACAAAACTTATTATATAACAGTTGACAACAAAGATGTCTGGTCATCATACTACTCGCCATGTGTCCACAGTCTTCCAGTCAGTGCTGGACTACTTGAAGATCGACGAGTCGATCATTACGGCCACGGCCCTAGCTGACAAGTTCTTCCAGGTCTTCCCCCAGTTTCCTATCAGCAAGTTGCCACTAACACAACAACCAATGGTTCACTGTGATGATGACAGTTGTTGTGTTAATAGCAGCAACACTATTACTAACAACATCATCATCATCAAACAGGCTCACAAGTCTAAGCCTGAAGGTTTTAGTTTGTCAGGTTATGCTGGTAGCGGCAAATCTACTGTAGCTGACATGCTAGTGGAGCTGCTGGGTTGTCAGACTCACGCTTTTGCTGCAGCGCTTAAGGATGTGACAGCCTACCTGTTCGGGCTAGATCGGGCTAGTCTAGAAGGTGACACCAAGCAGTCACGTGAGTGGCGTGAACAGCCGCTGGCTGACTGGTCAGGCTTGACCGCCAGGGTTATTCTGCAGCGCCTAGGTACAGAGGTGTTTCGTAGCCTGCATGATGACATCTGGCTTGAAGTGTTGACTAACAGGCTGACAGGTAAGGTGGTTATTACCGACGCCCGCTTCGTCAATGAGTTGCAGTTGTGTCATGATCTAGGCTTAACTACTGTTGTGGTCAAGCGACCTGGCGTTGGTCCACAAAGCTCCCATCCGTCTGAAACTTCACATACCGGGTGGAAGTTCGATGTCTACATCGATAACGACGGTGATCTGCAGCAGCTGAAGAGTAGAGTTCTTACTGCGGCGTCAGAGGTGCGTGCACTATAGTGACCGCTACTGCAGTCACTAAGTGTTGCGGTGCACTAACATTCCCTATATGACTTCATTTACCACTTCAAGTGGTAACTTTAATCTCTGTCTACTATCAGTCTCACTCTGACCTCTACCCAGTATAGAGTTTACAACAACTATAACTTGTAGCACTTTTGTAACGAGCTATATTGTTACAAACTCTAGTACTTGTAACAATATAACTTGTAGCATTTTTGTAGTGAGTACGGTTGTTACAAACTCTAGTACTTATAACAATATAACTTGTAGCACTTTTGTAGTGAGTACGGTTGTTACAAACTCTACTACTTGTAACAATATAACTTGTAGCACTTTTGTAACGAACTATATTATTACAAACTCTACTACTTGTAACAATATAGCTCGTTACAAAATATCTCGTTACAAATTCCACTACTTATAACAATATAACTTGTAACAAGTTACAGTAACTATAACCCTCAACAGATTATAATTACAACAGTATTTAGTGTAACTCTTATCACTGAATAGTAACTATTACCAGTTGAACTAGTAATAACAGTAGGTTAGCGTATTCAATGATACGTTAACCTCAAAAATGGTCGACAGACTAGTCAAGTCTAACTAGCTAAGTGACCAACTAATTAACTGACTGACCCTTAGACGGCAGTAGGTAGAGGCTCGGAACCAAACTGGAAGATGTCGATGACAGGAATGTTGTCCTTGCAGTCCTCCAAGACCTCAACGAGGATGGCGTTGGACGGGATGAGCAGATTGCAGCCGTTCTCAGTGATAGCGCTGACAGACACTGTGGGGCCGGCGGCGGTGGCGAACACCCCGACGAAGCCGACGAAGGCAGCAGCCCGGGTGCTAGGGGCCGAAGCCACACCAACCTCGGTAGGGCCAGTGATAGCGTAGACAGCGAATCTACGACCAAAGTTACACCTGCTGATTTGGTTACTGACCTGATTACTGAAGCCATTGAAGTAGGGGTTGAAGCCACCAAAGCAGGGATTGACCACCAGGGCAGCCACGTCGGCAGCGGTGAAGATTGAGGACACCTGCAGAGTGCCAACTGGGCTCAGCAGAGATGGAGCATCAGTGGTCTGGAAGAAGATAGCAGGCCGACTACTACCGTTGCCACAGCAGTTTCCCCCATGGGGACCAGTGTTCTTGATAAAGACGAGGGGGTAGGTACCATAGACACTGACGGGCACGTTAACAGTTGCACCTGACAAGTTGGTGATGGTCAGAGCCACAGTAGTACCAGTTCCAGTGTAAGGGCCAAGGCCCAGAGAGGCAGAGAAACTAGCCAGTGAAGGATTGGTCGCCGGAGGAGTAGCCAACGTCGATGGGTAGTAGATGGTACCAAAAATTGGGTTCACTGTAGACGCCTGAGAGAAGTTGGAGTAGGAGCAACGGGTACCAGCAGCCAAAGCCAGGGTGTCAACACCAGTCAACAGGATGTCACCGACAGCCACAGTGACAGAGCCGTTGGCAGGGATGGTCAGTGACACAGCCGAGCTACCAGGGCTAATAGGCAGGAAAAGGCGGATCGCGCCGTCATTGCAAGTACAGAAGTCTTCGTTGCAATTGGAAGTATGCTTCATTCGTCGCGCTTTCAATGACTTAAAATAAAATAAATTAAAAAATACAAATGCTTGATGGTAGTACATACTCAGTGATGTCAACCTCTGCTACCGATCAACAACAACTTGTAACTAGCAGCAATGAGATGTTTCGTAATATTTTTCACAATACCGAATCTGTAACACGGATCGACAACAAACATGTCTACATCGATGCTTATCATCCTCAGTACGCCACCGATCTACGTTTCATCAAGCGTCTTTACCCCACTTTGATTATTTGTCACGTGTTCAATAGACCAATGAAGTCTAAGTCAAAGTCAAAGTCACAATCGAAGTCAAAATTGGACTCTTGTCTGCTTATGTAGTAGTGACGGTAGTACTAGTAGTTGCCACTAACAGCTCTAGTTCTCATTACAATAATTTGGTTATTGTAGCTTAGCAGTTGAAGTAGGAAGTTTCTTGTAATCTTAACGACTAAGAGCAGAAGTTATTGTAATAGTATTATGTTGTTATTGTTTATAATAACTATCATAACAACACGATGTTGTTATTGTCTGTAATAGCCACTTATACGGAAGTGTAACCCAATACAAACTCACAAGAGAAGTTAGTTGTAGTAGAGTTAGGATTGAGAGTGATCACCCACACAAACTCCCTACGATCTTTGTCCTGCTTGTGTTGAGGTTGATCTTGATTGATGGTAATCTTGTTGTAACTAGTTGGCATAACAAGTTGTATTGTCCTAATACTGTCAACTATGTCAGTGCTGTGATGTAGTGTATACTGCAGCTTAACTTGAGACATGGTCTCTTGCTCATTGAAGGTATTGTCAGAGGTAACACTAATCTCGGGGATAGTAGCTGCAATAATCCTTAGGTCATTGACGACTGGTCTGGGCATAGTTACCTCCTTATAAACACTCTTGTCCTTCATTAGAGTGACACTGCCGGTAGGTAAGTACATAGTAGGTTTAACCTCGATATTGTAACCGGCAAACACCTTGTCTTTACCAACAAAGAGGTAGGCTGTCTCAGCTACTGCTGGACTCATAGTCTCACTCCATAGTGGTATAGCTGTCTCCTTATTAATGGTGAAGTTCCCATTGGTGGTGTAGGAGTAGTCACTCTCTTCTTCAATACCCTGAGCCAGTTCGTAACTCTCCTGACTGAGCACAGCTGCTGACCGGTTAGCAGCCATCTTACGCACCGCTCCAGGCATAGCAGAAGGGACAGCTGTGGTGTTGAAACTGTTGGCTTCTCTATCCGTTAGACTCATTAATGAGAAGGTGATAGACCTGATATGTTCCAACTTCTCATTGCCATTGATGATCTCGGCTAGTAGTGATAGATTGGTAATAGCAAAGTTAGTGTCTAGGGTTACTATGTATGTAGGTGACCAGTAGAGATTATCAAGCTTACCTATCACAGCTACATTGTTACTAGTGTTGTTATTAGTACTACTAGCGCTACTACTATTACTACTACTATTACTACTACTATTACTACTATTAACACTACTACTATTACTACTATTAACACTACTACTACTACTATTAACACTACTACTACTACTGGTGTTAATAGTGATAGTGTCGTTGAGTGACCTTTGAACTTTGAAGTATGGCGCCTTGACAACTGTCATTGTACCCTTGTTGTCAAGGTAGCTGACGGTATGTTCTGACACGTTGACATTAGTGGCTTCTATAGTAGTTTGGTTATCTGGTGACAGCTGGATAGTAGCTGGTAGCTCAGTCCGATTATAGCTGACCCGCTCTTTACTTTTACCGTTCGATAGTGAACAGATCACTGAGTATAACGATCTTGGTATAGTGATAGTCGACGTCGCCGAATCAGCAATAGTCAGAATAGATGGATTGTTACCAGCCTGAGCGAATAACTGTAACGACTTACTAGGACTAAATGTTACAGCCTTGCCAGATGCACGTGATGACATAGTTACTGTTACCGCAGGTGCTGTTGACATTTATATTTTATAACCAGGAAATTTTTAGCCTATAGTAATTGTAACCAATTACAATTACAACTACAGTAAAGATAAAACCTCGTTATCTAGATGTCTATAATTAGAGACTACTTTCTGAGTAGTGGATTAGGTGTTTGTTATAGTAACTGTTGCGTATTATTTGAAACAATAGAAGCTTAATAGACCAAGTTCTGTAGTTGGAGACTACTTTCTAACTAGATGACTAGCTATTATACTATTTGTTATTCGAAATAACAGATGTTGGAATACTGCTTAGTACGTAGATGAGGGATGGTTGCGAGTGAAGAATTAGAAGCGTGGCAGGACAATAACCTTATAGTTCGTCATAGAGGCTGCCTCACAGCCCTTAGGGTAGTGTGACAGCCAGTACTCTAAACACCACATAGTACACCAGGCTGCCAGATTTTTGGATACAATGTATAGAGGTATGGAGTTATCAATACCTGCTGTAAAAATGTACTCGGCTAGTAGTTTAGTGAAGGCTGACATGTAGTGATCAACCATGTCCTTCTGGCCTTGATGTTCCACCCGATGCAGATAGGCGTTACCAAAACTATATGAAGCTTGCGCAGTTGTGAACTTAGGGTCTGTTTCATCTTCTGTCAGCCAATGTCCATACTTGGTCTCGGTAGCGTGATGTCTGGTCAGGAAACCTAACCACAACTGCTGTTGACTTGGCCTCTAACCCAGCACCAACTGCACATTCTCCAAGTCAATGAAGGCGACGCCGGCCTTACCTGCAACCTCAGACCTGTTACTAGACGTACTAGACGTACTAGTTGTAACAGTCTCTACCACCGCTGATGTTATCAAGGATACTAGTAGTGGTAATT
>Ga0302309_10002141_pt1 | contig 16885 bp, 8 predicted proteins | sample III_Palsa_N1_1_FD_200453 | JGI IMG/M metagenome (GOLD analysis project Ga0302309, IMG submission 200453) | Peat permafrost microbial communities from Stordalen Mire near Abisko, Sweden - III_Palsa_N1_1 | ecosystem: Environmental > Terrestrial > Soil > Palsa > Peat permafrost | place: Sweden... | reverse complement strand
CGCTGCTTTATGATCTCTCAACCTCTAAAAACAGTATTCTGCTATCAGACCAGGGGTATGTTTGCAGCGATAAAAATCAGCTGAACGAAAAAATGGATAAGGTATTTGATTACCTCAATGAAAATTTTGGCAAACAAATAACACTGTTTGAAATAGCATATCGTTTTAACATGTCAGGCTCGGCATTTAGCCGACTCATAAAAAAATGGACGGGGATGACATTTGTAAATATCCTGAACGAGATAAGGGTAGCGCACGCTACGAAAATGCTCATTAATTCAACCGATACCATATCCGAAATAGCTTATCAATGTGGTTTTAATAACCTCTCATACTTCAATAAAATATTTAAAGAAAAAAAGAAGGTTGGCCCCAAACAGTACCGGAAAAACTATACAATGGCTTAAATAAAATATTCTTGCAATGCTTATCACCACTCCGTAAATTTTAATTTATTAACCAATTTCTCAACTAACTATAACAGTGTACAATTCATACTAATTGCCCGATAGCATAAATGTTCATTATACGTATCAATACAGGCTTTTATAAAGGGTAACTAATCGGATATTAACATTTATTATAGTAAATATTAACTTTTTAGCTATCCAGTTGTGTGTTAATGGGATAGTTTTACCCTTCGTGAAATTTCTTAACTAATACCCGATTAATGTTAAATACAAAATTTAAACTGCATTGCAGCAAAGGGCTTTTTGCTGTCTTATTTATAGTGCTCAATATTGCGGCGGTTCAAAATGCAGCGGCTGCCATACGTTCATATAAAAAAACCGGTGACGGCATAACCTTTACTCTTGATAAAGGACTGATGAAAATAAAAGTATGCAGCGCCGATATTATTGAGGTGAAGTATACTATGTTGGATGCTTTTGAAAAAAAGCAATCGCTTGTTATCAATAACTTATGGGCCGCGAAAGTAAATTTTGACGTAACGGAAAGCGGCAATTACATCTTCGTCACTACAGCCAAATTAAAGCTCAGCATTAATAAAACTACCAATGCAGTTACATTTTATGATAAAAGCGGGCGGGTTATCACTTCAGAAGATAGCGAAAATAAAACCATGCAGTCTGCAACAATAGCGGGTATAGCCACTTATAATTGTTCGAGCGAATTCAATTCCCCGGCGGATGAAGCGCTTTATGGTTTAGGGTGCCACCCGGAAGATACATTATCTATCAATTACAAAGGACGCGATCAGCAAATGCTCATCAAGTACATGACGGGCGCTATACCTGTAATGCTGTCGACAAAGGGCTATGGTTTATTGTGGGATAATTATTCCGCATCAAATTTTTATGGTACGGTGGATGGGAATACCAAATTCAAATATGTATCAGAAAGCGGCCGTCAGGTTGATTATTATTTCTTTTACGGGCCCGATTTCGATCATATCATAGATCTTTACCGTATTGCCAGCGGCAAAGCGCCAATGTTCCCTAAATGGGCGTTCGGCCTTTTCCAGTCGCAGGACAGGTATAAGTCGCAGGCAGAAATATTATCCGTAAAAGACAATTATCGCAATAACCATATTCCGCTCGATGTAGTTGTGCAGGATTGGTACTGGTGGTCGCCGCTGCCTATCGGGTCACACGTTATGAACCACGATAGGTACCCCGATCCTAAAGGCATGATAGAGGCCTTACATAAAGATCATGTACATGCCATGATTTCGATATGGCCGGTATTTGGCGCAGGTACAAGAGATTTCGACTCATTAAAAAGCCACGGCTACCTTACCAGCATTACCTGGGACAATTTTGTTACCCATACTTTCGACACTTATTACGATGCGCACAACCCCGGTGCGCGGGTAATGTACTGGCAGCAAGCCCGTGATAGCATTATTAAACGGTATGGCTGGGATGCCTGGTGGGTTGATCAATGCGAACCTGACAATGGTTCGTTGCTTGATGAACGCCGCAAAGCGGTTTTTTATACCGGTAAAGGCATTGATTATTTTAATACCTATTCATTGGAACATTCGAAAGGTTTGTATACCGGCTGGCGAAAAGATATCCCGGGTAAACGCGCATTTTTCCTCATCAGGCAGTCATTTGCCGGCGAGCAGCGTAATGGCGCAGTCCTTTGGTCGTCCGACGTAACCACCACTTTCAATGCTTTGCGCAACCAGGTGCCACAGGGCATTAACGCTTGTGCATCCGGTATACCTTACTGGACATCGGACATCGGCGGCTATATATCAAAAACCTCGCCTGATGGTACGCCCGACTGGTCGCAGCCGGAATACCGCGAACTGTTTACACGCTGGTTCCAGTTCGGTACGTTTTGCCCTATTATGCGCATACACGGTAAAGGCGAAAGGGCATTGTTTTCCAGCAATTGGGACGATGCCACAAAAGCCATTTTGTTGAAGTATGACAAATTGCGTTATCGTATGCTGCCATACATTTACTCATTGGCCGGTATGGTCACCCATAAAAATTATACCATAATGCGCTCACTTGCTTTTGATTTCCGGGGCGATAGCGGCATCGATAATATTCCCAACCAGTACATGTTTGGGCCGGCCTTTATGGTTAGCCCGGTAACAAAGCAGCTTTACACAGGTGCAAATGCTCAAACCGGCACACCAACGCGTAAGGTTTATTTGCCCAAAGCGGCGAACTGGTATAATTTCTGGACTGGTGAACTGCTAAACGGCGGCCAAACTATTGATGCGCCTGCGCCTATTGATATTATACCCCTGTATGTAAAAGCGGGGTCTGTTATTCCTATGGGGCCGGTGATGGAGTATGCCACGGAAAAAACGGATCCGCCGATAGAACTGAGGGTATACCCAGGTGCCAACGGCAGTTTTGAATACTATGAGGATGAGAACGATAACTACAATTACGAAAAAGGCAATTATGCAACATTCAGCTTTAATTGGAACGATAAACTGAAACGGTTAACTATTTCTAATACAAATGGCAGTTATAAAGGCATGCCTAAAAAGCACATTTTTAATGTTGTTTTGGTAAATGGCGTACATGGCGCTGGTTCAGGTGCTGCTGATAAAGCTGATGAAACAATCATCTATTCAGGCAAAGCTATATCTGTTCATTTATAGTAACCGCTAAAATGTTTTGCTTTTAGCAGATAATTATTCGAAAAAATGACCCGTAATAACTCACATTAAATCTATTCAACCTTGTTACATACACGGCTTAAAAGGCAACAGGTTAACTTTAACTGCTCGGATATAAGCTATTTGATTCTCATGAAAAATAGTTTTGCAACCATCGGATTTACCAAAAAATATAGCGCGCCTACATCTACCCTTAAAAAAGATTGAAAAGAGCCTGGGAATTACTATATATGAAAGCGGCTTGTTTACCTATTGAACCCATAAACAGGTGCTTATGCTGGTAAACAATAAACTCGCAGCCAATTTACCTATCACTATAATGTACTTTCATTATTAGGCCTTGATAATTCCGGTACCCGTTTCCGGATAACGATAAAATACGGAATAGAGTAGAATAATTACTGCTTTTAGTGTGTATAATGGATTTTTTTTGTTAAAAAAATATTAGTGTTTTTATTACAATTATTGTACCTTGTTTGGTAATAGATAGTGCCACTGCACCATCTCCAATTATCAAAACCGGAACATGTTACGTAGGATCAATTTATTTGTCGCATTATTTTTAATAATGTCGGGCTTGCTGTATGCGCAGGATAATGCGTACCAGTTTTCGCAGCTTGATATCACAAACGGACTTTCCAGCAACCAGGTTAACTGTATTTGCAAGGATAGCCAGGGGTTTATGTGGTTCGGCACATCTTCAGGCCTGAACCGGTATGACGGGTATGAGTTTAAAGTTTATAAGCACCGCGCAGGTGATAGTTCTTCTATAAATAATAATTATATAGAGCGTATGTTCCCCGGGCCGGGAAATAAATTGTGGTTATATACTCACCTGGGATTCTGCATCTATGACCCTCAAAACGAAAAATTTTCAAACAATGTAGAGGGTGAACTACAGAAATATCGTATTCAAGCTGGTAAGATAGCATCCATCAAAATGGATGATTATGGCAGGTCGTGGTTTATCACCACCGGACACGGAGTTTATTGTTACGACCCTAAAACAACTAAAACCACCTTGTATAATACTACGTCAGAATCTAAAATAGTATTGTATTCAAACAATATAGCCGATATTGTTAGCGGCGATGGGGGCCGTATATGGCTGGTATACAACAACGGCGTTATTGACCAGCTGGATATTTTGAATAATAGAGTACTATCAAGGTCATTTGATTTGTATAACGATAACGGCCACCGCCAAATGCTTTATAATGCCGTTTCCGGGTACGATAAGCAGCTATGGATATATGTGCCTGCCAACGATAAAGGAGTATATTGTTATAATACAAAATCCGGTTCGCTTTTGCATTTTGCCAAAAACAGCCCCCAAATGGCGCTTAACTCAAACGTGATAAACGGGGTTGTACAGGGTGAAAAAAATACTATGTGGATTGGTACCGACCAGGGTGGCATTAATATTATTGACCTTGCCGCACATAAGGTAAGCTATGTGATGAACAGGATGGATGACCCCAAATCATTACTCGGGAATTGTGTGGAGCTATATAAAGATAATACAGGCATTATATGGGCCGGAACATTTAAGGAAGGTATAAGCTATTATCACAAAGAGATCAGCCAGTTTCCACTTGTGCGGCACTATATGCTTGACGCAGCAAGTTTGCCTGTTGGCGATGTTGATTGTTTTGTTGAAGATGCCGCCGGTAACTTGTGGATAGGCACCAATGGCGGCGGGCTGATGTTTTATGATAAAAATACAAAAAAATACAAACTGTTTAAACATAACCCGGCCGATCCAAACAGCCTGGCGAGTGATGTAATTGTAAGCCTCTGCATCGATCATGAAAATAAGTTATGGATAGGCACCTATTTTGGTGGACTGGACCGTTTGGATGGTGATAAATTTACCCATTACCGGCATAAAGATGATGAGCCCCAAAGTATATCTGATAATCGGGTTTATACTATTATTGAAGATGCATCAAACCGGTTATGGGTGGGTACTTTTGCCGGCGGCTTGAACATATACAACAGGCAAAGCGACAGTTTTTCGCATCCGAATTTTCCGGCATTGTCTGAATATACCGCTATGATGTACCGGGACAGGCAAAAAAATATATGGATAGCAAGGGATATGGGTGTGGATGTAATCGAAAGCAATGGCAGTTTCAGGGAGTATACAAACAGGCCAGGCAACAGCAACAGCCTAGTTTCAAACGATGTAAATAGCATTGTTCAAGATAGGTTGGGGCTGTATTGGTTAGCTACCAAAGAAGGGCTGAGCATTTTGAATGTAAAAACCGGCAGGTTTTTGAATATAGAGGAAGCAGAGGGTTTGCCAAGCAACAATGTAAAAGATGTACTTGAAGATAACAGCGGCCGCATGTGGTTAAGCACTACCAATGGGATAGCCAGCATTAAGCTTTTCCCTGAAGGTAATACTTACCGGTATGAAATACGTAAATACAATGAAATGGATGGTTTGCAGGGGCGGGAGTTTAATGCGAACGCTGCTTTCAAAACCAAAAATGGCACTATGATATTTGGAGGGCCTAATGGCTTTAACTGGTTTGATCCCGCAAGCATAACTACGGTAACGGCAGCTCCTAAAGTAATATTGACCGATTTTCAGTTATTTAATAAGAGTGTTGCCGTTGGCGATACGATTAACGGGCGCGTAATACTAACAAGTTCAATTACCAACAATCCTAATATCGTATTAACCCATAACGAAAACGCGTTTAGTATTTCTTTTGCAGCCTGCGACTATTTTAACCCCGGAAAGGTTACCTATCAATACAAATTAGAGGGTTTTGATAACCAATGGCTCACCTCTATAAATAGTTTGCGCAGGGCAACCTACACTAACCTTGATGCCGGCAGTTACGTTTTTAAAGTAAAAGCCTTTAACATTAATCAACCCGGTAAACAAAGTACAGTGGTGCTGCATATAACCATCCGGCCTCCCTTTTGGAAAACCACTTTGGCATATATTTTATATATGGCTGTCATAATCGGCATATTGTTTTTTATACGGCACAGGGGAATACTTAAACTGAAAAAAGAGTTTGAGTTTAACCAGCAAAAACTGGAGGCGGAGCGCAATATTGCCAAGGAACGTGAAGAAGCCCAACGTTTGCATGAACTTGACCTGATGAAGATCAAATTCTTTACTAACGTTAGCCACGAGTTCAGGACGCCCCTTTCACTAATCATCAGCCCGATAGATACACTGATCAAAAATAACGATCAGCCTGAAAACAATGGGCAACTGCAAATGATAAAACGAAATGCGAAGCGCCTGCTTAATTTAGTTAATCAATTGCTCGATTTCAGAAAAATGGAAGCCAAAGAGTTGAAACTGAACTTACGAAAGGGCGACATCATCACATTTACAAGCGAAGCCTCGGCCTCATTTACAGATCTTGCCGAACGAAACCATATCAATTACTCCTTCGAAACCCAGGCGGCAGGGATTATAGCTAAATTTGACCATGATAAATTAGAAAGGATATTATTTAACCTGCTTTCAAACGCGTTCAAATTTACAGCAGCGGGTGGCAACATAAGTGTTTTGGTGGGTTTGGCCGGGGCCGGAGAACCTGATAAAAAAGTACTGGAAATAAAGATAACCGATACCGGCATTGGTATCCCTAAAGAAAAGCAAACTAAAATATTTGAACCGTTTTTCCAGGTGGGCACCCCCGAGAATATTTTGAACCATGGGAGTGGTATAGGTTTGTCCATAACTCAGGAATTTGTAAAGATGCACGGGGGCGAACTGTTTGTAGAAAGTGAACCGGGCAACGGCAGCTGTTTTGTGGTGCGCCTGCCATTAGATGTGGAAGACGAAAAGCTACCCGTAACCCAAATAGTAACTAAACAGCCCGATGCCAAGCACAAAATATCTGCTGTATCAGCTTCTCAAACCGATAAAAAACCAATGGTGTTGCTTGTTGAAGATAACGACGACATGAGGTTTTACCTGAAAGATAACCTGAAACATACCTACAACATAATTGAGGCAGTGAACGGAAAAGAAGGATGGCAGAAAGCGCTTGCGCAGCACCCGAATTTGATTGTAAGCGATGTTTCCATGCCCGAAATGAATGGGGTGGAACTGTGCAAAAAAATAAGAGAAGATTATCGTACCAATCATATACCATTAATTTTACTTACAGCTTTAACCGAAGAGAAAGACCAACTGGCCGGCCTGGTAAACGGCGCAAATGATTACATAACCAAGCCGTTTAACTTTGAGATACTGGCTTCAAAAATAAACGGGCTGCTCTCCATGCAGGAAATGATGAAGAAAACCTACCAGAAACAAAAGGAAATACAGGTAGAGGATATGGTAATAGTTTCTGAAGATGAAAAATTCATGCAAAATGTGTTTGCCTGTATTGAGAAAAACCTCACCAATTATAATTTCTCGGTTGAGGAGCTAAGCAGCCAGATGGCATTGAGCCGGGTATCGTTATATAAAAGGTTACTGACCCTGACGGGCAAATCGCCTGTGGACTGTATACGTACCGTACGTTTAAAAAAGGCGGTGCAATTATTAGGAAAAAGCCAGTTGAGTATTGCCAGTATTGCTTACGAGGTAGGTTTTAATAACCCCACGTATTTTTCAAAGGTATTTAAGGATGAATACGGAATGGTGCCTTCTGATTATGTGGCCAATATACGTAAAAAGGAAAAAGAGCTGCTGGAGATTAGCTGATGTATTTAGCTATTGCGGGTTAACATTTTTGCTGATATGATAAACAATAGTTTTACCCTTTAAGGTATTCGTCTTCTACTTTTACATCAGTTATACTTATAAACATGTAAAGTTTTCAATAAATTATATAGTTGGTTAATATGGCCATCACTGTGGTTCGGTGCTGGCCTTTTTTACGCAGCTACAATAAATTATCTGTAATAGTTTATCCTTTTTCAAATTTTATTAAAATGCCATTTAAATTTAAGGTGCACTACTTTTTTGTTGTCATTTTAACCGGCTTTGTTATGCCGCTGTCAGCGCAAAATGTTGCACAAACGCCGCCAATGGGCTGGAACAGCTACAATTGTTTTGGTTCGGCTGTTCATGAAGATGAGGTGAAAGCCAATGCCGATTATATGGCACAAAATCTTAAACAATATGGCTGGAGTTATATTGTGGTTGATTTTCTCTGGTCGTATGATAATCCGCCCGGTAGCCATATTGGTAATCCGTTTCAAAAAAACCTTGCCGATGGTTCTTTTATTCCCTGGCTTACAATGGATCAATGGGGCAGGCTAACGCCGCAGCCCACAAAATTTCCTTCGTCGTTTGGCGGTAAAGGCTTTGGGCCGCTGGCTGATTATGTGCATTCGCTGGGTTTAAAATTTGGCATACACGTAATGCGCGGAATTCCACGGCAGGCCGTATGGGCCAAATCTACCGTTAAAGGAACAAACGGCATAACAGCCGATATGATAGCCGACACCACTTCTACCTGCCCCTGGATGAACCACATGTATGGTTTGGATATGAAAAAGCCAGGCGCACAGGAATATCTTAACTCATTGTTGGAATTGTATGCATCATGGGGCGTTGATTTTATTAAGGTAGATGATATTGCCCGCCCATACCGCGAAGCGGAAATAGAAGGTTACCGCAAAGCGATAGATAATTGCGGCAGGCCTATAATACTAAGCCTATCGCCGGGGCCACGGCAATAAGTGAAGCTGACCACGCCGTAAAAAATGCAAATATGTGGCGCATGGCCGATGATTTTTGGGATAACTGGAACGAGATCGTGGGGATGATGAACTATGCCGAACATTGGCAGGGCATAGGCGGGCCCGGCCACTGGCCTGATTGTGATATGATACAAATAGGCAAATTATCAAAACGCGGGCCGGTAGGCGATGAGCGTTATAGCAGGTTTACGCCAGATGAAGAGGTTACGCACATGACCTTTTGGAGCATCTTTCGTTCTCCGCTGATGCTGGGCGGCAATTTGCCCGAAAACAGGCCTTTTGAACTGCAATTGTTTAATAACAACGAAGTGATTGCAGTGAACCAGAATGGTGACAACCCACGCCAACTGTATAACAGGGATGGCGCTTCGGTTTGGTATTCGCATGTGCAAAACAGTAAAGATATATATGTTGCACTATTTAATTTGAGTAATACGGCCAGTGATGTAGCTGTTTCTTTTGCCAGTATTGGATTAGGCAGCAAAGTAAAAGTACGCGACCTGTGGCAAAAACGGGATTTGGGCCGGTTTAAAAAAGAGTATCATCAAATGATAAATAAACATGGCGCCGCGTTGCTAAGGCTATCAGTAAAATAAAACACTAAGAAATTATTCAGCATGAAGTACCCTTTTCGTAAAATAATAACCGCGTTACTTATTACAGCAATATTTATATTGTTTGATAGTCGTCTCGCTCTTTCGCAAACTGGTAATCCAGGTATTCCGCGCCTCATTAAACAGGATAGCGTTGTGCAACTATTTGTTAATAATAAACCATTCATTATTCTGGGCGGCGAACTGAATAATTCTTCCTCATCAAGCATAGCTTATATGCAGCCGATATGGAAACAGGTAAAAAATCTCAATTTTAATACATTGGTAACACCCTTATCGTGGGAACAAATAGAACCGCAGGAGGGTGTGTTTGATTTTAGTTTGGTTGACAGCCTCATTAGCAGTGCAAGGCAGAATAACCTGCACCTTGTATTTCTGTGGCTGGCCAGCTGGAAAAACGGGATGTCGAGCTATCCGCCGATATGGGTTAAACGCGATTATAAAAAGTATAAAAGGGCTGTAATACAAAACGGACAAACGCAGGAAATACTTTCCACGTTATGTGCCGCAAACTTGCAGGCAGATGCAGCAGCTTTTGGTGCGTTGATGAAACATATACGTGAATTTGACGGAGAGCAGCATACCGTAGTGATGATGCAGGTAGAGAATGAAGTAGGAATTTTAGGCGATTCGCGCGATCGTTCGGATGCCGCAAATGCTGCGTTTAATTCAGCTGTGCCAAAAGAATTGTTAACATATCTGGTAAAAAATAAAGAAAACCTTGTACCGGAAATTAAAAACCAATGGGCGCAAAGCGGTTTTAAAACCAACGGTACATGGGAGGAGGTTTTTGGTAAAGGACCTGATTGTGATAAGCTATTTATGGCCTGGAATTATTCAGGGTATGTTAACGCGGTTGCCGCAGCGGGTAAAAAGGAGTACCCTATACCTATGTATGCGAATGCCTGGCTTGATGGCGGTAACGCCAAACCCGGCGATTATCCCAGCGGCGGCCCATTGGCAAGTGTAATGGATATTTGGAAGGCACATATTACCGCTATTGACCTGTTTGCACCCGACTTGTATGCAGCAGACTATGACGAGCGCTGCCAAAAATTTACACAACGCGGTAACACCCTGTTTATACCCGAAATGAATAGTAGCGATGACGGCGCACGGAATATTTTCATCGCCATAGGAAAATATAACGCTATCGGGGTTTCACCCTTTGGTATCGACCATTTAAAGGATGCCGACAAATCACTATTCACAAAAAGCTATGATATACTACAGCAGTTAAGCCCGCTTATTTTAGATAAACAGATCAAAAAGCAGGTAATTGGCTTTGTTGTGGATGAAAAAACGCCGATTGTTAGTTGTGAAATGAACGGCTACAGGCTGGAGATATCTCTTGATGAATTATTCGGTCAGAGAGCATCGATAGGCTATGGGATTGTTATGGCCGATGGGCCGGACAAGTTTATTGGCGGCGGCAGTGGTTTTAGGGTGCGGTTCCTTCCGTCTGCAAAAAACAGCAAATCAATGATCGGCATCGGCGGTGTAACAGAAGGAATATTTAAAAATGATGAATGGGTACCGGGCCGCCGCCTTAACGGCGATGAGGATGACCAGGGGCGGGCATGGCGCTTTGCTTGGTGGCAGGAAAGTATTGAAAAATGCAGTATTTACAAGTATGAATAAAAAAATATTGCTCTTGATATTGCTGGTAGTGATTTCAAAAATCGCCATTAGCCAAGGATAAAGATACGCTTTGAGGCTGTTCCGCTCATTAAACAAAAAAGCTGGGATATGATCAATATGGATCCCCGACGGGTACAATTGATCTACTCCACCGAAACCTGGAAACGTAAATTATTCAACGGCCGGGCCCAGGTTATCGTGCAATCAACCGGCGAACCGGGTGAAATTATCCTTACAGCAAAATCAGGGCAATTAAAGCAAGGTGAGCTAAAAATTATTGCCTTTAAATAATATGGAGAAGAATAAAATATTAATATATTGAGGAGCGGTTATTATCTGATCGCTTTATTATTTTTACTGAATCAATCCTGATAATTTGCAGATGAGGAATATTTTTGTTCTTTCCCTTTTTTTTATCTCTGCTTTTATTTCTTCCTGCAAAAAAAACACCCGCTTTGAACAAATTTCTTCGTCATATTCTGGCATCTATTTTAATAACAAGATCGTAGAAAACGATACTATTAATCCGTTAGACAAAATAAACGTTTACAACGGCGGAGGCGTGGGAATAGGCGATTTTAATGGTGATGGCTTACAGGATATATACCTGGTAGGCAACATGGTGCCTAACCGATTATACCTTAACCTGGGCAATTTTAAGTTTAAAGATGTTACCGATGAAGCAGGCGTTGGCGGTATAGGAGGCTGGGGGCGCGGTGTAGCGGTTATTGATATTAACAATGATGGGTTGCCCGACATTTATGTGTGTAATACCCTGCTAAACGATCCCATAAAAAGACGTAACCTGCTTTATATAAACCAGGGGGTTGACAAGAACGGCATACCGCATTTTAAAGAAATGGCTAAAGAATATGGGCTCGACCTTACCATGCATTCAACCATGGCAACGTTTTTTGATTATGACAATGACGGCGACCTGGATATGTACCTCACCGTAAATGACGCCGATCCTGCAAAAAACACCAGTTTTTTTAAGTCTGTCGACACTAACAAGGCGCCTATAAGCACTGGCCGGCTTTACCGTAATGATTGGGACCCGGTTTTAAAGCACGGGGTTTTTCATGATGTTTCCAAACAGGCGGGAATATTGCGCGAAGGCTTTGGCCACGCCGCCACCATAGCGGATATTAACCGCGATGGCTGGAAAGATATTTACATAACGAATGATTTTTTACCGGATAATATCCTGTTCATCAATAATCATGATGGTACGTTTACCGATAAGTCAAAGGAGTATTTCAAACATACATCCTACAGTGCTATGGGGCAGGATATTGAGGACATTAATAACGATGGGCTGGCAGATTTGATAGAATTGGATATGAACCCGCCTGATAATTATCGCAAAAAGATGTTCATGAGTACAAACAACTACAAACTTTTTCAAAATTTTGATAATTATGGGCACCAGTATCAGTATCCGCGTAATACCCTGCAATTGAACCAAGGCCCGAGGTTAGGGCAGAACGGGCAAATTGGCGCCCCTGTTTTTAGCGAAACAGCATTTTTAGCCAACATATCTCAAACGGACTGGAGCTGGTGCTCAATGGTAACCGATTTTGATAATGACGGGTTTCGCGACCTGATTGTTACTACCGGGTACCCCCGGGATGTTACAGATCATGATTTTATGAATTACCGGGCTGAATCATATTTTACAGCTACAAAAAAACAGGTACTTGATAAGGTGCCGGCAGTAAAAATCGCGAATTTTGCCTTTAGGAATAACGGTAAATTGCAGTTTGACGATGTAACAGAGGCATGGGGCTTTACAACGCCAACCTTTTCAAACGGTGCTGCTTACGCCGACCTCGATAACGATGGCGACATGGACGTGATTATTAATAATATTAATGACGAGGCCATGATATACAGGAATAATACCCGAGAAAGGAATAAAAATGACTCGCACTACATCAATATTAAATTCCGTGGTGGCCCGAAAAACCGGGACGGGATTGGCACCTGGGCAGATATTTATTATGACCACGGCAAGCACCAGGTTTATGAAAATAACCCATATAGAGGATATTTATCAACCATACAAAATATAGCGCATTTCGGGCTTGGGAAAGTTACTTTACTCGATTCGGTGGTGATACGCTGGCAAGGCGACAAAAAGCAGGTATTGACCAATGTAAAAGCCGACCAGGTGTTACAGGTGAATATAGCCAATGCTAATGAACAATATAGCTTTAAACAACCGGAAATAGATAAAACCGCCCTGTTTAGCGAGGTGACAAATATGTTGGGTATTAACTATACAAACTTCGACCGGGACTTTATCGATTTCAATATTCAAACCATATTGCTGCACAAGTTATCTGAATACTCACCCGCGCTGGCCGTAGGCGATGTTGATGGAAACGGACTGGATGATATTATTGTGGGCGGCAGCCGTTTTTCGCCCGCCCAGGTATTTTTACAGCAAAAGGATGGCAAATTTATCCAGCGCGACTTGCTTCCGAAAACAGAGATAGCCCGGTTAGCCAATTCAAAGGATGAAGGATTGTTGCTTTTTGATGCCAACGGCGATGGTAAGCCCGACCTTTATGTAGCCAGCGGCGGTTATGCCAATGCACCGGGCGATGCCGCCTACCAGGACAGGCTGTATATAAACGACGGGAAAGGCAATTTTACCCTGTCGCCCAACGCGCTGCCCGTTAACCATACCAGCAAGCTATGCGTAAGGGCTATTGATTATAATAAGGACGGCAAGCTCGACCTGTTTGTATCGGGCAGGGTTGAACCCTGGAATTACCCCAAACCGGTATCGAGCTTTATCCTGCGTAACGACAGTAAGAACGGCCAGGTTAAATTTACCGATGTAACCGATGAGATAGCGCCGGGATTGAAGAACATAGGCCTGGTAAGCGACGCTTTGTTCACTGATTATGACAACGACGGCTGGCCCGATCTTATACTGGCAGGGGAATGGATGCCGGTTACGTTTTTTAAGAACGACCATGGTAAATTTAAAAATGTAACCCAAAGTACCGGTATTGCCGGTAAAACCGGCTGGTGGAATAGCATAGCTGCAGGTGATTTCAGACATACCGGCAGGATGGACTACATTGTTGGCAATACCGGCCTCAATACCTTTTATAAAGCTACCGATCAATACCCCGTTTATATTACGGCCAAAGATTTCGACGCCAACGGTAGTTATGACGCCTTTACATCGGTATTTTTAAAAGATAAAGACGGAAAGATGAAAGAATTTCCGGTGCCGGTGCGGGATGATATTGTAAAACAGATGCTGAGCATGCGCACGAAATTTCAAAATTACAAATCGTTTGCCTCGGCAACAATGGATGAAGTGATAACGACTGATATGAGAAACGGCGCTGTGCGGCTCAAAGCCACTATGCTGCAGTCGGTTTTTTTGCGCAATGACGGAAATGGAAAATTTACCATGATACCACTGCCCATAGAAGCGCAATTTTCGCAATTGGCAGGTATAACGGTTGATGATTTTGATGGCGACGGGAACCTTGATATAGCATTAAACGGCAACGACTACGGTACCGAAGTTACCACGGGCCGTTACGACGCCATGAATGGTTTGCTGTTGAAAGGTGATGGCAGGGGCGGTTTTACCCCGGAAAGTATATTGCAAAGCGGCATTTATATACCGGGTGATGGCAAAGCATTGGTTAAACTGGCCGGCGCAAACAACAAGTACCTGCTGGCCGCAAGCCAAAACCGCGGCCCGTTAAAAATATTCGAGCTTAAAACTGATTTAAAGCAGTTAAAGGTACAGCCTGCAGACATGTACGCCATTATAACGTACAAAAATGTCAAAAGCACTAAGCAGGAGTTTTATTATGGCAGTTCTTTCTTATCGCAATCGGGCAGGTTTATCAAAATTGATAATACAATGGCATCCATAAGCATTACCGATAACTTCGGGCATACCAGGAATATCTCCCTGAAAAATAATAAATAGCAAGTTACATAGCAAAAATCTCTTATAATTTGAACGAAATTAAAAATCATGCAATACAACTGTGTGGTTGTGGTTTAATGGTACCGAGGCTGGTGATGCTTTGGTTGATGTGAAAGGTGTAATTAATCCATATAGCTTCATTTAGTATTGACAAATAGCATAAAAGTATCATGGTTAACATTTATGTTACACAATTTAACATTTGTTGTGATACTAATTATGTAAGGCATTTACATTTGATTAATGCTTTCTTCATAAAGCTGTACCAATTATATATAAAACAGTAATGCCAAACCAAAATTTGATCTGCAAAGCAGCTTCCTTATTTTCATTGATCGTGTTTTTAAACGCGGGGGTATTTGCCCAACCCTTTGAACCGGTAAATAAAAATGCCACGCCCGAAGCCAAAGCTTTGCTAAGTTATTTATATAGCATTAGCGGCAAGTCGATATTATCAGGCGAGCACGGCGGGGGTAACCGTTTTTTGGATAGTGTTAAATCTATTACCGGAAAATACCCGGCAGTATGGGGAAGTGATTTTATCTGGTCGGGGCCAACAGGCGGCGGGCAGCGCGTTGTGAATGAAGCTATCGCCAATTACAAAAAAGGATATATCATCGCATTAATGTGGCACCAGGGACGCCCGATGGATCAACCGCCTTACGGTTTCAGGGAAAGTGTGCAGGCAAAAATGAGCGATTCTGATTTTCAGCAGATCGTAACCCCAGGCACCGAATTGAATAAAAAGTACCTGGTACAACTGGATACGATAGCCTATTATTTAAAGGAGTTGCAGGATGCACATGTGCCGGTATTATGGAGGCCATATCATGAAATGAACGGCGTTTGGTTTTGGTGGGGTAACCGTCCGGGCAAAAATGGTATACGAAAATTATGGAAAATGATGTATGACAGGTTTGTTAACTATCATCATTTAGATAACCTGTTGTGGGTTTGGGGAGCCAACGGGCCGAGAGATATTCCGAAAGATGAAGCTTATTCTTACGCACCATTTTATCCCGGTGCTAAATATGTAGATATATTGGGAGCCGATATTTACCATTTTGACTATGAACAAAAAGATTATAACGAATTATTAGCGGCGGCTAAAGGCAAGGTGATTGCGCTAACCGAAGTTGGAGAGTTGCCGAAACCTGAGATTTTAGCCGCGCAGCCGCGGTGGGCCTGGTTCATGATATGGACCAATTTTTTATGGAACAACAACACTAAGCAACAGGTGAATGCCATATTTTCAAGGCCCGAAACACTGTCGCGCGATGATCATAAACAACTTTGAACAGATCTCGAAACCCAAAGCAGCGGTCAGCAAGGATAAAAATCATTTGATCTTCGTCGTGCAGAAGCATGATGGGATCTGTAAAAATGGCTTCTCCTGCACCTAATTATGCACTTTTTTGTAGCAATTTGGTGCATATTATAGTCAGCTAACCTAAAAATAAAAGCCTGCAATTATTTGATTTGCAGGCTTTTATCTGTTTTTTTAGATTGAGCTTGGCGGAGAGGGAGGGATTTGTTTACCTCTTAAACCATTTAATATTCAATATGTTATGTGGATTTTATTTCTCACTCACCGAAATACGCACCACTTTTTTAATACAGATCAATTGCAAATCTTATGATGTAAAGATACAAGATCAGCCAAATTTTTCCAACTCTAATGAGCCCACTAATTGGACTGTAAATCTTAATAGTTAAATAAATTTAAAAAACTATGCTGAATGCAGCAGATGTTCGATCAAAAAAGAATTTTTAGGATAAAAATAATAGATATGATTTTTTCATATTTCACTAATGATACACGTAGCAACTTCAGCGCTTTACGCATGTGTTGTTTAA
>Ga0302309_10002130_pt1 | contig 16949 bp, 12 predicted proteins | sample III_Palsa_N1_1_FD_200453 | JGI IMG/M metagenome (GOLD analysis project Ga0302309, IMG submission 200453) | Peat permafrost microbial communities from Stordalen Mire near Abisko, Sweden - III_Palsa_N1_1 | ecosystem: Environmental > Terrestrial > Soil > Palsa > Peat permafrost | place: Sweden... | reverse complement strand
AAGCGATGGTTTGCGTATCATCTTGCTGGATCGGAATACCCGGCCGGGGCGTGGGCTTGCCTTTCGAACCTGGGATGACAATTTGGTGTTGAATGTCCCGGCAGGGAATATGAGCGCCTTTGCCGACGACTCGGGACATTTTGTCCGTTATTGCCAAAATATCGATCCGGCATTCAATGCGGGCTCATTCGTATCGCGTAGGATCTATGGCGATTACCTGGAGCAAACGCTGCAAGAGGAGATTGATGCGCATCCGCATTCGACTTTGGAGCGGATGCATGCAACTGTGCTCGCAGTGCGAGAAGTGCATGGCGGCGGTAGTTATCAGCTTGACTTGGCCGAGCAGGTTCCTCTCAATGCGCATCAAGTGGTGCTGGCATTCGGTCATTTCACCCCGCTGAATCCAGGGCCTTTCCCTGATTTTTTCAAGACAGGGTCATATATCGCCAATCCCTGGGATTTTGCTGCGTTGGACCGTATCGGCGGCGACGCGCCGGTCGCTCTGTTGGGCGCGGCCCACACCGCGCTCGATGTATTGTTCAGGTTAACCAGCCAAAGCGACGCCCGCAAAATTTACCTGATTTCCCGTCGTGGCCTTGCGCTGCAGCCCCATCGTTCGCATCCGCAATCGCCTCCGGTAACCGGTTTTCCGCCCTTTTTTGAAAATTTGGCGCCGACCGTGCGTCAATACTTCCGCGCGTTGCGGCGCAAAGCGCTGGAGAATGTCGCCCAAGGCGGCGACTGGCGCGACGTCATCAATAGCCTGCGGCCGCATACCGCCGAGATTTGGCAACGCTTCTCCTTGCAGGAGCGGCAGCGCTTTCTGTCCCAGGTGGTCGCCTATTGGGATATTCATCGGCATCGATTGGCGCCGGTCGCGCACTTGCGTCTGAACCAGATGATCAAATCCGGGCAAGTGGAAGCGATCGCCGGTTATGTGCAGGGATATGCGGGCGACGGCGAAAATGTATCGGTGGAAATTCGAGAAAGACGCAGCGGAAACATCCGGAAACTGACGGTTTGCAGAGTAGTCAATTGCACCGGACCGAATTACGATATCAACGTGATCGATACGCCATTGATTGTCCAATTGCGCTCTGAAGGATACTTGAAGCAGGATCCACTCAAGCTGGGGTTTGAAGTCAACGAGCGTTATCAAGTGATCGATAGCGAGGGGCGCGCGGCGCAACGTCTGTATTATGTCGGCCCGATGCTGAAGGCGCGTTACTGGGAGGCGATTGCGGTCCCTGAATTACGCCAGCATACGCGTCACCTGGCGGAAATATTGGTTGACTGAATAGCGCAGAAAGCTCGGCCGTGCCGAACTTTTGCACTATCCAAAAACGCTTTGCCAGAGTTGAATAACAGTGCCGACCTCGGTTTGCACCAGGCTCTTTTCAACCCGAGCGCGTTCTTCACCTTGCAACCTGATCTGATGCTGCAACTTGCGAAACTTGCGATATGCATTGGCGGCGTCCGCGGCAAGTCCTGTGTCGATCAATCCGGATTCTCCGCATAATTTAAGCAATGCGATATTGCCGATATCCGCTGTCAAACCCGGATGGAGCGCAGCATGCTGCAATATCAAAAACTGCACGATGAATTCGATGTCGATCATGCCGCCTGCGTCATGCTTCAAATCGAATAATGGCGGTCGACCCGGATGCGCATCGCGCATTTTTTGCCGCATCTTCACGACTTCAACTTTCAACGCGGCGGCATCGCGCTGTTGCCGCAACACGTTTTCGCGTATCGCTTCGAAACGCGCGCCGATTGCCGCATCGCCGGTGCAATAGCGCGCACGGGTCAGCGCTTGATGTTCCCACAGCCAGGCCGATTCAGATTGGTATTTTTCAAATGATGCGAGCGAAGAAACAAGCAGGCCGCTGGCGCCATCGGGGCGCAATGCGATGTCGACATCGAACAGGATGCCGGCAGAAGTGTGGCTGGTCATCCAGGTAATGAAACGTTGGGCAAGTTTGGCATAGAGTGCCGGTGCGTCCGGGTGGTCGTCCTGATACAGGAAAATCACATCCAGGTCGGACGCATAACCCAATTCCTTGCCACCGAGTTTGCCGTATGCAATGACCGCGAATCGCGGTGTTTCGCAGTGGCGATTGGCAATCGTTTCCCAGGCTGCTTGCACGGTCGCCGCAATCAGGATGTCGGCCAGGCTGGTCAAATGATCGGCCAGGTGCTCCACACTGAGATCGCCTTCCAGGTCCTGCGCCAACAACCGTAGCTGCTGTGCGTGATGCATTTCGCGCAGCACATCCATCTGTCGTTCGGTGTCGCCCTTTGCCGCGTCGAGCTGCTGCTGGCATTCCTGCGCAAAAGCAGGCCAATCCGGCGCCGCCTTCAGGCTCCGGTTGTCCAGCAATTCGTCGAGCAGGATCGGGTGCTTGGTCAAGTATTTGGCGGCCCAATCGCTGGCACTCATCATGCGAATCACGCGCTCCAGGGTGTACGGATACTCGGTAAGCAACGCAAGATAGGCGGCGCGGCGCGCAATGGCCTCAAAGAAATCCAACAAGCGTCCCATCGTTGCCGATTGCATTTCCGCTTTTTGCGCGATGATGGGCAAGGCCGCATTGACCAACGCCAATAGGCGGTTGCGGCTGATTTCCGGTAACGCTTGCATGCGCGGCGATTGCAAGGTCGATAGCAAGCGCCGGCCGGCATCCTGGGCGTCCTGGAAATCGAGGGTAACCAATCGCGCGATGACCATTTCGCTGCTACTCGTGTCGGATAGGATGACGGCTTCGCTCGTCCGGCCGCTATCTGCCGCATCGCTGGGCAGGTTGCCGCTTTTATCGCGAAAAATGGCGTCAAATTGGACTGCCACGAAATTTCGCTGGCTTTCCAACTCTGCCAGCAGGGTGCCGATGTCGCCATATCCCATCATTTGCGCGACGCTCAAGCGGTCGGCGTCGTTGGGCGGTAGCGTGTGGGTTTGCGCGTCTTCGATATATTGCAAACGGTGTTCGACATTGCGTAAAAACGCGTAGGCATGCAATAGCTGTTCGACGACTTCCGTTCCCAGCAATTGCTTTTGCGCGAGAGTTTGCAGAATGATGCGGGTCGAGCGATCCCGCAACGCCGCGTCGCGGCCGCCGCGTATCAACTGAAATACCTGAGCCAGGAATTCGATTTCGCGAATGCCGCCGCGCCCTAATTTGACATTGTTGCTGCGGTCCGGGTGTCGCGCTTCCTGACGCTTTACCTCCGCGCGGATTTGTCCGTGCATGTTGCGGATCGCATCGATCGAACCGAAATCCAGGTAACGCCGATACACGAATGGGCGTATCAAGCTATCGAGCACCGTCAGATCCTCCGCGCGGCCAGTAATGGCGCGCGCTTTAACCCAGGCGTAACGCTCCCATTCCCTGCCTTGGACGATGAAATATTCTTCTATCATGCCGAAGCTGGCAGCCAATGGGCCGGAGACGCCATTGGGCCGCAACGCCATGTCGACGCGGAAAGTGAAGCTATCTGCCGTAATCTCGGAAAGCGCCGCAATCAGTTTTTTGCCCAGCCGGGTAAAGAACTCATGGTTGGAAAGCTGTCGTTGATCCGGCGAACTGATTTCTGTCGTGCCATCTTCGGCGTAGGCGAAAATGAGGTCGATATCCGACGATACGTTCAATTCGCGCCCGCCCAATTTGCCCATGCCCAGCACGATCATGTCTTGCGGAGCCCCAGATTCCTCGCCGATCGGCGTGCCGTGAATCGCGATCATTTCCTGGTTGATTGCCGCCAGGTGGGTCTGGATTGCAAAGTCGGCAAAGGCGCTCATGGTCTCCACCACCTCGGACAAATCGGCCAGGCCGGCGAGGTCGCGGGTAATCAGGGTGGCGACGACCAAATTGCGGAGGCGGCGCATCGAAACCGGTAAGGGCAAACCGTTTTCTGTGTCTTTTTGTAATATTTGCAGAAAAATAGCCGGATCAAGCGATAATTTAGCTAGCTCGGCAATCATTTCGGCCCGGGCAGGGGCGGCATCGGTCCATCGTTTGAAAAAACGTGAAGCAATAGCAGGGGACAAGGTAGAATTGGTCACAAACGCAGTATTTTAGAATGTTAAAGGCTTGCCTTATGGATATAAAGGCGATTTTTCGCACCATTCTACGCCGACTCCTCAAATAATCCTGTCCGATTGATGTCCACAGATCACCCTCATTCCCCAGCAACCGCTCGTCTCATCTTGTATTGGCGCAAGATTCAAACGTGTTATGCCTACGCAAATATCCTGAGTCATCACGTGCTCGGCTTCTTGCTGAAAACCGCCGTGGTCGCCTACTTTGTTTTCGGCGCGCTGTTTTTGACATTGCGCTATGCGATATTGCCGAATATTTCGCATTACAAGGCGGACGTTGAGCAAGTGGTCGCGCATGCGATCGGGCAGCCGGTGTCGATTGGTACGTTGCAAGCATCATGGGACGGCCTGCGACCGCGCCTGGTGTTGGGTAATGTCAAGATACAAGACAAATCCGGCCGCGACGCATTAACGTTGCCCGGTATATCGGCCACCATCTCGTGGTGGTCGATTACGGGCACGCCGCGCCTGCGCTACCTGGAAATTGACAAGCCTGACCTGGATATCCGGCGTGACCTCGATGGCAGCCTGTACGTTGCCGGCATATTGGTGCCGACCGAAGGGAAAAGCAACGGCAAGGGCGCCGATTGGGTTCTATTGCAGCGGGAAATTGTGATTCGCGATGGCCGCGTGCGATGGAACGACAACCAGCGCGGCGCCCCGGAATTGTTGTTGAATGATGTCAACCTGGTCGTGCGTAATCATTGGCAACACCACGAAATTTCACTTAAAGCAATTCCGCCGGCGACGATTGCCGGGCCGATCGATGTGCGTGCCACATTCGATCATCCGTTCGCCCATCAAAGTTCGGACGCGACCCGCTGGAAAGGCGAGTTGTATGTCGATTTGGCGAACACCGACCTGGCTTCCTTGAAGACTTATATCTCCTATCCGTTGGATGTGCAGCAAGGCCACGGTTCGGTGCGAGCCTGGCTGGATTTCGATCATGCCAGGGTTGCCGATTTTACGGCGGACCTGAATGTTGCGGATACCCTCATCCGCTTGCAAAACGATTTGCCGGTGCTAAACCTGGATCAGCTGACCGGACGGATTTCAATACGCGAAGATATCGACCCGCTTGCCGAGGGTGGAACTCCTACCTTGGGTTTGAACGGACATACCGTCACGCTGACGAATTTGTCGTTGCGCACCAACGATGGATTGCTGCTGCCGCCAACCACCGTCAGCGAATCCTTTGTGCCGGCAAGAAACGGGCAGCCTTCCAAGACCGGGATCAGCGCATCGATTCTCGATCTACAGACGATGGCAACCGTGGCTGAACGTCTGCCGCTGAGTGCGGATCAGCGCCAGATGTTGGCAGCCTTTGCGCCGAGCGGCGAACTGCGTAATTTCTCGGCGCAATGGCAGGGTAACTATCCGGCTTTGTCGGCATTTGATGTGAAGGGTGAATTTGCCGGCCTGTCGATGAAGGCGCAAGCGGCGCGGCCAGCCAAGCCCAGGATAGGAAAGCAGCCGGCGCAAGCTGCCGTGCCGCCGATTCCAGGTTTCGACAATTTGACCGGCGAGGTCGAGATGAATGATCGCGGCGGCAGCATCAAGCTGGATTCGGACAAGTTCCAGGTAGATTTGCCCGGTTTCCTGAACGACCCCGAGGTTCCATTTGAAAAGTTGACGGCACAGGCAACCTGGGTAGTGCAAGATAAAGACCAATACCTGGTGCAGGTACAAAATATGGATTTCGTGCAGGATGGATTGGTTGCGTCCTTATCCGGCACGTATCTGACCGCACCGATGCAACAGCGCGGCAAGTCGCAGGGAATCGTCGACTTGACCGGGCATATTGCCGAATTCGATGTCAAGAAGCTCGATCATTACCTGCCGTCGCAGACGAATCCGCAGTTTCGCAGCTGGATTACCGGTGCGTTGGTGAGTGGCAGTGCCCGTGATGTCACGATCAAGGTCAAGGGCGATTTGAAGGACTTTCCATTTCGTACCGAAACAATTGCCGAGAAACCCAAAGGCGCATTCACGGTCGCCGGGAAAATTGTTGACGGCGTGCTCAATTACGCGCCGAACGTCTATTTGAAAGACGGCAAATCGCCATTTTGGCCTTTGCTCCAAGACATACAGGGCACCATCACGTTCGACCGCACCCGGATGGAAATTGTGGCCGAACGCGCCAACACGCATGGCGCCGCATTTTCAAACGTGAAGGCCGTGCTGCCGGATTTTGCGCCGCCAAAAAATATTCTTGAAATCGATGGCGCTGCGACCGGGCCCTTGGAGGACTTCGTCGGCTACACCAGGGACAGTGCGGTGGAAGACATGATCGGCGGCTTTACCAACGACACCAAGGCCAATGGCAACGCCAAGCTAGCCCTGAAATTGCAATTGCCGCTCTCGGATTTGCCGCATTCGAAGGTATTGGGAAGATTGCAGTTCGCGAACAACGACATCAATTTATTTCCCGGCCTGCCGCAGCTCTCAGCAACAACAGGGATGCTGGAGTTTAGTGAAAAAGGTTTCAGCCTGAACGGCATACACGCCAATTTCCTGGGTGGGCCGGCGACGGTTTCCGGGGGCGGACCTCCCGAGGCGACCGTCATCAAGGCCGAGGGCACTCTGACCGGTGACGGCTTGCACAAATACGCGGCCGCGTCGGCGCAGCGCCTGGCGCAACGGGTTACCGGCAGCACGCATTTCGACGTGACCGTCAACGTCAAGAAAAATCGAGCCGACATTCAGGTGGCTTCGAATTTACAAGGCTTGGCGGTTGACTTGCCAGTGCCGCTGCACAAGGAAGCCAACGAGATTTTGCCGACCAAGTTCGAAATGACCGGCACCTCGCCGCTTGATGCGGCGATCGCGCGCGAAGAAATCAAACTATCTTTGGGGACAGGTATTGCCGCTCGCTATGAACGCGAAAAATCCGCGGAACGGAATTCTGCCTGGCATGTAATGCGGGGCGGCATCGGGGTGAATGCTGCCGCTTCTGCGCCACCCAATGGCGTGCTGTTGAACGTCAATCTGAAGACCTTGAATGTCGATACCTGGCTTGACCTGTTTGCATTGATTTCTGCGCCAGACAAGACCAAGGAAAATGGCACCGCCGCAGATTCACTGGATCTTTCCGAATTCATCTCACCGCAAGTCATGGCGGCACGCTCAACGGAAATGATCATTTTCAAACGCAAGCTCGACAACGTCGTGCTTGGCGCAACGCTGGAAAAAGATGTGTGGCAAGCCAACATCGATTCTGCACAGGCTTCCGGCTATATCACGTATTCAGCCAAGGCAGACCAGGGCAAGGGCAAGGTGACGGCTAACCTGTCATCATTGATCATCCCGCAAGAAATAGCGTCACAGGTGACTGAATTACTGGACGGGAAAAATGCGACGAGCGATCTCCCGGCACTTGATATCACAGCAGATAACTTTGACTTGTTCGGCCAACACTTGGGACATCTGGAATTGGCGGCGAACAATTTGCATAAAACTAATTCGAATGAATGGCAAATCAAGAAATTATTGGTGAGCAACCCGGATGCGACGCTGAAGGTGACGAAAGGGAATTGGATCAGTAAGGACGGCGATAATCGGTCAAGTTTGACTTATTCGATGGAAGTGAAAGACGCCGGCGATTTGTTGACGCGCCTGGGCTTCCCCGGACTGTTAAGTGGCGGCAAAGGCAAGATGGATGGCGATATCAACTGGAATGGCGCGCCGTATTCGCTCGACTATTCGAGTTTGTCCGGCAATCTTAGCCTGGACATGGCGAAAGGGCAGTTCCTGAAAGAGGGGGCGGGCGCCGCCAAATTGCTCGGCGTGCTGAGTTTGCAATCGTTGCCGCGCCGCCTGACACTGGATTTCCGCGACATATTTTCAGATGGCTTTGCCTTTGATGGCATAACTATGGACGCTACGATCAGCAAGGGCGTATTCAGTACCCAAAATCTGAAAATGCATGGCCTGGATGCAACCGTGATCCTCGACGGTAGCGCCGACATCAACAAGGAAACCCAAAATTTGCACGTGGCGGTGATTCCGCAGCTGGACGTGTCAGGGGCATCGGTCGCCTATGGCTTGCTGGTCAATCCGGTCATCGGCCTGGGGTCCTTCCTCGCGCAATTGTTTTTGAAAGCGCCGTTGACGAAAGCCTTGACGCATGAATATGAAATTACCGGTCCTTGGAAAGATCCTGTCGTCACCAAGCTTGAACGGAAAAACGAGGAAGGACCCTTGCCGGCGCCGACGCCCACCACGCATACCGTCAGCGCGCAATGATGTTAGGAAAAGCCATGTCTGAATCCATTGCAAAAATCGCGGCAGTGCAAATGATCTCGACGCCGATATTGGAAGAGAACTTTGCCACCGTTCGCCGCCTGGTGGCACAAGCGGCTTCCGAAGGTGCGCAATTGGTGTTGCTGCCGGAGTACTGGCCTGTCATGGGCATGCATGAAACCGACAAGATAGCTTGCGCCGAAGCGCTCGATGCGGGGCCGATTCAAGCCGTGATGGCAGAATTGGCGCGGACGCACGGGATTTGGCTAATCGGTGGAACTTTACCGCTGATTGCGCCGGAGGCCGGTAAGGTGCTGAACACGATGCTGGTGTATGACCCGGCCGGGAATCGCGTCACGCGTTACGACAAGATTCATTTGTTCAGTTTCACCAAGGGCGAGGAATCCTACGACGAGGCACGCACTATCGTGCCGGGCGTTCAAGTGCAGACCTTTGATGCGCCATTCGGCAGGGTTGGCCTTTCGGTTTGCTACGACTTGCGTTTTCCCGAACTGTATCGGGCGATGGGTGACTGCAAGCTGATCGTGGTGCCGGCAGCATTTACCTATACCACCGGCAAGTCGCATTGGGAAACCTTGTTGCGCGCCCGTGCGATTGAAAATCAATGTTATGTGTTGGCGGCCGCGCAAGGCGGTAAGCACCCGAATGGCAGGCGTACCTGGGGCCACAGCATGTTGATCGATCCCTGGGGCGAGGTCAAGGCTGTGCTGGATGAAGGCGAGGGCCTTGTAATGGGTGAGATTGAACCCCAAGTGCTACAAAGAGTTCGAGAAAGTTTGCCCGCCCTCCAACACCGTAAGCTATAAGAAACTGTTAATTTGTCATCAATAGATTAGGGCGAGCAATATGCCCCACAATCCGTTATCCTTGTGAAACCACATCATTACGCAAACTTGTTTTGCGGCAAAGCCTCGATATGAAACCATTTGAACCGAATTTACAATCCCTAGCCGTCGCGCGCGAAGTCTTGCTGACTCCTTTTGGGCTGGACGAATCCAAATTGATCGGTGCCCTCGGCTCGATGTTTACCCATCGCGTCGATTATGCCGACCTGTATTTCCAGTTCACCAAGAGCGAAGGTTGGAGCCTGGAAGAAGGGATCGTCAAGACTGGCAGTTTCTCCATCGATCAGGGCGTCGGCGTGCGCGCGATTTCCGGCGACAAAACCGCATTTTCGTATTCGGATGAAATTTCCGAGCGCGCTTTGCTGGAAGCTGCCGCTGCCACGCGCACGATTGCGCGTCAGGGAGCGGGCAAGATCAAGGTTGCTTCCTCGATCCAGGTTTCCGGCGGACGCTCGTTGTATTTGCCGCATGACCCGCTGGATTCGCTCGATGCCACTGAAAAAGTGAAATTGCTGGAACGGATGGAACGCATCGCGCGGGCCAAGGATCCGCGCGTGGTGCAGGTAATGGCTGGCTTGGCCGGTGAATACGATGTTGTTTTGGTGGTGCGCAGCGACGGCGTGATCGCTGCCGATATTCGTCCATTGGTGCGCGTGTCCGTGACCGTGATTGCCGAACAAAATGGCCGTCGCGAAATCGGTTCGAGCGGCGGCGGTGGGCGTTATGACTATCATTATTTCACCGACGCCAGACTGGAAAAATACGCTGACGAAGCGGTCGCTGCTGCGCTGGTGAATCTCGATGCGCGTGCCGCGCCGGCTGGGCCGATGACCGTGGTACTTGGCCCTGGCTGGCCCGGTATCCTGTTGCATGAAGCGATCGGTCATGGCTTGGAGGGCGATTTCAATCGCAAGGGTTCCAGCACGTTCTCGGGGCGTATCGGCGAACGCGTTGCAGCCAAGGGCGTGACTGTGGTGGATGACGGCACGCTATCGGACCGTCGCGGCTCGTTGAATATCGACGATGAAGGCACGCCGACTCAATGCACGACCTTGATCGAAGACGGCATCTTGAAGGGTTACATTCAAGACACGATGAATGCGCGCTTGATGAACATGCCGGTTACCGGCAATGCCCGGCGCGAGTCGTTTGCGCACTTGCCGATGCCACGCATGACGAATACCTATATGTTGGGCGGCGATAAGGACCCGGCGGAAATTCTGGCGTCGGTCAAGAATGGTTTGTATGCGGTCAATTTCGGCGGCGGCCAGGTCGACATCACCAGCGGTAAATTCGTGTTTTCGGCCAGTGAAGCCTACATGATCGAAGATGGCAAGGTGACCTACCCGGTGAAGGGCGCGACACTGATCGGCAATGGACCGGATGTATTGCACCGCGTTTCGATGATCGGCAACGATATGCGCCTTGATCCAGGCATTGGTGTTTGTGGCAAGGAAGGCCAAAGCGTGCCGGTCGGCGTTGGACAGCCGACCTTGCGGATCGATGGTGTGACGGTGGGTGGAACAGCGTCTTGATGTCGGAATAATGTCAGTAATCAGCGAGCGCTTGCATGCGGTCGCTGGCTTGCTCGCTAAATTTCCCAATCGTAATATCTGGTAATAGATCACAACATATAACGATTATGTCGTACGGTTCAGGCGATTCCTGCAGTGATTTCTTGCCAAGGACCGATATTTGCTGCAGAATAAATCTAAATTAATCGCAATCTTGAGAAATATAGTGTCCATTCGTCATTACTTCTTTTTTAGCTTTAGCTATTCCAGCCCAACGGCGGTGGAAAAGCGGATGGTGCACGTAGCAGCGATACGATAAAGAGCACAAACCGAAATTCTAAAAAACCGCCAGCGATGGCGGTTTTTTTATTTTAACGACCTTAATAGCTACTTTAATTTTTTTACTGGAGAAATCATGCCGCGCACCGATGATCTACGGATCAGAGAAATGAAAGAATTGACTCCGCCTTCGCATTTGATCCGGGAGTTTTCCTGCTCTGAAAAGGCGGCGACTACCGCAGCCAATTCACGCACGGCGCTGCATCGTATTTTGCATGGCCAGGATGACCGCCTGATGGTGGTGATCGGCCCTTGTTCCATCCACGACACCAAAGCGGCGATGGAATACGCGCGCCGCCTGGTAAAAGAGCGCGAGCGCTTTCAGGCTGACCTGGAAATCGTGATGCGCGTCTACTTCGAAAAGCCGCGCACCACGGTCGGCTGGAAGGGGTTGATCAATGATCCCTACATGGATAATAGTTTCCGCATCAATGACGGCTTGCGTCTGGCGCGTGAACTGCTGCTCAATATCAATGAGCTTGGGCTGCCGGCAGGCACTGAATTTCTCGATGTCATCAGCCCTCAGTACATTGCCGACTTGATCAGTTGGGGCGCAATCGGCGCACGCACGACCGAATCGCAGGTTCATCGCGAACTCGCATCCGGCCTGTCCAGCCCGGTCGGCTTTAAGAACGGCACCGATGGCAATATCAAGATCGCCGTCGATGCGATCAAGGCAGCATCACAGCCGCATCATTTCCTGTCGGTCACGAAAGGCGGGCACTCTGCCATCGTATCGACCAATGGCAATGAAGACTGCCATATCATTCTGCGCGGCGGCAAGACCCCTAACTACGATGCTGCAAGTGTCGAGACCGCCTGCAAGGAAATCGCTGCCAATGGCTTGGCGTCGCGCTTGATGATCGACGCGTCGCATGCCAATAGCTCGAAGAAGCCGGAAAACCAGATCCCGGTTTGTGCCGACATCGGCAAGCAAATTGCAGCGGGCGACACACGGATTGTCGGCGTGATGATTGAGTCGCATCTGGTGGCCGGCCGTCAGGACTTGATTCCCGGCAAGGAATTGACCTATGGTCAATCCGTTACCGATGGCTGCATCAGTTGGGACGAAAGTATTGGCGTGTTGGAAGGTTTGGCCAATGCAGTCAAACAACGCCGGCATGTGAAAGACCCGGATGCCTGATCACTAGCGCCTTGCGCGCATGGTTTTCTTTGGGAAACATTGTAATTTCGAGCATGCCTGCTATAAAGAAAGCAGGTATGCGCTGTTGCATAAGCCAAAGGAGAGCACCATGCGTCGCAGGCTTTATTTCATGTTGCCGGATGTCCCCAGTGCAAGAGTGTTGCTGGATGTCTTGTTACTGGCACGGGTCGGGGAAAAGCAGATGCATTTTTATGCGAAAGACGGCACTTTGCTTCCCGATATGCCGGAAGCCAGCTTTGTTCAAAAGTCGGATTTGGTGCATGGTCTCGAGTCCGGCATGGTGATTGGCGGCGGGGCCGGGTTGCTGGGGGGGATTTTGCTGGTGCTATTCCCGCCTGAAGGTCTGGAATTGCAAATGGTTGCCATTTTGCTTACTGCGTTAGGTGGTGCCATGTTTGGGGCGTGGGCTTCTGGCATGGCAGCTGCCGCGATTCCGAATTCGCGCTTGAAGGCATTTCAGGCTGGCATAGAGGCTGGGCAGGTACTGCTGATGGTGGATTTACCGCTTGGGCGCGTGAAGGAAATCGAGAAATTGGTGGCGGAACGCCACCCTAGTGGCAGATTTGGCGGGGTAGAGCCGCATATTCCAGCCTTCCCTTAGAAACGATAACTAGAGCTTCCCATCTGGAAAAAGATCTCGATGGATATGCTGCAGCATGTCAATTTCTTCCCACGCTTCCTTGGGGAAACCAATGCGATCACCGCGTTCGTCCATCATCAATTTATGGAAATAGTCGTTTAATTCCTTGTATCCCCATAATGCTTCAATCGCTTGCATTACCCGCGGAAACCCGGATTCCAGCGCCGATTTGTAAAAATCGGCGATCACCGTCGGCGAATTCATCGAGGGGATTTCCGGGATGGACGTGTCGCCTGCATGAAATTGATATCGTGGCATGGGGTAGCCTGACTTAAGCGATATAAAAGTTTAACAGCGAAGTTTAACAGCGAGGTTTAGTCGCGGAAATTATTGAATTCCAGCGGCAAATCAGACACTTCCTTGCGTAACAAGGCCATCGCGGCTTGCAAATCGTCGCGTTTGGCGCCGGTAATGCGTACGGCGTCACCCTGTATACTTGCTTGCACCTTCATTTTACTGTCTTTGACGATGCGCACGATTTTCTTGGCGGCATCCGATTCAATCCCATTCTTGATCTTGATCACTTGCTTGACCTTGTCGCCGCCGATTTTTTCGACCTTGCCAATATCGAGGAAGCGTACATCGACGTTGCGCTTGACCAATTTGGCAGTCAGCACATCACGTACTTGGCTCAGTTGGAAATCAGAATCGGCAAATGCGGTCAGTTCGCGTTCTTTTTGCTCAATGCGGGCATCGCTGCCTTTAAAATCGAAACGCGTGGAAATTTCCTTGTTTGCCTGATCATTGGCATTTTTTACTTCGACGATATTGGCTTCCGAAACGGTGTCAAAAGAGGGCATGGCTTGTATCCTGTGTTTGCAAGCAGTGTTGCAATTTTAATCAATGGCGTAGCGTGTCAACTATGCCGATATTCTAACTCACAAATGCCTGTCATTTTCTCCGGTATGTCGATAAGCTGCTGATTACATTGAGCAATTGCCAGGGGCATATTGCTCAATCAGACATAGCGATCACTTCCGACTATAATCGCCCCGCTATGCGCACACTTCTTCCGATCCAGCACCACGTTTCATTGCGTCGCCTTAACACCTTTGGGGTTGAGGCATTTGCCCATGCCTACTTGAAGCTCACCGATCCATCGATGCTGCAAGCGGTCAAGAACGACCCGGCGTTGAGCAAATTGCCGCGCCTGGTATTGGGCGGTGGCAGCAATATATTGCTGACCTCGGATTTCCCCGGCCTGGTGCTGCATATGGATTTACAGGGTATTGAAGTGGTGCGGCAGGATGAAGTGGCTACTTACATACGCGTTGCTGCCGGCGAAAATTGGCATCAATTCGTGTTGTGGACACTGGCGCACGGTTTCGGCGGTTTGGAAAATTTGTCCCTGATACCGGGCAGCGTCGGTGCTGCACCAATCCAGAATATCGGCGCCTACGGCGTCGAGGTCAAGGATTACATCGAATCCGTCGACGTGTTTGATTTTGCCAGCGGCGAGATGATGACCTTGACGCGCGACGAATGCGCATTTGCGTATCGCGATAGCATCTTCAAGCACGGACTGCGCGATCGCGCGGTGATCGTTGATGTGACCTTCGCCTTACCTAAAAACTGGCGGTCGAATACACGCTACGTCGACGTGGCGCAGGAGCTGCAGTTGCGAGCGATTGCAACGCCGAGCGCACAAGACATCAGTAGCGCCGTGATTGCGATTCGACAGCGCAAACTGCCCGATCCGGCAATGATCGGCAACGCCGGCAGCTTCTTCAAAAATCCCTTGGTGCCGGCCTCACAGCGCCATGCCTTGCTAGAGCAGAATCCGCAATTGGTCAGCTATGCCCAGGCGGACGGCAGTTATAAATTGGCTGCCGGCTGGCTCATCGATCAATGCGGCTGGAAAGGGCGCAGCCTCGGCGCAGCCGGCGTCTATGAAAAGCAGGCCCTGGTGCTGGTTAATCGCGGCGAGGCCCAGGGGAGCGAGATTTGGCAGCTGGCGCAAGCCATACAAGCCGATGTGATGGCTCGCTTCGGAGTGCAACTCGAAGCCGAGCCGGTGTTGGTTTAGACAAAATGGCAGACGTAATCCAAAGTCTGCAAAGTCTCGATATCAAAGCTTGAATTGCCGGGAACATTGAAGCTTTGTCCAGCAGTGTAAGTCGCCCAGCTTTCTTCGCCTTGCAGGCGAATGCGGCAAGTCCCGCCGTTTAATTCCATGATTTCCGCTGCACCGGTATTGAATTTCAGCAGTGAGGGGAAAATCACGCCGATGGTTTTTTTACTGGCGTCCGGGAAAATGACGGTGTGCGACACGCATTTTCCATCGAAATAGATATTCGCTTGCTTGACGACGGAAACGTTGTCGAATTGGGTGCTCATGCTGGATTCTTTCGATAGGTGGAAATCTGCCGGGTCGTTGGCAGACGTCGGTTGAATTCGATTTTTGATGCGCCGTTATTATAACGGCACACGATCAATATCGCTCCTCGTGGCCTGACCGCTAAACCACCTTTGTCTACGACTTGCGTAAAGAGGCACCGGTCATTCAGATCGTGCTGCATAAGACACTCCTAATAATCTACTGTGCAGGCCTATGGCCCGAGAGGGCAGGTGTGTTTGCCTGCAAGCGGATACCGCTACGCAGGCGAGCAGCATTCTGCTCGAATTCCCTGCTTCGCCCTTGACCTGCTCGCCACGATTCCTATGGGTGCCAGAATCCAATTTTCTTTTCCATCGTTCCGTCTATGGAACGATATGTTCCAATTTACCAGGCTTATCAAGTGATCGTTGCTCCCGTATATTTCCCTCAACGCTGCAAGGAAAGTAATTTGATTCCCACGGCAATCTAAACAATGTGGTGCACTTGCGCACCTTTATGAAGGAAATGATGATGAAACTGTTACATCTTGATGCGAGTGTACTTAACGACAATTCCGCCTCGCGTGAATTGACAGCAAAAATTGCCCGTCAATTGCATGACACTCATGCCAACCTGCAGGTGACTTATCGCGATTTGGCGATTGACGCGCCGGCGCATTTGTCCGGCGAAATCCTGGCGACACGTTTCGTTCCGGCAGAACAATGGAACCCGCTGCAAAAAGCGGAAGCCGCGCTGACCGAAACCTTGTTGGTCGAATTCCTGGAAGCGGACATCATCGTGATTGGCGCGCCGATGTACAACTTCGCGATTCCAACGCAATTGAAGGCGTGGATAGACCGAATCGCTCAGGCCGGCCGCACTTTCCGTTATGGTGAAAACGGTCCGGTTGGACTGGCTGGCGGCAAGAAAGTGATTATCGGCTCGTCACGCGGCGGTGCTTATTCGACCAGCGATCAAATGCAGGCGCTGGATTTCCAGGAAGATTATCTGAAAGCGGTCCTGGGCTTTCTTGGCATCACCGACATCACTATCGTGCGTGCCGAATCCTTGAGCATGGGCGCGGAAGTGCGTACCAAATCGATGGGTGACGCGGCAAACCAGATCGGGCAATTGTTCGCGCTGGCTGCGTAATTGATCTAGATACATCCTGTCGTCCATTCATCTGAATGGGCGGATGCAGAAAAGAAAACGGCCCCAAATGATTGGGGCCATTTTTTTAGTACGGCTATTTATTTGCCGCTATTGTCCAGGCGCGGAATAGTGACTGCCGCACTTGCGGAAAGCAGGCCTGATTTGCGATAAATCGCCAGTTTGTCTCTAGTGTCGCTAATGTCGAGATTGCGCATCGTCAATTGGCCGATACGGTCTTGCGGCGAGAATGGGCCGTCGCCTTTCTCCATCGTCAAGCGTTCCGGTTTATAGGTCAGGTTGGCCGACTCTGTGTTGAGGATCGAATAATCGTTCCCGCGCCGCAATTCAAGAGTCACTTCGCCGGTGATGGCACGCGCTACCCAGCGTTGCGATGCCTCGCGCAACATGATTGCCTGCGAATCGAACCAGCGCCCTTGATACAGCAAGCGGCCCAGGCGGCGGCCATGATCGCGATATTGTTCGATCGTGTCTTCGTTGTGGATGCCGGTGATCAATCTCTCATAAGCAATGAAAAGCAAGGCCAGGCCTGGCGCTTCGTAGATGCCCCGGCTTTTCGCCTCGATGATGCGGTTTTCGATCTGGTCGCTCATGCCCAAA